>Ga0066849_10000495_pt1 | contig 15961 bp, 13 predicted proteins | sample ETNtaG_9_FD_65492 | JGI IMG/M metagenome (GOLD analysis project Ga0066849, IMG submission 65492) | Marine microbial and viral communities from oxygen minimum zone, Eastern Pacific Ocean - ETNP201406SV69 | ecosystem: Environmental > Aquatic > Marine > Oceanic | place: Pacific Ocean: Eastern... | reverse complement strand
ATTTCACTATTTACAAAATGCGGTATACCAATAGCAACAATCAAAATATCTGCTTTCTTACAAATGGATTTCAAATCTTTTGTCCTGCTATGAGCTAACGTTACAGTTGCGTTACCGGGATTCCCCTTCCTAGACATTAAAATACTCATGGGAGAACCCACAATGTTACTACGCCCTATAACTACACAATTTTTCCCTTCTGTAGGAATGTCATATCTTTTAAGTAATTCCAATATCCCATTAGGCGTAGCAGGAAGATAAGTTGACAGTCCTAATGCCATTCTTCCAACATTTTCAGGATGAAAACCATCTACATCTTTTGAAGACGATATAGCTAGGGTTACTTTTGTATCGTCAATATGATCTGGCAAAGGCAACTGAACAATAAAACCATCAATTTCTTCATTTTTATTTAACTCTTCTATTTTGCTTAATAGCTCATCTTCAGAAATATCTTTTTCTAATTTAATCAGTGTTGATTTAAACCCTACTCTTTCACAAGCTTTAACTTTTGCGTTTACGTAAGTTCTACTAGCTCCATCATCCCCTACAAGGATTGCTGCCAAATGTGGAGGCTTTACGCCTTTTTCAATCTTTTTCTCAACTTTTAAAGCTAATTCAGATTGAATTTCTAATGAAGTTTTTTTTCCGTCTAATAGTACCATTGAATATGAGTTTACGATGGCATTTTACCACCCATTTTTTTAAATTGCTTCATCATATTCATCATGTTTTGTTTGTTACTCATTAGTTTCATCATTTTCTTAGTTTGATTAAACTGCTTCATAAGCTTATTAACTTCCTGAATATCATTTCCACTTCCTATAGCTATTCGTTTTTTTCGTTGCATATTGATAATGTCTGGAAACTCCCTTTCCTTAGGAGTCATAGAATCTATCATTGCTAAAATAGGTGCGAATGCATTTTCATCTACTTCTGAACCATCTAAGGCTTTTTTCATTCCCGGAATCATCCCAGCAATATCCTTCATGCCTCCCATTTTCTTTATTTGGGAGATTTGATCTTTAAAGTCATTAAAGTCAAATTGATTCTTTTTAATCTTTCTATGTAATTTCTTGGCCTTTTCTTCATCAAATTGCTCTTGGGCTCTTTCTACTAATGAGACGACATCGCCCATACCAAGAATTCTGTCCGCCATTCTGTCTGGATGAAAAACATCTATTGCATCCATTTTCTCACCAGTACCAATAAATTTAATTGGCTTATTTACTATCGACTTGATAGACAAAGCAGCTCCACCTCTAGTATCACCATCCAGTTTTGTCAAAACAACACCGTCAAAATCCACCCTTTCGTTAAATGCTTTTGCCGTATTCACGGCATCCTGCCCTGTCATTGAATCAACAACAAATAAAGTCTCCGAAGGAGAAAGCTTTTTCTTAAGGTTAGAAATTTCTTTCATCATCACCTCGTCAACCGCCAACCTACCTGCAGTATCGACTATAACAAGATTAAATCCTTTTTCTTTAGCATACTTCAATCCATCTTTAGCAATTTGAACGGGATCGTTAATGTCTCTATTTGAAAAAACTTCCACGCCAATTCCTTCACCTACTACATGCAACTGGTCAATGGCTGCTGGTCTATAAACATCACAAGCAACTAAAAGTGGGTTTTTGCCTTTTTTTGTTTTTAAGTAATTGGCTAATTTTCCTGAAAAAGTAGTCTTACCTGAACCCTGCAACCCTGCCATTAAAACTACTGCTGGATTACCGCTTACGTTGATGTCTGCCTTTTCACTACCCATTAGAGAAGTCAATTCCTCTTGAGTAATTTTAACCATTAATTGACCTGGAGAAATACTAGTTAAAACATTTTGACCAAGTGCTTTTTCTTTAATGCTATTTGTAAATGATTTAGCCGTATTAAAACTCACATCCGCTTCCAATAAAGCCCTCCTCACCTCCTTCAATGTTTCTGCGACATTGATCTCTGTAATTTGACCTTGACCTTTTAATACTTTAAAGGCTCTATCAAACCTATCAGATAAATTTTCAAACATATTCTTTATTTTGAACAGCAAATATAAAAATCAATGTTTGCAATGAATATATTTAGCAAATGTTTTATGCTATAAATTTATTTTGGTAAGTATTATTGTTCCATATAAAGATGCCATGCCGTACTTTAAGGAATGTCTAGAATCAATCCTAAAACAAACCTACACTAATTGGGAGTTGATATTAGTTGATGACAATTCTAGTGATGAATCAACAAATATTGCATTAAATTATTCTGTTTTAGACGCTAGAATAAAACAAGTAAAAAGTGAAGGAAATGGAATCATAGATGCACTAATAACTGGTTCAAAACTTATAAAAGGCTCTTTTATAACCAGAATGGATGCAGACGATTTAATGAGAGTAGATAAAATCGAACAAATGAGAAATAGGTTAATAGATAAAGGCGAAAAACACGTTTGTGTAGGCGGTGTAAAATATTTTTCAAGCGGGAAAAGCTTAGGCGATGGATACATCAATTATGCTAAATGGCTGAACAAACTAACCTACAATGAATCGAACTTCAACGATATATTCAAAGAATGTACTATCCCTTCACCGTGTTGGATGCTTCACAAAAAAGATTTTACCAAACTAAACAAATTCAATGATTTAACCTACCCTGAGGACTATGATTTAGCCTTTAAAATGAATTACTATAAATTAAAAGTTACAGGAGTAAAAGAAGAAATACACTTTTGGAGAGATCATGGCAAAAGAATATCAAGAAATAGCAACGTGTATCAATTTGATAACTTTATAAAATTAAAATTAAAATATTTTATTTCCAATGAATTACAAGACGACCAAAAACTGATTTTATGGGGGGCTGGCAAAAAAGGAAAAAAAATAGCCAAAGAGTTAAAAGAAAAAAAACAATCCTTTGTTTGGATTACTGGAAATGAAAAGAAAAAAAACAAAATGATTTATGATCAAAAGGTCTTTGATGAAAAAATATTTCAAGAAGATTATAAGAAATTAATCCTCGTAGCTATAAGCGAGTTGAACTTTAAAATTCCTGCCAATAGTAAAATGAATAGATTTATATCTTTTTATTGATTGAAATCTTATATATTCACAAAATATTTTAGCATTGATTTTTACACCTAAAAATATTTCCCAGAGACTTCTTGTCTTCTTTATGTTAGTCTTGTTTTTCACGAATTGCAACAACGACAACCAAAGAATTACTGAAGGGACTATCGAATACGACATTACTTATCCATGCCTTGAAAGAAACAACAATTCTTTGATGTTTCTATTGCCAAAAAAAATGATCACTACTTTTAAAGATCATTGCTACAAAAATGAATTTGTTTTTGCCAATGAAAACTCCAAACTTGAAGTCATAAGTTTGTGTGAAAGCAAAAACACCACTCTTGCTTTTGGCTATGGGAAAAGTAAAAAATACACTCAATTAGATTCTAGTACTATTTACAATCTTTTAGCAGAGTTGCCTAATTACAATAAATACGATGAGAAAATTGACACAATAACCTTTCTAAAGCAACCAAGCTTTTCCTACAAGATTCAATCTGACTTAAACGATTCAGTTTATGACATAATAACGACAAATGCTATTTCAATTAACAATGTAAACTGGAGCACTCCATTCAATAAGATAGATGAAGTATTATTACAATATGATATTATTCAATATGGTATAGAAATGAATTTTAAAGCCACTAAAATAAATAGTAGAGAAGTGGAAGACGACTTTCTAGATTTAGAAAAAGACTACAATTACTTGGATATTCAGCAATATCTCAAAGAACTTAAAGTTATTTTCTCAATGTTCAAATGCTCGTGAAAAATTTATTGCTTTTTTTTATTTCAATACTTACCATAAGTATTCAAGCTCAAGGGTTTGAAGGAGAGATTGAGTTTACCATTAATCACACCTTTAAAGATTCTACCTTAAAAAACAACCCACAGTTACCCACTAAAATGACCTACTCTATTTCTGGAGAGTATTCTAGGTGCATTCAAAAAACAAGAATTGGGGAACAATCAATTATAAAAGACACTCTTTCAAATAAAAGCATTTTACTAATAAGCATATTTGAAGAACCTATAGCTCTTGAATTAACAAATGAAAAAGACACTATTGACACTAGCAAAGTGAGCTATTCAAAGAGTAGAAAAAAAATATTAGGCTTTGATTGTAACAAGATTACAATAGAGAACTACAACAAAAAAACTAAAAAAACCTCCACTTCATTTTTTTACATTACAGATGAAATTAGTAACTCCTACAGCAACAATTATCCAGAGTTAAATGGATTTGCCTTAGAATATGAAATTGATTCCCCAGAACTTACCTCAAAATATACTGCCGTTAAAATTGAAGAAAAAAAAATTGATCCTTCATTTTTCAATATTGACAAAAACATACGAACCTTTACAATGGAAGAATTTAGATCACTAATGAATCAATAATTCCTAACAAGAGACAGTGGAGAACACATTTCTATAGATTTAAAGACATAAAAAGTTTCTTTTACATTTGATTATCGGTTATGACAGCTAAAAATCAATACAAAAACTTTCAATTTAAAAGCTCTAAAAAGAAATCAAATAAGGATAGGTTTAAATCTATAAAATCCTTCCTTAATGACGAAAGATTTCATAAAACATCCGGATTACTATTAATTTTAATCTCGCTTTATCTGTTTTTTTCCTTTACCTCCTATTTATTCACCTGGAAATACGATCAAAGTATTATAGATGGAAAAACTATTGGGTTTGTTTTCAATGGTGAAGAGGCAGACATTCATAACTGGCTAGGTAAATTTGGAGCATTTGTAGCCCATAGATTTCTTAAAATTTGGTACGGAATATCTTCTTATCTATTTGCTTTTATTTCTTTTTTAATTGGCTTTAAAGCATTATTCAAACACGACCTTTTGCCCTGGAAAAAAACACTTAAAATAAGTTTTGTCACCTTGGTATGGACATGCATGACTTTTGGGTTTTTATTTCAATCGACAGAATTAGACTTTATGGGAGGGCTGATCGGCAAAGTAATGAACGATTGGTTAGTTGGTGTTTTCGGACAAATTGGAACAGGGTTCTTTATTGTCTTCAGTGGTTTCATTACAATAATGATTCTTTTTAATCCATCATTCACATGGGTCACGTCACTATTTGAAAAAATATCCTCTAAGTTAAATTCCAATAAAGTTAAGCAACAGGACGATGGATTTACAGATGTAAACAACCTTAGCAATAATAACGAAGAAAAAGTAAACGACTTACCTAAAACTGAGATAAGCTCAATTGAAGAGCCTAATACTCCAGAAATAGTTGAGATGGAAACAATAGAAAATGAAGAGAAATCTATTGACCTTAAACCAGTAACCGAAATAAAAGAAAAAAGAGAAAACAACGATAAGCTGGATGAAGAGTTTTCTGTAGAAGTTGCTTCATCAGATGATGAACTTTCAAAAGAAGACATTGAAACAAAACTAAAAGAATTCGGAGAGTACGATCCCAAACTTGACCTATCTGAATACAAGCTACCTAATATAGACTTATTAGAAGAACATGGAGATGGTAATATTTCTGTTGACAAAGAGGAACTTGAAGAAAACAAAAATAAAATCATTGAAACTCTTCAAAATTACAAAATCAATATTTCTAAAATTAAAGCTACAATAGGTCCTACAGTAACCCTCTACGAAATCATTCCTGCCCCAGGAGTTAGAATTTCTAAGATTAAAAATTTAGAAGATGACATAGCACTGAGCTTAGCTGCTTTAGGAATAAGAATAATAGCGCCAATGCCTGGAAAAGGAACAGTTGGCATCGAAGTACCCAATTCAAAGCCAGACATTGTAGCTATGAAATCGTTGATTGCTTCCGATAAATTCCAAAACAACACCATGGAGCTCCCTGTAGCATTAGGGAAAACTATATCCAATGACACTTTAATTACCGACCTCACAAAGATGCCTCACCTATTGATGGCTGGAGCTACAGGCCAAGGAAAATCAGTTGGTCTTAATGCTATTTTAGTCTCTATCTTATATAAAAAGCATCCTTCACAAGTTAAGTTTGTTTTAATAGACCCTAAAAAAGTTGAACTAACCATTTATAATAAGATCGAAAGACACTTTCTAGCTAAACTTCCCGATGAAGAAGAAGCAATTATTACAGATACCAATAAAGTTGTAAATACCCTAAATAGTCTTTGTGTAGAAATGGAAGCTAGGTACGAGCTTCTTAAAGAAGCTATGGTTAGAACCATTAAAGAATACAATCATAAATTTATTCAGAGAAAACTTAATCCAGAAAAAGGCCATAAGTACATGCCTTATATTGTATTGGTAATTGATGAATTTGCCGATTTAATTATGACTGCAGGTAAGGAGATTGAAACTCCAGTGGCTAGAATTGCACAACTAGCTAGAGCAGTAGGTATTCATCTAATAATAGCGACACAACGACCATCAGTAAATGTTATTACGGGCACAATTAAGGCTAATTTCCCTGCTAGAATAGCATTTAGAGTAACTTCAAAAATTGATTCTAGAACTATTTTAGATGCAGGAGGAGCTGATCAACTTATTGGACGCGGTGACATGCTCTACTCCCCTGGAAATGAATTAATCAGACTCCAATGTGGATTTGTAGATACTCCTGAAGTTGACAACATAAACGATTTTATTGGAACGCAGAGAGGTTACCCAAGTGCATTTATGCTTCCTGAATATATTGACGAAGCCAATGAAGTAAAAGAAATAGACGATGATTTAGACAGCCTATTTGAAGAGGCTGCCGAAGTAATCGTAAATCACCAACAAGGCTCTGCTTCTTTGCTACAGAGAAAATTAAAATTAGGTTATAATAGAGCAGGAAGAATAGTTGATCAACTGGAAGCTACTGGTATTATTGGACCACATAGAGGAAGTAAAGCTAGAGATGTCTTAATTCCAGACATAATAGCTTTGGAACAGTTTTTGAGTAGCCTAAGAGAACAAGGAAAATTATAACGCAAATGAAATACTTAATAATAGCATTAAACCTCATAATCTTCACTATAAGTTTAGATGCACAAACAATGAGTGAGCATGATGAAAAGTCAAAGGCTATACTTGAAAAAGTAAGTGAAAATTACCAAAAGAATAAGTCCATAAAGTTTGATTTTAAATTAACCATTTTAAGTGAGGATTTAAATGAAACTCAAAATGGAATGGCAATATTGTATGGTGACAAATTTTATTACAATACAAATGAAAGAGAAGTTATTTCAGATGGGGAATCTGTATGGACCTATTTAACAGAAGATAACGAATGTTATATTGATTTAGTTGAAGACCTAGAAAACTCCATTAATCCTAAAGAAATATTTACTATTTGGAAGACCGGTTTTAAATTTCAATACATCGACAAAAAAATTAAAAACGACCATACTTATCATAAAATAAAAATGTTTCCTGAAAACCCCAATGAAAGTAAATACCACACCCTTGTAATGGAAATAAACGAAACTACAGCTACCATTGATAATGCGACAATAAAATCAAAGGATGGGGTTACTATAAAATTTTATATAAAAGATTTAAAGGCTAATCCAACTTTAGACAACAACAAATTTGTATGGGATTCCAGTAAATATCCTAATGTAGATGAAATTGATAATCGATAATAATTCAGTTCAATAATTCTAAAGCATTATTTCTAGCCGCATTACCAGTTTTATTACCTCCAAGCATTGTTGCTAATACTTGAATACGATCTTCTCGACCTAATGCATTAATCGTAGTCTCTATTCCATCTCCATTATCTTGTTTCTGCACATGAAAATGGACCTTACCCATTGCTGCCACCTGGGGTAAGTGAGTTATATTTATTACCTGCATATTTTTAGCAATAGATTTTAAAAGAACTCCAACCTTAGAAGCAACTTCTCCACTAATACCTGTATCTATTTCATCAAATATTAAAACAGGTATCGATTTGGATTGAGTTGTAATAGATTTAATTGCCAACGCTATTCTTGAAAGTTCACCACCAGAACTAAATTGATGTATAGGAAGATATTTAGATTTATTGTTTACAGAAATTAACAATTTTAAATCATCTATACCATAGGAATGAATATTAACCGATTTTGTTAATTCTAACTTAAAATCTGCATGAGCCATTGAAATAGAAGATAGCACAGTATTCACTCTTTCCTCAATTTTATTGAAATTTTCAACTCTATTACTCATTAATAATTCGCCTCTCTCTTCGCATTGATCTTTCCAATAACTTCTTTTTTCTTTGAAATCTATCAGTTCAGACTCAAGGCTTCCAATTTGAGCAAATTCCTCTTCTATTGCAATTCTTTTAGTAATTAAAGAATTTAGGTCAACTACATTAAATTTCTTGACCAAAAACTGTATTTGACGCATAAGGTCATCCAATTCATTTAATCTATTTTTATCAGGAAATTGAACCGTATACTTTTTATTTAATTCTTCAATTAAATCATTCATTTCTATAGAAACCGCATTTACCCTATTGGAAAACTCTGTGATTTCAGGAAGATTAGCCACCAAACTATTAAAAGAAACTTGCAATTGCATTAACTGGACAGATATACCATTATCACCATTATAAAAATCGTTGATCGTACTTAAGCAAGAGTTTATTTCTTCTTGATTAGCTACTAAATTATATTCGTCATTAATGGCATCTTCATCCCAATTTTCAATGGGATAATCCGATAATTCTTTCAGTTGAAAATTTAAAAAATCCTTTTTTTCATTCAATAGACTTGCTTTCTCTAGTAAATTCTGGTATTTGCGGTTATATAGCTGATAATTAAGATATGCTTTGTTATAATCCTCTAACAGTTGCTTATTGCTTAAAAAAGCATCAATAAACCTGTAATTAAAATCTAAAGAGCCCATTTCATTGATTAAATGTTGGCCATTTAATTCCATGATTTGTTGAGATAATAACTTTAATTGATCAATCTTAACTGGCGAATCATTAACAAATGTTCTAGAAGATCCGTTTGGTTTAATCTCCCGTCTAATTATCAACTCTTCTTCGAGGTCTAACTCAAGTTCTGAAAGAAATTTGTCTAGGTTATTGTTTGATTTAAAAACGCCCTCTACTATAGCTTTTTTAGTAGTATCTTTTAATAATTGTTGGGAAGAACGAGCTCCCATAAGCAATTGAATTGCTCCAAGTATAATGGATTTACCAGCACCTGTTTCACCAGTTATAACCGTAAATCCGTTACTAAAATCAATGGAAATATTATTAATCAGCGCATAATTCTGTATGCTCAGCTTTTGAAGCATTACTTAACCAACTGAATTTCAACTCTTCTATTAGCTGCCTTTCCTTCAGGTATGTCAGAACCATCCTTAGCTAAATTTTCTGCAATAGGTTGCTCCTCGCCCATTCCATAGGCAGTTATCCTTTTAAAGTTAATCCCTCTATTGTATAAATAAGTTTTGACAGCCTCAGCTCTTAATACAGATAATAACTTATTATACCTAGCGGTACCACTATCATCCGTATGACCAACAGAGTTTACATTCCAATCTGGATTTTCTTTTAATTCAACTATTAAATCATCCAAGACTTGCTTGGCAGCAGAGGACAATTCAGAACTCTCAAATTTAAAAAAGATGTTTTTATGGAAAAGCACATGCTTATCTGCCTGTTCGTCAGCCACTTGTTCGTGTTTGGGCTTGTCGCTAACTTCATCTGAATGATGATCTGTGTTAAAACCAGTCTCTATTTCAACATCATGCTGAGGAGTGAAATCATGCAATTCTGACAACTCTATACTATTAGGATCATCTAATTCAGCCAATGCCAAAATATCTCCATCGACAACAACTCCAGCAGATAAAGTAATATCATGACTAGTTACCCTCACTACTTTTGTATACTCATTCACTCCATCAACATCCAAAGGGACATCAATTGAATCAGATGTAGACATATTGTTTAATTCATAAACAATTTCATAATCGTGTCCAGGCTGAAGGACAAATAAAAATCTTCCCGTAAGCTCATTTGGTCGATATACTCCATACTTGTCATCCATGTTCTCGTCAAAAATTGAAATCAAAATATCTTTTACTACGTTTCCTGCGGAGTCCTTTACAACCCCTTTATAAACTGCTAAATCAGCTTCCTCCTCGCTAGTTAAGTTCATCCTGTAAATATCATAATCGCCTACACCTTCGTCTCTATAGGATGAAAAATAAGCTCTTTTCCCATTTACAGTTGGCGTAAAAAACAAATCATCGTCTACAGTATTTATAGGGTAACCCATATTTTCAGGTGCAGTCCATGTTTTATCTTCTTGTAAAGTTGATTTAAATATATCGAAACCACCCATGACTTTATGGCCTTTTGAAGAGAAAAACAAAGTTTTTCCATCCGGGTGTAAATAAGGTGATTCTTCATCGTATTCTGAATTTATTGGCTCACCCAAATTTTGAGGATCAGCCCATTCTCCATTAGGTAATTTTTTTACCATCCAAATATCTCTGCCTCCATATCCCCCTTCACGGTCACTAACAAATAATAGTATGTTTCCATAAATATCTAAACTCCCGTATGTTTCCCAAAACTTAGAATTTATCTTAGCATTTAAAAACTCCGGATTAGTCCAATGATTACCATCTAATTTAGACTCATAAATTCCTCTTCCAATATGTCCAAGTTTTGAATCGTTATTTACCATACTCAAATACATCATTTGTCCATCAGGAGATAGATACAAACAAGAGGAGCTCTCTTGAACATTTATTAAATCTTGTATTAACTTAGGCTCTGTCCATACATTATGGTGCTTTTCAGAATAATAAATATCCTCGTAATGGTCTCCTTGATCGTCTAAAATCTCACTGCTTCCACCAGGTCTTCTAGTAGTAAAATACATAACGTTTTCTTCTGCATTTACCTTGGGACGATATTCAGCATACTTTGTATTCACCTCACGAATTGGAATAACTTCAACATCAACTGGATTATCTTTCAACTTTTTTGCATACTTTGATTGTCTAATTCTTCGGTTATTTGCCCTCTTATCGTCCCAGTTATTCTCGGCTAAAAAATTACTATAGAATTCAAACTTATCCACTGCTTTTTCAAATTCGTAATGTTTATGATACGATCTTCCTAGTAATTCAATTACATCTAAAGGCGCCTTTTTCTCTCTATGATTTCCAATTCTATAACCAATTGTCAACCCTTCCATAGCTTTTTCATAATAGGGAATTGCTTCGTACTCTCTATGGGAAATATTCATTAAACAGTTACCAATAGAAAAGTTAGTATTTGCATTCTCTGGCTTCATTTCATACATCTTCATTAGAAGTGGAAGAGCATGTGGGTAATCCTGAACTTCCAAATATTTAAAAGCCTCTTTATAAAGCTTTTTAAAAGATTGTGAAAAGACAGTTCCTGAAAACAATAAAAATAGGAATAAGAAAGGTAATTTATTTTTCATAAGTATGTTTTAATTTATCAATTACGATAGATGGACAATTTACGGGTTTTTTTGAATTCTTGTCAAGAAAAACTAATGTTGTAGTAGCAAAATTAATTTTTTCTTTGTTTTGATTAAAGGTTTCGTACTCAAATTTTATCCGAACACCTGGTAAAACTGGAATTTTACATACTATTGTTAATTCTTCATCGTAAAAAGCAGGCTTAAGATATTTTATGTTAAAATCTAAAACCGGCATTAAAAACCCCATTTCTTCAATATTTTTATAATTAACTCCTAACTCTCTTAATGCTTCAACACGTGCAACTTCAAAATATTGGGCGTAATTCCCGTAGTAACAATACCCCATTTGGTCTGTTTCTGCATATCTAACCCTCAACTTTACTTGTGATTGATACATATTAGTATTTTTGTAAGTAATGATTCATTTAAAAAATATAATCTACTGCCTATTAATAGGAAACATCTTTTTACTTGTTTTCTCTTGTAATGGTTACAAAATTCAAACATATGAATCTACAAATCAACTTATTAATGACAAAATAAATCCGAATGAATTTTCAGATGTTAATTTAAGCTTATATAGAGATAGCTTAGAAAATGAAATGGATGAAGTTATTAACCAAGCTAATAGAAATCTAGATGTTGGTTCTCCAGAAGGTTTGCTAGGTAACTTTATAACTGATCTTTCTATTGATAGGGTTAAAAGGATAAATTCTTTTCCAACACAGCCAGACTTTTGTGTATTAAACAACGGTGGATTTAGAACTTCTATCAATAAAGGCCCTGTTACAAGAGGAAATGTTTTTGAAGTGATGCCATTTGATAATTACCTTGTAGTATTAAAGATTAACGGAGATGAATTAATAGAACTTCTCAATTACATTAAAGATAAGTCACTATTGCAAGGTTCAAGAAAAGCAGGTGTGCCAATTAGTGGCATGCGGCTAAAAATAAAAGAAAATAAAATTAGCAGGTGCTTTATCAACAATAAAGAGATAGATTATAATAATTCCTATTATGTACTTACAACGGATTACCTTGCAAATGGTGGGGATAAAATGACTTTCTTTAAAAACTGTAAAGAAAAGCACGACACAGGGTTGCTTTTAAGAGATGCCATAATTAATTACATAAAAGATATTGCTTATAACAACATTAATATAGATGCTTCGCTAGATGGAAGAGTGGAAATTAATAAATAGAAGAACTTTCGTGAAAAACATTTCGCTTGCTGGGCTTGCTTTTCCAGTGATGAAATCTATCCCTTTCCAAGTTAATTCTAAAAAAATAAAAAAATTAACTATCCTACATACTAACGATATGCATAGCCATATAGATCCATTTTCAATCTATGACAGTAAGTATCCAGGAATGGGTGGAATGACAAGGGTTGCATCGTTAATAAATAACATAAGAGCTGTTGAAAAAAATGTATTGCTATTAGACGCTGGTGATATTTTTCAGGGAACACCCTACTTTAATAGGTATAAAGGAAAATTAGAATTACAGCTAATGAGTCAAATGGGTTATGCTGCATCAACTATGGGAAACCATGACTTTGATAACGGCATTGAAGGGTTTAATAATGTTTTAAATAATGCGGATTTTCCATTTTTATGTTCAAATTATGACTTCAATGACACCATTTTAAAAAACAAAACAAAACCGTATAAAATATTATCTTTTGATTCATTAAGAGTAGGAATTCTAGGAATTGGAATCCAATTAGATGGACTGGTTGAAAAAAGGCTTTACAAAAAAACAAAATACCTAGACCCTATAGAGCGAGCTAATTACTGGGCTAAATATTTAAAAAATGATGAAAAGTGTGACTTTATAATATGCCTAAGTCATTTAGGTTATGAATATCAATCGAATAAAATATCGGATTTACATTTAGCAGAAGAATCAGAAAATATAAACTTAATCATTGGTGGACACACGCACACTTTTTTAAAAGAGGCAAAAACAGTTATCAATAAAAAAAATCAAAAAGTAATTGTAAACCAAGCTGGTTGGGGTGCGTTGGCTTTGGGAAGAGTCGATATTTACTTCGATAAAAAAACGGATAATAACCATTCAATTTCATCAATCGATGTTTCTAAAAAAAACTATGCCAAAATTTAAAACTAGTGACAAGTATTTTTTTTTAAAAAAACAATAGCTAATCGGTTTTTTTTTTAACTTTTTTATTAAAATATTTGCCCTAACGTAACCAACGATATAAGGTTTTTACTAACTTGTTCCTGTATAACCTCTTTTGTTACACAATAATAAATATTTAACCAATATTAAAAATCATTTTTAAATGAGGAAATCTTTTGAATTAACTTGGGAAAATTGTCTGACCGTAATTAAAGATAACGTATCTATCCAAGCATTCAAAACATGGTTTGAACCAATTAAACCAATTAAACTCAAAAGCAATATTCTTACTATTCAAGTTCCCTCTCAATTTTTTTACGAGTGGCTAGAAGAGCACTATATAGACTTATTGAAAAAGACTATTCGAAAAGAGATTGGACCAGACGCAAAATTAGAATACAGTATTGTAATGGAAAATAACAGTGGAAGTAAAAATCCATACACTATTAAAATTCCAACTACAGAAAAAAGAGCATTAAGAAATCCACAAGTAACAATGCCTCTAGACATTGGAAATAATGCCATAAGAAATCCATTTGTAATTCCTGGGCTAAGAAAAGTAAATGTAGACTCCAACCTTAATCCTAACTACTCCTTTGAAAACTTTATTGAAGGTGATTGCAACAGATTAGCCCGTTCAGCTGGATTTGCCGTTGCTGAGAAGCCAGGTGGAACAGCTTTTAACCCATTATTAATTTATGGCGGTGTTGGTTTAGGTAAAACACACCTTGGACATGCTATTGGAATTGCCATTAAAAACAGATTTCCCAACAAGACTGTTCTTTACGTATCCTCTGAAAAATTCACTCATCAATTCATTGACTCTGTAAAGAATAACTCAACCAATGACTTCATTCATTTTTACCAAATGATTGATGTACTGATTATTGACGATGTTCAATTTTTCTCTGGAAAAGAAAAAACACAAGACGTTTTCTTCCATATTTTCAACCACTTGCACCAAACTGGAAAACAACTGGTATTAACTTCTGACAAAGCACCTGTAGAAATGCAAGGCATGGAACAAAGACTTCTATCTAGATTCAAATGGGGACTTTCTGCTGATTTACAAATGGCTGATTTAGAAACAAGAATTGCCATACTACACAAAAAAATGTATGCTGATGGCATAGAGTTACCTGCAGAGGTTGTTGAATACTTAGCCTACAGCATATCCAATAATATTAGAGAACTAGAAGGTGCTCTTATTTCGCTAATTGCTCAATCTTCTCTCAACAAAAAATCTATTACTCTTGACCTCGCTAAACAAATGATAGACAAGTTTGTGAAAAACACTGCAAGAGAGGTTTCAATAGAATATATTCAAAAAGTTGTTTGCGACTATTTTGACTTACCCATTGAGCTAATGAAGTCGAAAACAAGAAAAAGAGAAGTTGTTCAAGCAAGACAAATAGCCATGTACTTCTCTAAAAAAATGACTAAATCTTCTCTAGCTAATATCGGCATGCATTGTGGAGGAAAAGATCATGCTACAGTTTTACATGCATGCAGAACAGTTAACAATCTAGCCGAAACTGACAAACACTTTAGAACTTACCTAGTAGATTTAGAAAAGAAGTTAAGCGTTCAGTAATTGTCCTTTCCTATGTGCAAAATCCTAATGGTTTGTCTTGGTAACATATGCCGATCCCCATTGGCTCAAGGCATTTTAGAAGAAAAAGCAAAATTACATAACATTGACATTGATGTTGATTCAGCCGGCACTGGAAGCTGGCACGTAGGTTCAACTCCAGACAAAAGAAGTATTTCTACTGCATTTAACCACAACATAGACATCAGCAGTCAAAAAGCAAGAAAATTCAACACTAGAGATTTCAATACTTTTGACAGAATCTATGTCATGGACACCGACAACCTTAGAGACGTCTTAAGATTATCATCCAGTGAAAGAGACAGTGAAAAAGTGAAACTCATATTAAACTTAACACATCCAGAACAACAATTTTCTGTTCCTGATCCATACTATGGCGGGCAAAATGGATTTGAAGAAGTATATCAATTACTAGATAAAGCTTGCGATGCAATCATTATGGAAATAAAATAGAAATAATGAAAAAAGGTGAAATTTTCTTGATTCCAACTCCTATACATGACAAAGATGAGTTCAAAAAAGAATTGATTCCACCAATAGTATTTAAACAAATAAATGAATTGAATTTTTTTGCAGTTGAAAACATTAGAACTGCCAGAAGGTTTATCAAAAAAATAAATCCTGAATTCGACATTGACAAAAGTCATTTTGAGCTTCTAGATAAAAGAACCAACAACTCTACTTTACAAAAAATAATATCCAAAATAA
>Ga0066849_10000488_pt1 | contig 16000 bp, 17 predicted proteins | sample ETNtaG_9_FD_65492 | JGI IMG/M metagenome (GOLD analysis project Ga0066849, IMG submission 65492) | Marine microbial and viral communities from oxygen minimum zone, Eastern Pacific Ocean - ETNP201406SV69 | ecosystem: Environmental > Aquatic > Marine > Oceanic | place: Pacific Ocean: Eastern... | reverse complement strand
CGACAACGCTAACATCAAAATCATCCAAAATCAGAAGTGAAGCAATAAATCCTAATCCGATGGAAAATAGCAGCCCGCCAAGAATGAACAATCCGTTCTGAGTGGATTGGGCAACCAAGCCCCAAAGTAATATTTCGGTCGGAAGCCATCCCAAACCGACTCCAATGCCAAGTGCAACAATAGCGAGTGGCCCCATCACAGTATAGGGACGCCCCCTCAGCCAAAGAGAGGAAGCGAGGAATGAAAGTGCCAATCCTTGGCCAAGTGTGGCCGACATAGCAAGCCATGTCCAAGGAAGGGAAGTCCAAAGAAGAGGCGTGTTAATTCCAGCCACACCATCAAGAAGAATGCCCAATGCCATTCCAAGGATTATCGGAGTGAGGATTAGCATGACATAGAATGCTAAGTCCTTTACAAAGTATGCAAAGTGTGCCATTGAATTTGGAAGTGGTTGTAAAGCAGGAGTGGCCAACAAGAAATTCTTCGTACCCGTTCTGCGAATAATTGCATCTCGCCCGATGAAAGCAAATGTTCCCATTCCCAAGGAAAACATAAACAGTGGAAGATGCAATGCAAAACGCAATTCCTGCCAGGTGAATGTTTTGTTGTCAATATCAGAGCTCTGCGCTGCAGAATCGCCAACGAGAAACTGCAGACCTATGGTCGAAATAGCCGTTACAAGTGTCAAAAGCAACGGAAACAAAACCATTTGTCGTTTCTTTGCAAATTCAACGCTTTTTCTGCCCTCTTCAATAAACATAACTCTGAAAGTTGCCGAAAAGGCATTCCATCCACGCAGAGGCTCGGTTAGCACCGCACCATGGGCTGAAGTGCCAAGAGAAGACAGACGCTCAGGAATTTCGTCATCCCAAGTACGTGATTCGATGAATGAAGTACTCAAGTTCACTCCTCCGCATCTGAAATTCCTTCCTCGGTAAACCGTTCAACATCTTCGATGGAGTGGCCAACGAGACGGATGAACACATCTTCAAGCGTTTCATCAGGTGAAGTTTTCAATCCGGAAACAGTACCCGCAGCAAGCACTTTGCCGTCATTTATGATGGCCATGCGATTGCACATTCGTTCTGCCATTTCTAAAACGTGGGAGCACAGAAAAATGGTTCCACCATCTGCCACATGGTCGAGTAACCATTGCCGGCATTTACGCTGATAAATCGGGTCTAAATTTGCAAAGGGTTCATCCAAGAAAAGTAATTTTGGGCGATGTATGAATGCGCTCGCAAGCATAACCTTTTGGCGTTGGCCTTTGGACAAATCTTTGCACATGGTATCTCGCTTTTCTTGCATACCAAACCAATCAAGCCAGTGTTCAACCTTAGCCTTCATATCATCAACACCACGTAAGCGAGCAACAAACTCAAGGAATTCAGCAGGTGTAAGAAATGAAGGTGGTGATTCAGATTCTGGAACAATACCTATGTTCGCTTTTACCTTCTGAGGGTCAAGAACTGCATTGACGCCAAGAACTTCAATTTGGCCCTTACTTGGCCGTAGTTGCCCAGTAAGGAGTTTGATGAATGTTGACTTTCCTGCTCCGTTTGGCCCGAATACCCCGAAAAACTCACCAGAATGAACCTCGACATTGAGTGGATGGAGGGCGATAAAATCGCCGTATTTCTTTGCCATATCCTTTGCGCTGACGAGCGGACCTGCATCTTCAGCCATGTTGTTGAGACGAGGAGGGAGGATTTCATACCTTGCCTTTGGTCTTGTTTAGAAAGGTGCGATGAAATCATGAACAGGGACTTCTTGGGGGTATCATGGACCAGCCTAAGAGCGAAGTATTGGACCTGAAACTTCTCCCGATTAACGAAGAGCATGACCTCGGTTTCATTGCTTGCTTAACCATTGACCGTCCCGACAAACTCAACGCACTCAATACAGAAGTGATGGATGGCCTAAAAGCCATGTGCGCGTGGGTGGAGAGCAGAGATGATGTCCGTGTACTCATTGTAACTGGAGCATCTCCAAATCCTCCCGCTGAAGGGAAAAGAGCAAAACCACATGCATTCGTTGCGGGTGCAGACATTACCGAGTTTGCTGGAGCAGGTAGCGAAATCATCCGTGTGAAATTTACTGACAATGCTGTTGAAGCTCTGTGGAACCTTTCCAAACCAACTATTGCTATGGTCGATGGATTTGCACTCGGAGGAGGATGTGAAGTTGCATGTTCGTGCGATATCCGTATTGCTAGTGAGCGCTCCACATTTGGGGCACCAGAAATAACTCTTGGACTCATTCCGGGATACGGAGCAACTCAGCGCTTAGAACGTCTTGTTGGTTATGGAAAGGCGCATGAAATGATCATGACTGGAGACATGGTGTCTGCTGATGAAGCACATCGTATTGGACTTGTGAATCATGTCGTTGCCTCTGAAGAATTGGAAGAAACAGTACTATCAATGGCCCGAAGAATTGCCAGCAAATCTTCACATGCATTGCGTGTTGGAAAGGAAGTCGTCCGAAGTGCACTTGATGAATCACTATCCCAAGGCGTAGCAACTGAAGCCGCTGCATTCGCAGGTCTATTTGATAGTGAAGACAAAGAAATTGGTGTTCAAGCATTTATCAACAGGGAAACACCTCAATGGAAGCATAAGTGAACTTAGCCCTCAGTGGATGGCATTGGAAACACACATGATGCTGGTTTTCGAAATATCCGATGGCGATAACGAGCGACGAAACGGTAGGCAAGATTGCGAATCGGCAAAGGTACAATCCAGGCAAAAGGATACCACATGGCGTAATACCAACGCATGTAAAACAGAAATCTAATGGCGGCTGAGGACCGAATGTACGGCGTTCCATCTCGAACCAAGTACACAGTATCAGCATCTTGAACTCGTTGCGGGAAGGTACTGATGATGGCTTGACCTTCTTCACTTTCAATGGCCAAAAACCGCAAAGATGCGCTAGATTTCATTCGGGGATGCATGAAGACCGCCAAGCGAGTGCACAAGCCGCAGTCGCCGTCCAAAAGAATGACATCGCCTTCGCTCATAACCCGCCCTCGTGCGACCGAGAGCCTATCGGCACAAAAGGAGAGGGGCCATTGCCCCTCTCCAATCCGAGATTGCGCTCGGTCGCGTTATTTCACAGAAGAATCATCCTACGGTTCGAATGTTATTCTCACGTAGATACAGGCGGAAGTGCGCCATATGGCGACCATGCTTCCGACGAAACCATGCATCGATGACAAGGATGTCATGCGCTCCTGTAACCGTGTTGTAAGCACGGCTACGGGAACTGACGAGTTCCTTGTGCATCAGTGTATCACGAGTTACAAGTGCTTCCTGCGTAGGGCAGCAAGGACCTTTTACGCGTTCGACCTCAGCACGAAACTGAGATGCATCAGCACGATTTTTCAGAAAATCCTTGCGGACCTTATCCTTACGAGGATCGCTAAGTCCTCCCGTATTGTGCTGACGCTCTCGACGCACTCGGTTTTCTCTGTTCTTATCACGGTTGAGTTTTCGACCGTGGACTCTTCTTCCAGTGTTTTTTCTATTGTTGGTTTTTCCCATTATGTTTTCACCCCGATTTACCTTGGCAGAAAGCGTCGAGCGCCTCCGCCGTGTGGGCATTTATTCATCGGGGTAATGGGGTCGAATTAGGCAACTTGGAACACCTTTTAGCACATTGTGCATATATTATATTGGACGACCCTATATAAAAAATATTGGCTTAATAGCCCAATATTGCAATGCGAAGAAGCCGAAAGCGGGTTTATTCTTTCATTTCTTCTCGCAAGGCAGACAGTGCACTGCTTGCCGCTGGAAGTGGAGGGAGCGGTAACGGATTACCATCCGCTCCGAGCAAGGGGGGCAGAATTTTACCGTCTGGGCCGATAAGTTCAGGAAGTTGTGGTTTAGCCTTGACAACCGATTCAAAGCCCACATCCAATGGCAAACGCAATTTGAGGATTCTTCCCTCATCAATACGCACAAATGTCGCACCGTAGACATGCCCTGGTTCGGGGTTTTCTGGCTGAACCATGACTGAATGGCCGTGTCCAGCCGTTTGGAGCAATGCAACCAAATCCTCCCCAGCAGCGTGGTCTTCCCACATCTTTGCAGTGGAGGCACGAATGTCGGCCATTTGGCCTCGACGACGCCTTTTGATACGCTCACGAATTTCATCATGTCGCTTACGGCGATCGTTTACTGTGAGTTCAATATCAGCATCCTCCACAGATTCGGGGCTTACTTCAACGACATATTCGTCTGCGGTGTGAACGTCTTCAAGCTCAACCATGACTTCTGTCTCGTCATTTCCGTCATAGTCAGCCATAGCCTCGGCTTGGGCAGCAGCAGCTGCTTCAATTTTGGCAAGTTTTCTCTCCCTGAGTGTTGCGCCGTCAAGGGAACCCGCCACAACGGCTTCGGGCAAGTCATCTTCATCATCATCTAGTTCATCTTCAATCAATTGTTCACTTTGAACAAGTTTTGGTGAGAGGTTTTGAGAAGGCTTGGTCTGTTTAATTGGCGCTGTACCGAGGTTAATCCAGCCAAAAGCAAGTATGCCCATCAAGGCTACTGACCCCCACTTCGCTTCGTCGGTTAATTCACCAACGGCGGAGAGGTAGAACCCCAACACTGAGAGGAACATTACAGCCACGACAGTCCTTGCGAATCCCATGTCCCTCGTTCACCCCAAACATTGATTCTTTATGACCGTGATGGAATCGCAACACCTTCACGAATCTTGGTTTTGACTAGATATTTCTGCGACTAGAGAGTCCAAAGCACGTCGGCGGTGACTAAACATTTGCTTTGTTTCTAGGGGCACAGAGCCAAACGTCGCACCATGAGTGCTTGTTACACCATAGACTCCTGGTGGTAATGGATGGCCTAAATCATCGAGGTCAAGGGGGACAAAAATGGGGTCAAAACCGAACCCTTCATCTCCACTCGGATCAACTGAAATGGCCCCGGGGCATGTGCCTGAACCAAAGATAATTTTCTCGCCATCCCATAACGCTACAACCGCTTGAAACGACGCGCTACGCAGGCTTGCGGCTTGAACAGGGTCTTCACTTTGGAGGTGGCTCAAGAGACGCAAGAGTCCTTGAAAACCAATTGTTTGGAATGCATAGGAAGAATATACTCCAGGAAAACCATCCAATGGTTTCACAAAAAGGCCTGCATCCTCAACCATAATGTGAGTTTCACCCTCTGGAAGATAGTGTTTTGCTTGCTCAATTTTTGCTGCTGCAACTTCTTCTAGTGTATCCAGTTGAGGCTCTACAATGGTGCCTTCGGGCAATCGTAACTGACGAACTTCAAAATCAAGTGGAGCAAGATGGTGGGTTGCCTCGGCAAGTTTACCTTCATTTCCAGTTAGAAACCAAATCACGGTGGACATCGTTCCTGCCACCCTGTTACCCCCTAAGATGATGCCCCTCTTAGGCATGAAATTCTAGTTAATTTGATAGCGGTGATGAATGAGGATGGGATATGGTTTCAGATTGGTTGGCTGTAGCAGTCGGTGGCGCATTGGGTGCTATGCTTCGGTTTTGGGTCAGTGAAAGCATGCCTTCGGAATCCTTCCCTTGGGGTACACTCACGGTGAACTTGGTCGGTTCAGTTTTGCTTGGAATTCTAACTGCAGCCGTGGCTGTAAATACACTGAGTGAAACTCAAGCACTTCTCTTCGGAACAGGATTGCTCGGGGCATTCACCACACTCTCGACCTTTTCAATTGAAACCGCAACCCTGTGGGACGAGCAACGTTGGAGCGCCCTTGTTGGGTATATTTCAGCGACGGCCCTTGCTGGCCCCTTACTCGCCCTAATCAGTTGGAAAACAACTGCATCTTTGATCAGTTGAATCTATTTGAGAATATTCAACATTCTGTTTAGAGCCAAGAGCGCCCCTTCTTGGACATCTTTAGGTACAACGATTTGGTTTGGCTTTTCGCCTTTGACCAAGCGTTCTAGAACATCCATAAGGTAGGCAGGATGAATCATGTACATTGTAGAGCAAGGACAAATTTCGTCGTCAAGACACTCGATATGTTTGTCGGGATGCTCATGTGCAAGACGTGCAACCATATTGATTTCAGTCCCAATAGCAACAGAGGAACCGTTTGGTAATGCCTCGACGTAATTCCGAATATATTGAGTTGAGCCGTAGGCATCTGCAAGTTCAACGGTCTCTCTAGGGCATTCGGGATGTACTACAACTACACCATCAGGATGTTCTGCTCTAAAACCATGAATTTGTTTGGGCGTAAACCGCTTGTGCACGGAGCAGAATCCGTGCCACAGAATGATTCTAGAATCTTTGATTTCACCAATAGCGCCAATTCCAGGGGTCCATGTGGGCATCTTTTCAGCCCCAATACCCATCGCAAGACCTGTATTTCGTCCAAGATGTTGGTCGGGGAAAAATAGTACGGCACCTTCTTTGCCCGCTCGTTCAAAGGCCCAATTTAGGACTCCCTCGGCGTTTGATGAAGTACAGACGACCCCCCCATGACGGCCGACAAAATCCTTCAAATCAGCGCTTGAATTCATATAGGTCACAGGAACAAGATAATTTTCACCCTTAGGAGCTGGTTGGTCGGGGTTTTCACGGCCCATAGGGTCGTTCAAATCTGATGTCGCAAGAATCTCTTCCCATGCGGCTTCAACTTCATTCAAAGTTGCCATATCCGCCATAGAACAACCTGCACGCATGTTCGGCAAAACAACGGTTTGGTCATCTGCTGTCAAAATATCAGCGGATTCAGCCATAAAATGGACTCCACAAAACACGATGTGTTTGGCTGTTGAGGCTGCAGCCTGTTGACTAAGCATGAATGAGTCGCCAAGAAAATCCGCATGCATGACAATACTGTCTCTCTGGTAATGATGCCCTAGGATGAGAAGGTCTTCACCAAGTTGCGCCTTCAAATCTTGAATTCTGTCTGCTACCGCTTGCTCTTCCATGGACAGAGTCGTGGCCATGAAGTCAACAGAACACATCGGGAGGGACTCGGACATGGCTCTCATAGGTGCTAGAGGCTTACCCTTTTTGAAACAGTGGCTAAGGGTGAACTTTGAAAACTGTGAGCCCTTGAGCAGAACATGGCCTTCATCGAACATCAGCGACTCCATTTGGGGGCTGAGGCTGAGGTGTGGCGAGGTACTTGGTTTGGAAAACAAGCTGTACGAAAGCAACGACGACCTCGCTCATGGCGCCACGCTGATCTCGACCACAGACTTGGTGTTCGGAGAATGACAAGTGAAGCCCGATTGCTGATTCGCTTAAGGCGATTGGGTTTACCCGTCCCGTCAGTTTGGGACTTAGACTTAGATGGGGGGCAACTTGTTCTTCAGTGGCTTCCAGGGCGAACTCTACTTGAAGTTTTGAATGACAAAAGCAACGATGAGCAAGCCATTAAGACGATTCTTAAATCGGTTGGCACCACTGTTCGCATGCTACATAGAGAAGCGATTACACACGGTGATTTGTCATCTAACAACATGTTGATTGATGAAGAAAATGTCTACTTGATTGACTTTGGATTGGCTGCTGTTGAATATGAAATTGAACGATTTGGCATTGACCTCCATGTTTTGGATGAAATTCTAGGAGCATCCCACCCTCAATGGCCAGAAGCGATCAACTGGGTTTTAGAAGGATATCTTGAAGTTGATACACAACTTGGTTTAGCACCAGTATTACAAGGCGGAACGGTGCCTTCTGCAAAAGAAGTGCTAACGCGTTTGGGCGACATTCGCCAAAGAGTCCGATATCACGGCTGAGGGTGAAGAATACGCCCAGCGCGGCGTTCTCCTTGCCGTTGCCACATATTGAAAAATACCATAATAGCCGCTAAGATGACGCCAAGTTGGAGAATGATGCTTGAATAAAGACGTAATTCAGGCTCCCACGAATGAATTTCAACCGAAACAGTTTCTCCTTCCAACTGGAAATAAACCAAGTGATTCTCGAGAACTTGTGGGCCCCATTGGTCGTTTTCATCAACTGTAAGAGGTTGGGTTGTATTTGTTCCAAGTGTTGTAAAATATATTTCTCGGTCCAGGTATTCATCACGAGGAGTAAGTGGATTGTAAAAATCTCTAGCAGCCCAAGCGAGAATTCCATTTCCGATAGAGGGGTCAGAAACATGATACTTTGCGTTACTTCCAAGCCATTGCATTGCTGTCGAGCGATTGTAAACAACGAGGCGGTCCGTTGCACTCACATTTACTGTTACGGCTAGATATTCACGATTGAAGGCGATGTCAACGATGGATGCATTTTGCATGTCAACAGGTGTGCCCCAACTTGCTAGAATTTCGTCTTCCTCCACTGCTGCGGTTGCATTAATCAAGTATTCAGTTTGACCGATAACTCCCATTTGGACTATGAATACCGAAGTCGTCTTTTCTGAAGTCACAAAGGCAACTTCCGAACCAGAACCTGCAAGATAAACTACGGATTCAAACGGCTCCAACGGTACAGAAAGCATTGAACCATCCAAATTCATACCTTGCATTGAACCCTCTTGAACATAAATAATAGCGAGTTCTGCACCGTTATCTACCAACATCAATTGTTCAGGACGTTCCATTTCGTTTGAGAATACAAGATTATTCGGTTGTTCGACATCAACCACAGATAAATGAGTTGAATTTGCAACAATCAATGTGGTTCCTGAAATCGCATACGGCGAATCAATTTCTACATCAAGTGATGTGATTTCGTAAGGCTCTGAACCAGCATTTGAGAGGTTGTGCACCAACAGAATCGCCTCGCCGCTTTGATTGTCAAGCGTTACTAGCCAACCGTCAACCGCAGCAGCACCTTCTGGAGCTTCAACCCCGCCTGCAGGCAGTGCACTATGCGTTAAGTCCCAAGTGATTACAGAAGACACGACAATAAATATCACAAAGGCAATCCGTCCTGTTTCTTTGCTTGTTGGAGACCGATACCGACGGAAAGATGACTGAATTCTACCTTTAATCAGATTAAGAGCATCTTTGGGCTTCGTCAACACCGTAACAATACGAGCATTCATCGTCCGCTCATCAAAAAATTTCCACCACGTGTTAGAAGTTCGGTCGGCAAGGGAAACTGCAGCCCCAGCAATCAGCATTCCACCGATGATGTCTAGGAACCAGTGAATTCCAAGATAGATGATGGCAAAAGCTGTTACTGCTGTGTAGAGAAACACGGTATGACGATAGCGGTTCCATCTTCGGTCATCATCAAACCTCGTGAGACACAGCCAAACTGCAAATGGAATTCCGATATGAAGAGAAGGCATACCGTTGGTAAACGGGTCAATGCGACGAAACCAATCTGCAATTTCAGGAGTAAGTGTATATGCCAATGTTTGCATTTCTGGAATAGTATCCCCCGTAACTCTCACATTGAAGAAAAGATAGAACGGAATTGCAATTATGTAGACCCAAGCGATGGAAAGAGTTACTCTGTCTGCAAGCCAACGGTCGTCAAAATACGCAAAATAAAAGATTGATACATAGCAAATGAACATGAATCCTGCAACATAAAAATGAGTGAGAAAGGTCGTTAGCCATGAGGATAGGAAAGTTTGCTGAACCCATAGAACAAGGTTTCCTTCAATGGCCCAAATATACGGAGTCATGTCAAGACCTGTATTGGCCATGAGCAATCGGTCAATTTGGTCAAGGCCATCTTTCGCATTATAAATGACAAATACAATCAGAATGTGAACCCAATACCTACGAAAGAAATCAACAAATGGAGGAAGTGAAATATTTGCCCATGGCGGCTTGAAAACGGGCAGCAGAATGACGCCAAGTGCTAATGCACTGATCACCCAAGTGAGATAGACACTCTGCACCCGACATCAACTCCAAACAACGGTCGGTGAGTCCTGTTCAATAATGCGTCGTTGGTTTTGAACCAATAAAGGAGAATTACCATGCTCCGTGAACATAGGGTTTTCCGCGGTCAGGGTCTTTGCGCAGTGCTAAATCGTAAATTCGCTCAAAACGAAAGATTCCACTTGAGCACCCCGTCTGCCATTCAAAGGCAAGTGCGTATTTTCCAATTGTTCTAATTTGAGGTTTTTCTGGAGGATGCGCCTCTACTTGCTGGCGAAGGATTTCGCTCGTTTCATCATCGTTACGCATGGGCGAGCATTTGGCACAGGGACAAGCATGACGTAGGTCATCATAAGAAACGACATACGAGGATTCATCTTCGTAGGTTAACACCATTTCAGTAGTCTTTCGTTCAAGTTTTTTGAGAGGCGGGAGTTCCGTGGCCATCATTTCACCTCAGATGATTTCCAGCCCATTGTCCGAACCGTCTCCGAGTTGTTCTTGAATTGCCGCAACAACTTTTGCAAATGCCAAAGCCGAAGGCCCTTCAGGCTCTGAAACAATGCGGTGAACACCATCATCACCACCACGAACGAAGCCTGGGTCAAAGGGAAGAGCGCCAAGGAACGGTACGCCAAATTCTTCCGCTGTAGATTTTCCACCACCTTCTTTGAAAATATCCAATGTGAACTGGAAGCGACCTGCCTGGTCGGCTGTTGCTTCGATTGTTTTTCCGCCGGGAGCGGCAACGGAGAGCGTACTACCTGGTTGTGCATTTCCTTGTACAGTATAACCACTCATATTCTCTACAACTCCCAAAACAGGAACCTTAAGAGATTCAGAAAACGTGATTGATTTCCGACTGTCCATCAACGCTACTTGCTGTGGTGTAGTGACGATTACCATGCCGTCGATATTTGGAAGTGATTGGGCAACAGTAAGTGGTTCATCAGAGGTCCCAGGAGGGAAATCAATGACAAGATAGTCCAATTCGCCCCACTCAACATCTCCGATAAATTGCTGGATTGCACCCAACTTAATGGGTCCTCGCCAAACAACAGGAGTATCTTCATCTTCAAGCAAAAACGCCATGCTGATGACCTTCACGCCAAGATGTCCTTGAGCTGGATGAATACGTTTGTTTTCAACATGAAGTCTGCGCCCGTCAAGTCCCATCATTTTGGGGACATTGGGCCCTGTGATGTCAATGTCTAATATTCCAACACTATGCCCTTGTTGAGCGAGGGAAAGTGCAAGCCCTGTACTAACGGTGGATTTACCAACCCCTCCCTTGCCAGATAAAACCATGATTTTATGCTTAATCTTTCGGCCAATTTCCTCCATTGACATCTTTCGCTTCATTTGAGCATATGCTTGTTCCATCTGTTTTTGCTCTTGAGGCGATGGAGTGGCGGCTGGCTTTGATTCTCCAGTACTCGGCGAGTTAAGGGTCACTGGGGAATCGCCCATAGTTTCACGAATGTATTGGGCTACTTCAACCCACCCACCCACAAGGAACGAAACAAAACTATGTTGAAATTCATCGCCTCAACAGACTATCCATGGTCATATGAACGATAATCGTTGGAAAAACCACAGAAATAACATGAAAAATACTCCATTCCATTCCTCCATAGGCCCATCCAAGGCCTATTGAAAGCGGAAGAGCTATGATGAAAGAAAACCGATTTAATTCCCGCCGAAGGAAGCGAGGTTTTTGGCTACCTATCAAGATGGAAACGGGGCCGAAAAAAAGGATTTGCAAGGTAATTGATGTTGCAATGAGACGAAATAGAATATCAAAATCCATCGCAGCAGCACCAATATGGGCAAGAAATAGAATGGAAAAGAGGCCAAGATTGAGCAATAGCGCAGACCATCTCACAATGATGGCTCAAGGCTAACCTATGTCAAGCCATGCCTACAGTACATATGGAGAAAGAGTTCATATGGTCTTGACTGTTATTGGTTAACATGAAAATCCTCTTTGTATGCGTAGGCAATTCATGTCGCTCTCAAATGGCTGAAGGTTTGGCTCGCTCCATGGGCCATGATGCTTCATCTGCTGGAACATACCCTGCAAAAACTATCGCACAACATGCCGTATCTGTTCTCGAAAACAAGGGAATTTCAACTGCGGGAATGGTTCCAAAAAGTGTTGACGATTTTCAAGCCAGAGATTTTGATTGGGTGATTTCAATGGGTTGTGGCGTTCATTGCCCTGCAATGAAAATTGACGAAGATTGGGGTTTAGAGGACCCTGTAGGAAGGCCATACGAGGTTTATGAAGCAACAGCGGCTGAAATCCTGCACAATTTACAGCAATTGGAAGATCACTCTTCCTCAGATTGAGGGACGTCGCCTGCGCCAGCAAGATTGATTCGCAGGACACTAACGGTTCTGATCTTGCCTTCATCCGTTGGAAGTTCTTCCGAACCACATTCTAGATTCTCGATAGTTACGGTTTCAGGGAGACCTTGCGCTATGTGACCGTTTCGGCGGCGGCATACTTCTGCCACATCAACAGCACGAGAAATGGTAGCTCCACGAGCAACGAGTTGAATGGAGCGTTCGCCCTCTTCCATCGCCATGACAACAGCACGAACATAGGCGTGCAACGGTTTCTTTCCGATGAAGATAATTCTGCGTTCGTCTGACATGTTATTCCCAATCCTTCGGGGGCCGACCCATCACATAATACTTGAGCGATTGAATTGTCCAATAGCGCTTCAAAAACCGCATTTATTGACAAATATGCGAGAGCCGGGACTCGAACCCGGGTTCAGGCGTTGGCAACGCCCGGTGATAACCACTACACTACTCTCGCTTGTGTTTCGCCCACCGAGCCGGAGTTTAAACGATTGTCGGCCTCGCTCCTTGCTTAGCAATCGTGCACCCAAAATGCATCTACTCATCTCTGGTGGACGTGCCGAGATTTGAACTCGGGGCCTCTACCATGCCAAGGTAGCGATCTTCCAACTGATCTACACGCCCATAAGGGTGCTTTCGCATTCCGCCCACCGGCCTCGCAGTCATAAGGATTACCGACTTTCATCCCCCACTTTTAGAGGCTGCCTCATCAATGCCAACATGAAATCTCATGAAGGGTCCGCCCTTGCGTAAAAACATGGGAGACAAAACGACTGGACCGTTGAGCGATACTCCCTCTCCTGAATCACCACCTCCAATACCCGAAGACCTGGTTGATGCAGTGATATCTGCACTGTCTGGACACGTAGATGCCGTCTTTTTGCCGTGGATTGCAGACCGTTTCACGGTAGAGTGGTTATCGATTGACGACGACCGATTGGGCATGACACGTTTTGAGGAAGGCAGCACAGAATTGGTTCGCCGAAGACGCTTGCGTCTGGATCCAGGCGCGGTGACCATTGGTTTACACCCTGCTCTCTTGGAAGATGAATTGCTTTACCGGCACACATTTGCCCACGAATTATTCCACGCCGCTGGCCTAACACTACACTCTGATGCCCATGAGAAGTTGACCCAACAAGTTGCACCTGCTCCTACGATGAAAGAATCCGCATTATTGCAGAAAATGCGCACTTCGGTGCTGGAGGGGCTGAAAGTCCAATCATGGTCTTGTAAGCGCTGTGGATACACGTGGAAACGGACCACTGTGCGCCGACCAACTCGGTGTTTGAAGTGTGCTCGTCCGTTGTAAGGCGTGTGTTAATCTTCATGTAGCGTGGTCGCTGCCCCCGACATGGACGTATAGTGTAGTTGGATATCACTCTAGCCTTCTAAGCTGGAAACCCGGGTTCGAATCCTGGTACGTCCGCCACCAACTTTGAGTCTGTACCCCTTGAGTTGCAATGAGTCAATGGTGAATCAAAGGGGGCTCTTGTATTTACAAATCGATCCTAGTGATTATGGCAATCTTTCAATACTGGGGCCTCCTTTCAGAATCATGGATGAAGCCCCTACCGACCTCAGGGGATGGATCGTTAACATTATCTCCGCGACAGGTGCTATTGTTGGTATTCTTGGTATCCTTGTCATTCTCTTCGATTTGATGGGACTTTGACCTCATGGCCCTCGTGAGCCCGAACCCTCTGGGGACCTTCTGACGCGCTGACGAGTCGGAGGGTAGGCCCTATCATTCGGATTCTGGAGCACTTGTTTCATCCATTGTCTCAACAAGAGCAAGGAATTCATCAATATCAATAACACCGTTTTCATCGTCGTCTGCGTTGTGGAAAATAGTTCTAAATTCATCGTTTGTATAGGTAATACCCAGTGCTTTCAGCGCATTGATGAACTCAGGCAGTGTCAGGTGGTTTTTGTGTCCGAAATCGGCCGCCTTGAAAGCTGCGTGGCGGCGATCATGTTGCTCTTTTGTGGGGTTTGAGAAATGTTCTCTTAAACTTTGGAACGGTGTTGTCCGAACTTGGCTGTGCTTACGGCCATAACCAACATAACTGACACAACCGAGGCTCACTGCAGCTCCTGCCCCGATGAATGCCTTACTTCCCATGAGGACGAGAAGAACCACACCTGCGAGGATGCCCCAAACTTGAATCCAGGGATACATATGAGATTTGTAGGAGGGTTTGTACCAACTTTTGGCCTCAGGCGAACGTCGCAAGACAATGACACAAGAATTGATGAGCATGAAGACCATAATTTTGAATCCAGATGCCAACTTAGCCACGTCTTTTACAGGGAGTTCTAAGATGGCATAAAGCATGACTACGCCAGTTATTATAATCGGCCAATGAGGTGTTTCGTACTTCGCATTCACCGTCTCCAATGCTTGGGGAAGGAGGTTATCACGGGCCATTGCAAACAGGAATCTTGAGGCTGCAAGAATACCTGCAAGCGCCATTGAAATCATAGTGAGAACAGCAAGGGCGGCAGCCAAAACTCCAACTTTAGACCCAGCAATCGCATCGACAAAACGGTACACAGGGTCTTCAATCGGTTTACCCTTTTCCATGAACCACATTTCTGGCATGGCAGCCATCATGACGAAGGTGACAACACAATACAACACCGTTGCAATCAATAGAGAGAGCATGATTCCTGCAGGAAGATTTCGCCCTGGTTCCTTTACTTCGCCCCCAATTGCGGCAACTTTCGTCACGCCTGCAAAAGCAACGAACACAAAGGCTGCTGTCTCTGCGATTGAGGATATACTTTGGTCAAAAGCACCTGTATTTTGGGAATTTGAAATAGGGCGAGAAAAGTCGGTTGCAGGGTCAAATAAAGCGATGATACAGATAATTCCCAACAACCCCAATGTCACTGAAAGAATCGGTGTTTGAATCGCCTTGACTTTCTTCAATCCAAGAATATTCACGATAGTGATGAGCACAAGGGCAGAGACTGAAACAAGAGTAATACTGATTTCAATTTCGAAATATGCCGAAAGGGCATACATATACGCTGAAAACCCAATGAGAGCAAAAGAGGCCTTGAGAAGGAAAGAGGCCCATAGGCCCAGCCCACTTATCGTTCCAAAAAGCGGGCCATAGGTACGCTCTAGGTAAACATACGAGCCACCGCTTGAAGGCATAGCTGAAGCCAGTTCGGATTTTGAAAGAGCACCTGGCAGTACTACAGTTGCAGCGAGTAAAAAGGCCAACCAGATTCCTGGGCCCATGATCTCTGCAGCAAAAGCCGGCATGACGAAGAGTCCCGAGCCGAGCATCGAAGATAGTGAAATGACCACTACACCCCAAAGTCCAATCGTTCGTTTGAAAACATTTGACAAATCTTCAGCCGCATCTCCAATTTTCTCGGAAATTTGTTCGGTAATTGAAGATTTTTTTACCATTCCGAATACCTCAGGACAATCTACTTAACCACATTATTGGTCATAGATACCTAAGCCACATAGCCATCTACAAATATGGCTTTGGGTCCGTAACGACGAACTACTCATGTTCGTGCTGCTCTTTAGAAAACTCAAGCATGACCCTGGACCAGAAATTAATTCAGTATCGCACCTTCTTTCGGGTAATGGTTCTCCAAATACGCTTTATTGGGTCATAATAACGGTCAACAACTCTTTCCTTTAGAGGGATAATTGCATTGTCGGTAATGTTGATTCCAGCAGGACACACATCAGTACAACATTTGGTGATGTTACAATAACCAATTCCAAATTCATCTTTGACTTCTGGAATTCGGTCTTCTTCATCCATTGGGTGCATT
>Ga0066849_10000487_pt1 | contig 16067 bp, 14 predicted proteins | sample ETNtaG_9_FD_65492 | JGI IMG/M metagenome (GOLD analysis project Ga0066849, IMG submission 65492) | Marine microbial and viral communities from oxygen minimum zone, Eastern Pacific Ocean - ETNP201406SV69 | ecosystem: Environmental > Aquatic > Marine > Oceanic | place: Pacific Ocean: Eastern... | reverse complement strand
CATGTTTTCAAGTTTCATTTCATCAATCAGATTACGGGCTGAAAAAGAAGTTGCAGGTTGCTGGAATTCGATAGGTTCACCCACAGCCCCACTTGCAGTTGGAGTCGATTGCACCGCTTGCTCAGCACTACTGAGAAGTCTATCAGCAGCCGCTTTGAAATCATCAGCAGCCTCACTAACAACATTGATTGTTTTAGGTTCTGGAATGGTTGCGCCTTCTGTATCTTGAGTGAAAGAATGGCCTTCTACAACCGCTGGTCTCTCAGCCCATTCTCTAGCTCTTTCAATTGGAATTTGGTCGCACTCTCGCAATATCATTGCTCTCTCTCTCCCATCCCAAACATCTAGATCTGCTGGAATCAAGACAATGTCATCAGAAGTTGAAACTACATCTAGCAAATCACGAAGCATGCCCAACAATCTGCTAAAACCATGAATGACACTAAGATATTCCACTCCATCTATCACAATTACTGCCCGAGTAGCACCCCAAAGGAATTCGTCGCATTCCCTACGAACTGATTCCAGACCGGGGTGAATAGATTTTACACCATCAATTTCACGTTCTGATAACCAACGACAACATGATGCAGGAACTCCAAACTGTTCAGCAAGAAGTGATGGTGGAGAGCGAGACAACACAAGCAGAGGGTGACCAATAGCCCCTAGGTGTGCTGCGATTTTCAATACAGAATCCGGTGTTTGGTCATCTACGAGATAACTGCACCCTGATTCTAACTGTTCACCGGGCTTGTACTCGATAATTATCTGATTTTCTTGAACGGGGAGTTCTTCTTCCTCTTCAGTCATCGAACCCTCAGTCATCGTCCAATCTCGCTTCTGTTTGTGCCTCCACCAATGTGAATCACTTTTGGTATCAATTATCCAGCCCTCTATTTTCTGGCCCGAAATGGCATCCTCTTCGCGGATATGCAATTTTGCCTCAGGATGTAAATCTGCTATCAAACCAAAGTCAACATCTGTATGAACAGAAATCCGCGAATCATCATCTGCCGCACACTGTCTTAACTCTGACAAAGCGGAATGCCCCATCAAAAATGATTCATACTCGAAAAGTGCCATTGACGGCTTGCCTTGTACAATTACTAACTGTGCCACAGTTGCAGGAGAGGTGCCCTTCTCAATCCGTATATAGCCGTCCTCGCCCTCTCTGTCGAAGTCAATCAGAAGCAGTTCAAGGACGCCCGAACCGCCCCTACGCACCTCCTTGGTAACTCCCTTGGGTAGTTCGGCCATGCTAATCCCCAACCTGCGTCTCACTCGACCCTCTCTTGAACGTGACCCTTAAAGAACACCTATGAAGTGCTATTATGCAACTTCACGAAGATGCGGAGATGTATCTATTAAGAGCATAAAGTGATTGAAATTAATTCAACCACGCGCAACATGGATGAAGGACCCCCCTAATCGGACATTATGCCCGAACTGCCGGATGGTGCGTACCACTGGTCAGTCAACCCTGAAATCTCCAAGGTACAATTCCAGAATATTATCAATGCAGTGTTTTTCTCGTTGGCTGGTTTCACCTCCCTACTTGTGGTATTCAAGTTACTCAATATGGCAGGCTTGATGAATTTCTATTCTTCCGCCTTATTCACCATAATTATCTCATGGTTTCTATGGACCTTTTTTCTGAAAAACAATAGTAGGATGCGACTTCTCAATATGGTAGCAATTGGAGAAGGACACCCTTGGCATCCAAGTGAAGAAATTGGTGACACCTCTGTTTGGGTAAGCGATGGTGAAAAATGGCACTTGATACCCAAAAAAGCAAGGTTATTTGTTCAAGCAGACCCTATACTTGAACGCACACTTTTGAAGAATAACGATGAACGCGGAGAAATCCTACTGGTTTGGCCTTATTCGCCTGATCTAAAAGTTCGAAAAGTAATATCACTGATAAACCAAGCATTGGCATTCCAAGATGCTCAAGATAGAGATGAAGGGGACATAGATCCAATTGAATCTGCTAGGGAGCGGGAATCACAAGATTTCTATCCTGTAGAAAGAAATTGGCAGGAAACCACACCCGGTTCACTCACACCACAACCAGGGGCACTTCTCAGACAAATCAAAGGAAGGGGTTTCGAAATTGTGGAAAAGGACAATGAATAGACTCTCGAAAGATTTTCTTCGTGAATGTTAATGCGATGAACCCCACACGAGGGCATAATGGATGCATGGCGTGAGCGCTTGGAATCTCTTGATGACGAGCAGAAGGAATTACTTCTAGGCTCATCTCTTTCCCAGAGATTCGCCTCGTGGCCGCTCTCTGTTAGCCATCCGGCAATTGTTGGGGCATTTTACGGGCTGCTGCTGACATTGGCCCTCATTCTACCATTCGGTATGCAGAGTGACTGGGATGTCGCATTGTGGTCAAAAAATACTGCATTTATGGGGTTGAGCATAGCTCTTGGAATGGCAATTGCTGGCCAAATATCTTCATTGATGAATCGTATTGTTCAGCGACCCCCAATTGCTCCACCTAGAGTCATTCTGTTCTCCGCCCCATTTGTCGGTTTTATTGGACTAATAGGACAATGGATGGACATACTACCACAATTCCCTGAAATAATTGCTTGGATAATTCTACTCTTACCTGGGCCAATATATGTCCACCTCTCTTGGGCTCCACGATACAGAATGTTAACAATGCTTGAAGATGGAAAAGATCCATTCAACCAATCACGTAAAGTTGGAGTGGGAAATAGCGAAAAAGAGATGGAACTAGAAGCGGCTGTTGAAGCCCTTGATGATTAACTCAAATGAGTCCTGTTGCTTTACCAGCCTTCTCATACGCACTTAGAATGACGTCTAGGTTATCATCAGTCAAACCTGCTGACAATTGATTACGAACACGGGCCCCATCTCTTGCCACCATAGGGAAGACGATTGCACCCACCACTACGCCAAGTTCACGCATCTCTGCAGCCAATTGTTTTGCTGTTGCAGATTCCCCGCACATTACTGGAATAATTGGCGTAGTAGACATTCCCAAATCGAAGCCAAGCGATTCCATCTCTTTGCGGAATCTATTGGTATTGGCCCAAAGCCTCTGATGATGCTCTGGTTCATCCATCAATACCTCAATCGCAGCCTTCTGTGCAGCCGCAACTCCCGGTGGTTGACTTCCAGAAAGTAGCCATGAACGTGAATGGTTCAATGCGTGGGTTCGGACCTGTTCGCTTCCAGCAACTATTCCCCCTTGGACCCCCAAAGCTTTGGAGAAAGAGCCGATTTCGAAATCAACCCGGCCTTGAAGTTTGAAGTGGTCAACAATTCCCGCCCCACGTTCACCCAGAACTCCTTCGCCGTGACAATCGTCAACAAAGACCATGGCACCGTGCTCTTCTGCGAGATCTGTGATTTCATCTAATGGGGCAATGTCTCCATCCATCGAAAAGACCCCATCTGTGATAATCAGTTTTCTCTCACTATCAGAGTGTTGAATGAGGACTTGCTCAAGTGCTGCGACATCATTGTGCGGATAGACAGCCCTGCTTGCCTTGGTCAGCCTTACGCCGTCAATGATAGAACCGTGGTTCAACTCATCAGAGATAATGACATCCTGCTTTCCTGTGACAAGTGTTGGAATCAGACCAACATTTGCTGTGTATCCTGCCGAATAAATGAGGGAGGCCTCCACTCCTTTGAACTCAGCAACTTTTTTCTCAGCCTCAAGGTGGATGTCCATAGTCCCACTAATGGCGCGTACCGAGCCGCTGCCAGCACCATATGTCATAGTAGCAGAAAGTGCCGCTGCTATCACTTTAGAGTGGGTTGTTAGATTGAGATAATTATTAGCAGAGAGCATCAGCATCTCCTTGCCATCTACTTGACAAGAAGGTGTACTTGCAGATTCAAGAGTGGGAGGTTCCCACTGCAAATTTTGAGATTTCAACTGCTCAAAACGCTCCCGCATCCATGGAATGTCCCTCGCCATCGTTTCACTTGAGGGGGACTCGCCCCTTTTTGATTCCGCAACATTTGCGGACAAAATTTACTAAAGAAATCACTGAAGTTTACCAATCTCTGATGCAAGAACTGGAAGTGCTTCTTCCCAAGTTGAGACAATACCGTAATCTGCAACCTTGAAAATTGGGGCTTCTGGATCTTTGTTAATGGCAACGATGTATTTGCTTGTGCGCATTCCAGCAAGGTGTTGGATTGCGCCACTGATACCTACAGCAATGTACAGAGTAGGATTCACTGTCTTGCCGGTCTGACCAACCTGCATTGTGTGTGGAATCCCATCCCAAGCATCGACTGCAGCACGACTAGCACCTACCGCAGCGCCTAGACCTTCAGCAAGCGAGTACAACTTGTCGAAGTTCTCTGGACCACCCATTCCTCGGCCACCCGAGATAATAACATCAGCATCAGAGACATCGAGCCTCTCGCTCGCCTTGGCAATTGCTTCTTGAACTGCAATTTTCACATCCCCACTCTGTTGGACGGTTGCAGATTCTGCACTGCCACCATCACCAGCCGCTGGGAAAGTGTTGGCTCGAAGAGTGATTGCACAACTTCCTGCAACAGTAACATCCTGCATGGCTTTGCCTGAATAGATAGGATGCGTCATTTTAATCCCACCTGAAAGAGCCACCACGTCCTGTACAACAGGGATGCTTCGACGAGCAGCAATTCGAGATACTACATCTCTTCCTTGTGCTGTTGCTGCGCCCATTATGACGCCATCACCAGCAGCCGCATCTAAAGCGGCTGCCCACGCACCACCATCAAAAGTCGAAAAACAATCTCCGTTGACTGAGAGTACCTTGCCTACGCCAGCAATACCTGCTGCTTCATCTGCACCTGAACCACTAGGGCATAGAATAGTTGGAGACGCCCCCAATGAGGAAGCCGCACCCACCAATTGACGAGTGACAGCGTGAAGTTGATTTCCATTAGTTTCTGCAATTATTGTAATATCCATTTTCATCCCCCCTACAACACCTTTGCCTCATCTCTTAGAAGACCGACAACTTCTGGTACACTATCTGAACCTTGATACGTTTTCCCTGGTGGCTTTTCTGCTGGAGAAGAGTGCCCATTGAAGGTGACTTGGGAGCCACACACATCACTAGCAACGACATCGATTTGTGCTTTCTTTGCCATCATAATTCCACGTACATTTGGTCTACGAAGATCCGAATCTGTTTTTGTGAAGGTAATTACTGCTGGAGCAGATACTGTGACTTTCTCACTACCGCTGGCTGCTGGTCGAAGATAAGATGAGCCAGCGGCGTCAAATTCACTGACCTCAACAACACATGCAGCCCCAAGCAACTCTGCAATCCCAGGGCCAGTGGAGCCTTGATTGCGATCTGCGGATTGCTTCCCACAATAGACCATCTCAGCACCGGATGCCTTGACTGCATCGGCTAAAGCTGATTGAACTTGGTTTGAATCCAAATCTTCCCAACCATCCTGCCAAATTCGCACCAATTTGGTCACACCAAGGGCAGCCGCGTCCTTCAGAACCTTATCCGCTCTTGCAGGACCAAGCGTGATGGCAGTGATTGAGCCACCTGCTGCTTCAACATGTTGTAATGCGGCCTCTAGAGCATATTCATCGTATGGGCTAGTCACCCAACTGGTGACGGCTGATTCGTCCACTCTACCACTCACAACTGCAATCTTGGCATTGGTGTCAGGCACTTGCTTCAACAATACGGCAATTTCTACCATGATGCGGCGACCTTAGATGCCTCTAAGAACATTTAGACTAAGCAATAACGGGGCTACGCCCCGTAAAATCCTATCAATTACCTACTTCAGGACTTGTGAATCACAGTGAGCGGGTGAAGGATTGTATGCCCGTAATGTGACGACCAAGTATCAAATTGTGGATATCATGGGTCCCCTCATAGGTCTTGACTGATTCAAGATTGGCCATGTGTCGCATGATGCAGTACTCATCAAGAATCCCGTTTGCCCCGTGCATATCTCTAGCCATTCGAGCGATTTCGAGAGCAATATCTACATTGTTCATTTTTGCAAGAGAGATGTGTTCGGGAATCCAAGTTCCACTGTCCTTCTTGCGCCCCAACTCAAGGGCTAACAACTGACCCTTGGTAATCTCTCTGAGCATCCAAGCCAACTTGTTCTGAATTAACTGATAAGCAGCAATGGGCTGATCGAACTGTGTGCGGCTGAGAGCGTATTCCTTTGCAGAATTGTAACATGCTTGAGCAGCACCCAAGGCGCCCCAAGAAATTCCGAACCTAGCATTGTTCAGACATGAGAACGGCCCTCTCAACCCCTTAACACCGGGAAGAATCCTGTCCTTTGGAATCTTACAATCTTGGAATACAAGTTCACTTGTCACACTGGCCCTAAGCGAGTATTTGCCCTTCATCTCTGGAGCTGAGTAACCCTCGTCACCGGTTTCTACGATAAATCCACGAATTACTCCGTCAAGTTTAGCCCAAACCACTGCTAAATCCGAGATTGTCCCATTAGTAATCCACATTTTGGCGCCATTCAAAAGATAGTGATCGCCCTTATCCTCTGCTCTAGTAACCATGTCACCGGGATTAGACCCGTAATCTGGCTCTGTTAAGCCAAAACAACCAATCAATTCACCAGATGCCATCTTTGGAAGATATTTCTCCTTCTGTTCCTCGCTGCCGAAATCCCATATGGGATACATTGCTAGAGAACCTTGCACACTTGCAAACGAGCGGAGACCCGAATCACCTCTCTCTAATTCACGGCAAATCACACCATAGGCTGTGTATGAAAGGCCGGGGCAGCCATAGCCTTCCAATGGCGCACCAAGCACCCCCATTTCACCAAGTGCTACACGCCATTCATCGGGAAAAACACCCTCAGCACATGCATCTTCGATCTTAGGAAGCACTTCTTCCTCAACCCAATCTCGGACCATATCACGCACCATCACCTCCTCTTCGGTAAGTTGCGAGTCGACATCATAGAAATCTAGAGCCTCGTACACCATCTCAGTCACCCTTGATTTATCGGCGTATGACTTGACTCATCAACCCTCCGAAAGCCGTATTTGGCTTCGTGAATTATTTCTTGCCCCGCTTAGCAGCGCGGCGTGCCTTTGACCAATCTAGATACTTCTTCTGCAATTTGGGCGAGGCCATGTAGAGAAGACCAAGAACTACACCGGGAACTGCTATGATTACAAGCATAGGTGCAAGTGCTGATACTATGTTCTCAGAAATTGTATCTTCTGGTGGATAATAGTATACAACTCGGCCATAGGAAGTAACAGCGTAACCTGTTTCTGCTGTTTCCGACCATCCACCAACAAGTGATTCTCCTCGCAATGCTACATCCTCTATATCCGAATTATACAACCAAGGATATGCTAGACCTAAATCATCGGTACCGCCTGTGATATCCCAATCGACCCACCCCAAAGGAGTTGTTTGAAGCAGAACATGCCCATCGTCCCTAGCGTGAACATCGGTGAACTCAGCGCCGACATTTACATGTTTGACCGCAACAAAGGAATGTGAAGGCTGATTTATGTTGATTTCAACGACTCCGACTGATTGCCCCTGTCCAGTAGCATAACAGCGCTCCTTTTCTGGATGAGGGCAGACTACAGCCCCCCATCTAACTCCTTCACTACCCGATAACCAATGAAGGTCATGCTGTTGATCGATGATTGCGATGCCATCGGAATCTGTAGCCATCACACAAATAGAGTGCATTTGGTGGTGGCAAGTCAAGTCAAGAACATTAGATAATTTACTACCATTCAAAGGAAAATACTCCGAATTACCATTACCGTCCTCTCTAAATCTCTTGATTACCCCATCATCTCCGCCGAGGTAGGCCCAATTGCCAGAGGAATCCCAAGTGACAGCGTTCAATTGTAAACCCATCAAACTACCAGTAGAACCTGGAACGTGTGTGATAGAGTGATCATCTCTAGTATATCGAATTAAAGTGCCATCATCGCCTACGATTAATGCAGTCAATCCTTGAGGGTGCCAATCTACATCAGTCAGGTCTTCTGCATCATTAGAATTCAATTCGACTTCAACAGTAGGGTCTGTGGCCGATATGAAGTGAGCAAAACCAACTGCACCCACCAATAGAGCGTCTTCTCCATTAGGTGAAACAGACACTGCCTCAATCCCCAAATCGTACTGACCAATCAATGAGATTGTAGAAACTTCTACCACTGATTCATCGTCTTGTGCTAACGAAGTTGGAACCAATAAAAGAGCGATTACCAATATCAGGCCCAAGCGCCGCATCAGTGAGGCCACCGGCTTCGCTGATTTATCCTTCACGGCTGTAATGGCGGGTGGATTGAGAATAAGGTTGAACTGATGGAGCCTCCCGCGACCCCTTATGGAGACCTTTGAGGTACAGCGAGGATTGGTAAAAAAAGTGATTGCAGATGGGGGCTTGATTGCTCTTGCCAACAACTATTTTGAGAATGTTAAAACAACAGAAGATGACTCATTTGAGGCATCATTTGGCATTTTGTCCAGAGTTTCTGGAAGATACAGTGAGAAAGGAAAATTGGTTATGGACGTTGAGCAGATGAAAGGTTCTGAACTTTCTGATTTCCTTTCAGAAGATGGAGGCCGTGAAAAAGCAATGGAATCACGCCAACGTTGGTCTGGATTCCTAGACGAGGCTACTGGTTACAGTGCGAAAAAGCGTGGTGACAAAGCCAAAGAGAGTGCGAAAAAAGCCTCCAAGGCAAAATCAGCCATGTCACAGGCCCGTCACTTCATGAAAATGAGTGAGGTCGAGGAGTCCCTTGCGCAACAAGCTGAAGGCCTCATTGCAGAAATAGAGGAAGCACTCGAAAACGGTGACAACTCGCGAGCTGCTAGCCGTGGTGAAAAACTAGGCAAGTTATTCTAACGGTGAAATGAATGGAAGCAGATGACCTAGCAACACTCTCCTCTGAGCAAAGAGAGATGGTCATGTCGATGTTTTCAGGTACTGACGAAGTTGTAGGCGTTGAACATCTAGTAAAATGCCTAGAAAAATCAACATCACACGCTGGAGACGGCATTATTCGAGCATATGTTGGGTTCGAGCCTTCTGGAAAGGCACACATTGGGTGGAAGGTGATTGCACAAACTCTACGAAAATTACTCGATGCAAATGTAAATGTCTTGATTTTCCTTGCAGATTGGCACGCTTGGGTTAATGACAAGTTTGGGGGAGACATGGATAAAATCAGAATCACCGGCACTTACATGGAAGAAGTATTTCGTTCACTTCTAGATAATCCTGAAGAAGGCGATGGAGCCGGACAACTTCGCTTCCTATACGCTAGTGACCTAATGGACTCAGGCGACTATTGGGCGCGAGTTCTGAAGTGTTCCAAGAACATGAGTCTAGACCGCGTGAGACGAACTTTCAGCATAATGGGAAGATCAGAGGATTCATCAGATGGTGACCTTTCCAAATTCTTCTATCCTGCAATGCAGGCTGCAGACATCTTTGAGCTGAATATTGACATCGCTCTTGGCGGAATGGATCAGAGAAAAGCCCACATGTACATGAGAAGAGTTGCTGACCGTCACAATTGGGAGAAAGCTACCTGTGTCCACACGCCTATCCTCTCAGGCTTGAAGTCATCTGGAGCAAGAATGGAATCATTCGACCACAAAATGAGCAAGACTGACCCTGGGGGTGCACTCCTGTTACACGATGATGCTGCTAAAATGCGAAAGAAGATGCGAAAAGCATACCTCGACCCAAAAGACGAGAACTCCCCTGTGTACGAGTTAATTGAGCACATTATTTTCCCAGAAAATGGAGCATTGACAATTACTCCAAAACCAGAATACGGAGACCCTTCAACTTGGAATGAACTAGATACACTCAAAAATGCTGTTTCAGATGGTGAAATCCACCCGTTAGATCTAAAATTTGCAGTCGCCGACGCACTTGCTGAATCACTAATCCCCCTTACAGCACACTTTGAAGAAAATAGCCAATTGCTAGAACAAGTAAATGCCATCACCAATTCTTGAATTAAGGATAAATCCACCATTATTGAATAATAATCGGCTTTATTATATCTGCAAATGAAAATTACTTTTAATAAGGTAATTAGCCAGTTTCCCCTCTATGAGGGGGCAGAGTTCTAAAGTGAACGTCGGGCCCAATCGGAATGTGTCAGATATGAATGACGTTGGAATCGACGATATTGCGATTCATTTCCCCAAGATTTACTTCGATATGAAGGATTTTGCGGAAATGCGTGGAGCAGATTATGGTAAGTTGAACCGTGGACTTGGCCTTTCTGCCATGTCCGTCCCTGATATTCACGAAGATACCGCAACAATGGGTGCAAATGCTGTCACCCAACTAATTGACCGAAATGGTCTCGACCCACGAAAAATTGGCAGAATGTACCTAGGGACGGAATCTGCCTTAGACGGAGCTAAGCCTACCGCTACTTACATCCTAGATATGTTAACTCAACGCTACTCACACCAATTTGGTGAAGACTGCTTCCGAAACTGCGATGTTGTTGACATGACATTCGCTTGCATTGGTGCTGTTGATGCACTACACAACACTCTAGATTGGGTCGCCCGTGGTGGCGATGAAGAAGGGCGAGTCGGAATTGTTGTCTTTTCTGATAACGCAAAATATGACTTAGAATCAAGTGGGGAATACACACAGGGCGCTGGAGGCGGTGCAATTCTAGTACGCCACAATCCCCGTCTAATTTCCATCCCAGACACTTGGGGAATTTCTACCACACCTGTCCACGATTTCTTCAAGCCACGCAGAGAAGTATCGCTGACCTCAGTCATCACTCATGTTTTGCAACTTGCTAAAGAAACCGGCCAGAATCTGAAAGATGGCTTGGCAGAAAGAATGGTGAAGCACCTTCCTGAATCTACTGTACGCAGACTCGGAATCTTTGCACACGGTGAAGAGATGATCCAGGTCCACAGAGATGAACCTATTTTTGATGGCCAATTCTCAAATCGTTGCTACCAAGAAGCTGTAAAGACCGCATTCCTAGATTTCCGTGACAGAGCAATCAAGAGTGGCAGATACGATAGTGAAACAGATGAAATTCTCACTGAACAGTGGATTAGAATTATCATGCATCTCCCCTATGCGTTCCAAGCAAAGAGAATGTTCCCCGATGTATTCCGTCACGACAGGCGAAATGAAGCAATTTGGCAAGAAATTGTCTCAGATATAGGAAGTGAGCCAGTCCGCGAAGATTTTGAGGACACACCTGAAGGTGAAGTCGAATGGGAAAAGACACAGGATGTATACCGCAGAGCCATATCCAAAACGGATCAATACAAGGAATTCCACGCCCAACGAATCGAGAAGGGGCAGCGTGCTTCAAGCCTAATAGGCAATCAATACACCGGCTCAATATTCCTTGCAATCATGTCTACATTTGAGTCTGATTATGAAGATAATGAGCATATCGAAAATAATTACTTCGGCCTCTGTGGCTATGGCTCAGGAGCAAAGGCAAAAGTATTCGAAGGCAAAGTATCGCCAAGTTGGAGAGAGGTCGTTTCTCGCTGGAACCTGTTTGAAAGAATGGCTGGAAGAGTTGCAATCGACCGTGTCACTTACGAAGAACTCCACAAGGGACTCAGAGAAGGCAGTGTCGTCGAGCCAAAGGGTGAATTCGCCTTAGTAGAAATCGCATCAGAAGGCGTCTACGAAGGTGCTCGAACTTACCGTTGGGTTGCTTGATAGCAAACTCAAACTTCGTAAAGATGCTCTAGATATTCATCAGGACTGAGTAATGCGTCCTCATCAAGTTCATCAGGCCTAATATTCATCAACCAACCATCATTATATGGGTCGTCATTGACTAATTCTGGACTATCTTCTACCTCGCCATTCAATTCAACGATATTACAGGCAACTGGTGCATCAATAACATGTCTGCCATTTGATGTTCTGAGTGTAGCAAGTGTCTCATCCTCTAGCACCTGGTGGTCGCTAGCACCTGCTTCACGTGCCCCGGTGCCAACCTGCTCTGAATCTCCATCATCATTAGAAAACTCGTCATACTCATCAACACTAGATGGTTGAGCTAGAACAACTCTAATCATATCACCAAGTTCAGCTTGTAGAAAGTCAGTGATACCAATTTTGTAGAGATCACCGGTCTCCTCATCTGATTCTAATTTAATAAACCAAAGATGGTCTTTAGAATATTGTCTATCATCAATTATTTTGAATTCAATAAAATCTTCTTCGTCCGCCATAAAACATACCTCTTGAGCCGCGCCGACTTTGGCTTCATATTTAATTATTTGAGTCTATAACTTTGTTTTCGCTCAACCAAAGGTAGCGGGCAACCCGTTATGAACAAGAGGCGTTTGGCCAAACCATAGGTGCTTCGAATGGACTTCCGAGAAACTGACGAACAAAGTATGATTCGAGAGATGGTGAGGGATTTTGCAGAATCTGTCCTTCCCCCGACTATTGAAGAACGTGATAAACATCAAATCGCACCTACTGAAGAATGGAAACGATTCTGCGATGAAACTGGACTCCAAGGCATCACCATATCCGAAGATTATGGTGGAATGCCAGTAGATGATGTTAGTGAGGCAATCATCATTGAGGAACTCGCTCGGGTTGATCCTTCATTTTCAGTATTCTATGGAGTTCATGTGGGACTATGCAGTAAAACTATCACACTACACGGCACTGATGAACAAAAAGAGCAGTATCTAACCCAATTATCTGCAGACAAGGTTGGAGCCTATTCTCTTTCAGAAGCGGGCGCAGGCACAGATGCTGCAGCACTCTCCTGCAAAGCAGAACTCTCAGATGATGGTAGCCACTACATCCTCAATGGAATGAAAATGTGGGTCACTAATGGCGCTTCAGCAGACATCTATGTCCTCTTTGCTAAAGTTGTAGGGCACCCTGATTACGGTACCAAAAAGCATGGCGGAACTACTGCCTTTATTGTCGAGAAAACATTTGAAGGATTCACTGTTGGTAAAAAAGAAGACAAACTTGGAATACGTAGTAGCGATACCTGTACCTTGATACTTGAGAATTGCAAGGTCCCCGCGGAAAATATCTTGGGAGATGTTGGGAAAGGATTCTCAATAGCAATGAACGCACTTGACAATAGTCGAATCGGAATTGCCGCTCAGGCCCTAGGTATAGCGCAAGGCGCATACGAAGCGGCTCTGAAATATTCACAAGAAAGAGAGACCTTTGGAAAACCATTGGCAGCCCACCAGATGATCACCTCATATCTCGCAGATATGGCCACTAGGGTCGATGCATCGAGATTACTAGTTTATCGTGCTGCTAAGGCCAAACAACTGCACTACGAAGAAGGAGCACCGCGCCATACCAACGAAGCTAGTATGGCCAAGTTGTTTGCAGGTGATACTGCCATGTGGGTAGCGGAGCGAGCGGTACAAATCCACGGCGGGTATGGTTATGTGACCGAATTCCCTGTTGAAAGATTCTTCCGAGATGCCAAAATTACCCAAATTTACGAAGGTACTCAGGAAGTACAACGAATAGTAATTGCACGAAATCTCAAACTTTGATTTCAAGGCCAGCGAATACGAGGCCATTCTTTGGGTTCACCATCTTGCCACGCAACTTGACCAAGCCGCACTTCTACCTCTGCAAGAGTTGGCAAATCTTCCTCAATCTGTATTCGATGGAGCCATTCTTTCAGACGACCAAGTTTAATCCCCATGCTTAATCCAGTGACCTCAGCAATCCAGTTACCATCAGCCAATGGTGAATTACCTGCTACATTTGCTGGCAAAGAGGCGAGCGATGAGATTACTTCATCGATTCCATTAGTTGCAAGCGCTGATTCACAAGCAAGTTGTTGATTCAATCTAGCACCCATTACTGTCCTGTATAGACGCAACTCTGAAGCAGAGTTAGCATCGGGTAGATGGGAAAGAGATCTGCTCAACTCATTGACTCCAGTCATTATTACTTTCGACATTGTCAAACGCTTCATCAATGCACTGGCATCACCTACCCTGAACATCATAGCAAGGCGAGCCACAACCATCTCATCACCTGAAATTTCTCCAAGCTTCGCTTGACCTTTCAAGTCATACTCATGCCCTGAAAAAATTGTTGCCAGTACACCATCATCAGACATTTTCTCTAGCACTAAAGAGGCATGCACGCCAGCAAGAATTCTTCTTAATTCCTGCCAAATTCTCTCAACACTGACATTTTTCAGCATGTATTGACAATCTCTGAGACCCGATGCCAAATCATCATCAGGACTCCAAAAACCAGCATCCCCTTGATCCATAAAACGGTATGCACGCATCACCCGCAAACCATCTTCAGACAATCTGGTAGGGGCGCTTCCAACCGCACTTAGGACACCGTTCTGCAAATCTTGGTAACCATCAAATGGGTCATACAATAGTTGCCTAGACAAGTCAACGGCCATAGCATTGATTGTCAAATCACGGCGCTCAAGATCTTCCAAAAGAGAATTCCCAAAAATTACAGAGTCCGGCCTGCGCCCATCAAGATATTCTTGATCACATCTCAAGGTGGTAATTTCATAAAACTCTCCACCAGACCTTACTCTGACAGCCACTGTACCATATTTGGCACCAACATCAATTGAATTTGATATACCAAATTGCTCAATGATTTGCTCTGGTTTGAGATTTGTAGTCAAGTCATATTCCTTAGATTCTACACCACTAAGTCCCTGCCTAACGCTGCCCCCTACAATCCAAACACCCCCACCACTTTCTGCGATAGTAGAAACCACCTGCAATAGGTCATCTGGCAATGATTCTACCCAACCCTGCATCGATGATGGAAAGGCTACGCCCTCCATATCTGCAGGTGCTCCTTTCGGCAGCGCGGCTACTCTCGCATTGTGTTCCACAAGAGGTCGGGGGGCGGCAATCGCTTTCAAGGGCGACGGCGAGGAGGGGGCATGGAAGTGGAACTCGTGCCAATTGAATGGTTGAAGGCGCACGAGGAAATTCGCCAGAAAAAGGTCGAAGAACTAGCAAAAATCACTAAAAAATGGGGTTGTTACACCAAACCTCTGCTTGTTGACAAGAGAACTGGTACAATTCTAGATGGACACCACCGACACCAAGTTGGATTTATTCTGAACTTACTTAGGCTCCCAGTAATTTTGTTCGATTATTTAGAAGATGAATCAATAACAGTAGAGGCTTGGCCAAATTGTGGGCTAGAATCATTAAGCAAACAGGAGGTCCTTGAGATGGCTGCTTCTGACCAACTCTTTCCAGCAAAAACCAGTCGCCATACTACTGAATGGAATACGCCACCAATACATGTCTCGCTTGAAACTCTTGCAACAACTGAAGATTAATTTTTTGATAACAACATCAATGGCCGTGTTCAATTAATCCTAGAGTGTCCATTCCAAACAATGCGCAACCAAGTATTGCTGCACCTAACAATACGAACACCATTGCTTTTCTTCCAGTTTCTGGATTATGAATGTCTGGCAAAGTATCTACTGTAGCGATATACAGGAAAGTACCAGCCGAGAATAGCATTGCTAGCCCTATTAGGTGGGTTTCTAAATCCTCTAAGGCAAAGTATGCAATCATCATCATTATTGGAGTAGCAAGCGAGAAGATTACTACATCTCTTATTGAATCATTGCGCTCATTTCTTTCATGCATTGAAAATATCCCAAGACTGAATGCAGCAGGACCTTTGTGTATCAATACCGCCAAAGCGATTGTTGCAGTAATAGAAACACTACCAGAAGCGGCGGCGGCCCCAATCGCCAATCCATCAGTTGCAGCGTGTAGAGTAAGTCCTAGTACCAATAACCAACCTGATGAGGAATGATGAACATGTTCATGATTATGTTCATTACTATGTTCATGATGTTCTTCGTGTACAGCATGTCCAATTCCCGAACCTTCTAGGATTAGCATAAGTAAAAATCCACCTAGAATCGCGCCACCAAGTAATAATCCACTTGCATGTTCCTCTTCATGTGTCTCTTCATCATGTGAATGACTTGTTATGATTGTTTCAATTTCTTCAAGTCCCGTTGAGGCGTTAATTTCTCCGTT
>Ga0066849_10000482_pt1 | contig 16164 bp, 14 predicted proteins | sample ETNtaG_9_FD_65492 | JGI IMG/M metagenome (GOLD analysis project Ga0066849, IMG submission 65492) | Marine microbial and viral communities from oxygen minimum zone, Eastern Pacific Ocean - ETNP201406SV69 | ecosystem: Environmental > Aquatic > Marine > Oceanic | place: Pacific Ocean: Eastern... | reverse complement strand
CACCTTACTGTCGTAATGTTATGTACGGTTGCCACAATTTCATTATTTATTTTACCATTCTTTGTCAAATCCGAAGAATTTGGTAGTGTTACAAGACTTTTATTACTACCAGGGTATTTCATTCCATTATTTTGTTGTGCGATTTTTGGATCGTTGGTGGCATTATTATTACTTACAATTTTACAAAAACAACTTTCCCCAGTTAGAGCAGCAATTTTGTATGCACTTGAACCAGTTTGGGCATCGATATTTTCGTTATTATTAGGAAGGGAAGGAGACGTTTCGTTTTGGTTATTTGTTGGAGGGGGGGCATTAATAATAGGTAATTTAATTGTTGAATTAACAAATTTTAATATTCAAAAAAGGACAAAAATAAAAGAAGAGGCATCAAAAAAGTAAACGATTAAAATCTATGTTGACAAATTAAAATAAAACAACATATGATAAATCCCCTTCATTTCGATTGCATTATGGGCAAAAACGAATCGGAAAATGCAAATGATATTTTGTGGGACATTCGAGACTATCTTAATGAAAATAAAAAGAAATTAAAAGATATTTTTAAAGATTTAGATGAAGATTCAGATAAGAATATTTCAGTTGAAGAATTTAGAAATGGATTATTAAAATTAGAAATAGCGAATATGACTGAAAAGTCAGTGGATAATTTAGTAAAAACCCTTGATGAAAATGGAGATGGTGAGATTAATCTAAAGGAATTTAAATTAGCATATACCGAAGAAAATCTTCCTTCAAAAATTGTTAACCCTGATGATTTTTCTATTGATCCTTCTTCAGAATATATATCAGTAATTACTTGTGATATGGAGGGGAGAATCGAAACATTTAATGATGGAGCAACCCAAATTTTTGGTTACACCTCTGAAGAAACAATTGGAAAATTACGAGTCTCCAAATTTTCCCCTGGAAGGGTTGTATTAGGGCATGTAGCAAATTGGTTAGACACAGCATCAACAAAAGGAAAATATGAGGGAGAAACCACATTTGTACACAAAGACGGGTCATTGATTCCAGCATATGTTGAAATAACTCCAACATTCAAAAAAATAGATGATGTTAAGACACAAATTGGATTTTGTGGTAAAACACGAGTTATTGACAAAGACCCAATGGAAACAATGCCAGAAGAACCTTGGTGGGTTACCCCATTAACCTGGGTCGCAATAACAAGAGTACCTTTTGTTGTAGCAACGTGGATGCCATTGTTATTTGCTATGGTTTGGGCATTTAATGGAGGAGTTGAAACACTTTCTTGGGATACAGGTTTCTCTTTACCCTTATTTGTATTAATATTTGTAGGAGGAACAACATTACATCTTTCAGCAAACACCTTCAATGATTATTTTGATTGGCAAGCAGGAGTAGACCAAGCAAATAATGATTATTTCCTTCAATATTCTGGAGGCTCCCGTGCTTTAGAATTAGGAATAATTTCAGAAAAAGGGTTATTTAATTTAGCATCGACTTTTATTGGAATAGCAACAATTTGTGGGGTAGCTTTAATGTTCGGTCCGTGGATTGCAGGATTAGAATTACTAATTTATGCGGGCATTGGAGCATTAGGTGGTTATTTTTACACAGCACCACCATTAAGACTCGTAGCACGTAATGGATTAGGAGAATTATCAATTGGATTATTATTTGGGCCTGTATTGACAATGGGAACAGTATATGCTTTTTCAGGCTGCCATTCATTTGATGCATTTTTGATTGGTATACCATTAGGATTATTGACAACATCAATTTTATGGATTAATGAATTTCCAGACACTCCTTCTGATATTGAAACTGGTAAGATGCATTTAGTTGCAACATTGGGCGTTGAAAATGCAAGATGGGGCTACCTTCTATTAATTTTAACATCATATGTATCTTCAATACTATTAGCATATAATGAAATTATGAATATGGATACTTTGATCATATTAGTAACCCTTCCATGGGCAATTTGGTTAATTTACAGATTATTTCAAGACTATCAAAGTAGGGATTTGGTTTCTACAAATATTCAAACAATTGCTCTCCAAGCAGTTGCGGGATTATTATTAATAATTGGAGTATGTGAATTATTTTAATATCATTCAATATTTTGTTTGTATTCGCCAACAGTCATTCCAGCTAATTTTGCTTTTTCCAATTCCTTAGCAGATTCCCATGCTGATGCAGCGTGCAATTCTGATAAGAAATCTAAATGTCCGGGGCTAGTTACTACCATTACATCATCAGCGGTCATTTCATCAGGAGATGAATATCCACAAGATTCACATAACATATACACTTCCTTTTCTAAAGTTTTAACATAATTGGCAACACGATCTGCAGCAGCATCAACATCAAGAGTACGTTCTAATGTAGGGTTTTGAGTTGCAATTCCTGTAGGGCATCTATTTGAATTACAATCTAATGCTTGAATACATCCTAACGAAAGCATAAATCCTCTTGCGATATTCACCCCATCAGCACCTAAAGCCATAGCAACAACAACATCAATTGGTGTTGCGATTTGTCCGGAGGAGAATAAATGGATTTTGTCTCTTACCCCGTGTTTTCTCATTGCCCAATCAGTTATTGCAATTGCTTGTTTCATTGGTACCCCCGCATGGCTTGCCAAAACTAAAGGAGCAGCTCCAGTCCCTCCTTCTCCTCCATCAACACTAATGAAATCAGGACCTTTTCCGGGATTGGCAGCCATTTCTTTAGCGATTTTCTCAACCTCTTCTGTATGCCCAACAACAATTTTAATTCCCACTGGTTTTTTCGAAATATTACGTAATTGTTCAATGAAATCAAACATTCCTTTTAGATCTTCAAATTCTGAATGCCTCGGAGGAGAAAGAACATCTTCTCCAATCTTCACCTTTCTAATTCCTGCAATTTCTTTAGTAATTTTATTTTTTGGAAGGATTCCTCCCTTCCCGGGCTTGGCTCCTTGCATTAATTTTAATTCAATCATTTGTACATGTTTTTGTTTTACTATATCGGCAAAAAGATCATCAGAGAAATCACCATTTTCATCTCTACATCCAAATTTACCGGTTCCTAATTGAAAAATTACATTCCCTCCTAAATTATGGTAAGGAGCAAGCCCCCCTTCTCCCGTATTATGCAAAATTCCTGAAATTCCAGCCCCTTTATTTAACGCACTTACTGCACGAGCAGACAATGATCCATAGGACATTGCAGAGATATTAACAAAATGTTCTAATTTAACCGGATTTTCAACATTAGTGTGCATCCCAATAATACGATTATACTTTTTACCACTACCTTTATTTCCAAACATTGAGGGCATTACTGTGTATGTTCCTACTGCATCAAAATCAACTTGACTTCCAAAACCAATAGTATTTTTCTTTCCTTTTGAAGTAGCATATACCCAATTTCTCGTAATTCTATTGAATGGTTTTTCTTCAAGGTCTGCAGTAAACCAATATTGCCTAAATAATGGGCCCAATTTAACAGCCATCCACCGCCCCCAATACAATACAGGAAACCTTCTCTGAATCGGATTTTCTGATTGTAAAACGTCATGAACAAATAATATTATTATAGCCATTAGTACACTAATAACCCCCAAATATCCCATATAAAATGATAAATTATTTTGTAACATTATATAGGTAGACACATCATTTTCTATATTATTCAAATCAATAGTAATGTAAAATAAAGTTATAGTTGCTAAAACCCATAATAATGCCCATGGCCCAATTTGTTTGAGCAAACCCTTCTCTGACATGAAAAGGCATTCTATATTTTACATTTCAATTATTCTACTTCTTCCCCATCATTACTAATGTTCCAATAAAATTTTCTTTGGAAGCCACTTGATGCATCTCAACATCTTTAAATCCAGCACTTAACATACCTTTTCTCCATTCTTCAATACTCAATTGCGTCATATGAACATTCAACCTTTCAGGCCAGGCATGACTATCTTTATTTTCTAAATAATAATCAATACCAGCAACAAATATTCCCTCAGGATTAAGCCAAGAATCATAAAAGTTTTTAAGCATCTTTAATGGTTGTTTAAGATAATATAAAAACTCCATACTATGTATTAAATCAAATTTTTCATTTGGTTTCCACATGGGCAATAGTACATGATAATATTCCCCCTTAGAATCAATACTTTTGGCCTTCTCAATCATATTTTTGGATCCATCAATTCCTACAATTTTCTGACACTTTTGATTGTTTGTTAATTTTCTACAAACCCACCCATTTCCACAACCTACATCAATTGCTGAAAAGTCAGATTTCAAAGATGGTTCAACAAGTAAAAGCATTTCCTTTACTGAATCGGAATGCCCTTTTTGCATACCCTCATCCTTTCCAATTATCGCCCATTCAGAAAAAACGTCTATTGCAAGATTTTTTACCATAATAAAACCCAATAGAATGAAGCCAATCAATATTCCTTATTATACACACAATAAAACCAACCCAATTTAATATGATAACGCCGAGGACCATATATGAGTAAGAGCGCAATAAAGTCACTTTTAGTGTTAATAATTTTAATCAGTTCTGGCTGTACAGGAGCAATTGAAGATGTCGTGGATACTGTAGAAGACATTGAAACAATACCCCCGGTAATAGATGATATCATCGAACCATTCACACATATGATGGATTGGATGGAAGTTGGAACCCGTGAAAGAACATCACCAGAATTAGTTCCATATAATTCATGTAATGATTTAGAAGAGGAATTAAGAAATAATATCAAAGAAAGAATGAGAATTACAATGCTTCAACAAATTTCAAATTTTTATGGTGGAGGCATGTGGATTGAAGATGATATGTTAATTGAGATGGATGGTGATGGGGCTGTAGCAGAAGCGGCAACAGACGATGCAGCAAACTCAGGAGGAGCATCAACATCTAATTCACGTGAAGAGGGAGTAGATTTTTCAGGGACTAACAATCAAGAAGAGGGAGTAGACGAATCTGATTTTATTAAAACAGACGGCAACCATATTTACATGATTAATCAAAACAAATTAATAATTCTTGGAGTTCCAGAATTTGGTGAACTTAATTTTGAATCATCTACAGCATTAGAAGGAAATGCTAGAGAAATGATGTTGGCAGAAGATAAGTTAGTAATATTATCTTCAGTATATAGTTGGGCTTTATCAGATAATCATCCACTCCGAGAATTACTCTGGAATAATATTGAATCATCAATGCGAATAAACAGCTTAACAAAATTTACTGTGTATGACGTATCAAATAGATCAAGTCCAGTATTAACAAATGAATTATTTCTTGAAGGATCGTATTTAACAGCAAGAGAACAAGGAGGAATGGTTAGGACAATTACCCAAGGTTATATGGATTTACCCGGAGTCAAAACATGGGTCCAAATACCTTTAGAATATGAGGAACAATATTATTCATTAAACTGGGACGATCCTTTACGTCAAGGAATTTGGAATTTATCTGTGAATCAAACAATTGAAATAAATAATGAAATTATTGATGCTTTAGATATTGAAGACTTAATGCCTCAAATGTACCACAAAACCTCTGCAGGAATAACCAAAGTTCCAATACATTCAGAAACTTGTAGTGAATTTGTCTCTTCAATAGATTCTGTAGGAACACAATTTACATCAATTTTAACACTTGATTTATTGAGTGATGCTTTTAGTTATGAAGCAGACCATCTTATGGGGAATTGGCCGGTAATTTATTCATCAGATGACACCTTAGTAATTGCAGAACCAGCGCAAGATTGGTGGTGGTATTGGGGAGCTGATGAAATTAAAGAGGCGACGAATATACATGCATTTTCATTAGATGATCAAGGAACATCATATATTGGGAGTGGTCGCGTGGATGGAACAGTTTTAGACCAATTTTCCTTATCAGAATATGAAGGAAATATACGTTTAGCAACAACAACGGGAGAATGGAATCGTTGGTGGGTAAATAACCCAGAGCCTATGGAAAACCATGTGATTATTTTACAACCTAATGAGACGACATCTACCTTAGATGAAATTGGAAGACTTGATGGAATTGCTTTAGATGAACGAATTTGGTCAGCAAGATTTGTTGAAGATAGAGCATATATTGTGACTTTTAGACAAATTGATCCATTCTGGACCATAGATATTTCAGATCCTACATCCCCTCAAATCATAGGAGAATTAGAAGTCCCAGGAGTTTCAACATACATACATCCATTAAATGAAAATGATATATTAACTATTGGGATTGGCCCTGCAAACGAAGACGGGACAGGGCTTGACTGGTCTAATACTCGGGTTTCATTATTTGATGTAAGCAATTTTTCAAATCCGGAATTAGCTTCAGTATTATCTTTGTCTCCAGTTTCAGAGGATGAAATTAATGAGTGGTCTTGGGGATGGAGTGAAGCAACTTATGAGCACAAAGCATTCCAATATTGGGGCCCTAAAAATTTGTTAGCGGTTCCAGTATCTACTTATCGTTCAATATATGTTGAATCTTCAAGTGTAGAAGAGAAACAAGAATGGTGTGAAGGTCAACTTGATTATATGACGTGGTTATTGAATCAAGAAACAGAAGATGTTGAAGGTAGTGAAGACACTAGTGCAGGTAGTGCAGACAATGAAAATCCCGATGAAGAACCAGCTACTGAAGAACCAAAAAGCGATCCAGATGACTCAGACTCCACAACAACAGAGTTAACAGTTGAAGAGGAAGCATTTTTGTTAGCATATTGTATGGATAATTGGAATTATGAAGGATATTGGAAATATGAATATATCAGCCAATTAATTTTGGTAAATGTAGAATCAGGGCATCCCCTAACAATTTATGGTACCGTTAACCATAGCCAATTTTATGATGCTGAAGATTGTAATTATTGTTATTGGAGTACTTCTGAAACAACCATAAAAAGATCTATTTTTATGGGAGATTACATTTATGCAATATCTTTAGGAGGAATAACTGTTACTAATTTAACTTCAATGGAAAATACTGATGAAATACATTTTTCAGACTATATTGATGATGGCACCACATCCCATCCAGAAGAAGTAGAAAGTAATGATGTGACGGTTGATGAACAGGCAACAGGATAAGTACGTTCAAAAATTATATTAGGTTGGGACATACTAATGGGACAAGAGTTTGATATTAACAAAATACAAATTAGAATTTTATTTGCATTATTATTTTCTACAATAATTTCAATATATGTGGGGATGAATTATTCTGCTATGCAAGGATATTATGTATTTTCAGCACTATTCGTTGTGATAGGATTATTTTTAATATTTTCAAATTTTGAAATGGTAAGATCTAAATTAGAAATTTCATCTCCAAAGATAGCGCACTTATTTGTTTATTCAGTTAGTTTATTTGCCGCATCTTCAGTATTCAATACGAATTTAGGTTTCCCTTTACTTTCTTCAATTGCTCTTTCAATAGTGTGTTTAATGTTTGTGAATTGGGTATATTATTCATTAGAACCATTACGTGGTTAGTTTAAATCCAAAATTATTACAGCTAGGGGATGTTAATTATGACAGAAAATGGAGGTGCAGGCCCCCCCCCAGTACGAATTTTAAGACCCGAATCATCAGTTACTTCTGAAGCAGCAATTCAAGCAAAATTAATTGGAGCCGCATCAATTTTTGCAGATTTATTACGCCCTACCTATGGTCCAATGGGTTTAGACAAGATGCTTTACAAATCAAATGGACAAGCAGCAATTACTAATGACGGCGCAAAAATTGTTTCCGAATTAATGGTAAAACACCCCACAGCAAAGGCTTTTGTTAGTTTAGGCCAATCCCAAGAATCAGCTGCTGGAGACGGAGTAACAGGATGTATTTTGTTTGCAGGAGCATTAATGTATGAAGCAGGCCTTTTAATTAGCAAAGGACTCCATCCACTAGTAATTGTAGAAGGATATAGAGAAGCATGCAGCATTACGATTTCTAAATTAAATAAAATAGCAGTTCAATACCAAGACGACCAATTATTGAATGTTGCAAATACAGCATTAACAGGCAAAATAACAAATAATACATCAACTGATATTTCAAAATTAGTAGTAAAAGCAGTAAAACAAATCGAATCTAATTCTACTTGTGATTCTGAAAATATTTTGATGGCCAAATCATCAAATAACGCTCCAATGTCCATTAAATTAATTAATGGAATGATATTAGAAAAAAGAGTACATTTAGATAAAACCCCTTCCCAATTAAAAAATTGTAAAATTGCATTAATTAACGGTGAATTGGGATTCAGAACCCCATCTAGAGATTCAGAAATAGAAATTAATACTCCCGAAGAACTTTCACAATTTATAGAAAGTGAAGACAAACAAATAGAAAAAATTAGTAAAAAATTAATTGAGTTAAAAATTAATGCCGTGTTTTCAACAGGGGAAATTAATAAAGAAATATTACACAGTTTACTTAGCAATAAAATTTTTGCATTAGGTGGATTAGACACACAAGAATTAATTAATCTCTCAAAAATCTCTCAGGCGACAATGTGTCCAAGGATAGATGATTTATCATCAGAAGAATTAGGATTAATTGGCCATTTGAAAATAGAAACAATAAATAAAAGCGGGGAAATCACACAAAGAATAATTCTTGATGATTGTAAGAACACGGAATTAATTACTTTTGATGTAGGGGGTTCAGAGGATTTAGCAGTTGAAGAAACAATAAGATCAATTCATGACTCAATAAAATCTTCTTGTTTAGCAATACAAACAAAAGAGTTGGTAAGGGGAGGAGGCAACCCTCATTCATTGGCGTCTATCGAAATAAAATTGGCAGCAGATGCAAAAGAAGGTAGAGAACGTTTGGGAATGGAAGCATTTGCCCGAGCATTAGAAACAATTCCAGCAACATTAGCAGCTAATGCTGGAAAAAGCAGCCTTGATAAAGTAATTGAATTACGTAGCCGCTTAAAGACAGAGTCACAAGAATTAGGTGTTGGGCTTGATGGAGACATTTCAATAATCGAATTTGCAATCGAACCAAAAAAGTCTTTGGAACATTCAATCATTTCAGCAACAGAAACAGTAAATGGATTATTAAGGGTAGATCAATTAATTTCTGCACGGGGAGATTAATTTATTTTAGAATCAAGTAATTCTGAAAAATTAGCAACATCACTTTTACAACTTTCTAATTCTTTTGCAGTAATTATTAATTCATAACCACCTTCATTTTTCCCAATTATGCATGGGGCATCATTACCGAATTTTTCTAATTCGATATCTAATTCATCAAGATGTAATAATTCAAAAGGAAGATCCAAACCATCTTTACATTTTTTAAATTCATTTTTTTCCTTTAGTTTTCCATGAGTAATATCACATAATGCACAATGTGCAGTACCTCTAATTTTTCCCCAAAAATATTGTAGTTCACCAATTAAAGAACCTTTAGCATTATAGATTCCGATTAATTTTTGGAATGTTGCCATCATAATTCCCCGAATGTATGATTTGCCCAATCAAATCGAATTATTATTTTATGGGGTTTCTTGATTAATCGAGTAGGTTTGGACATGATGAAGGGAAACTGCATGACTTCACCTCCAAGGGCATTATTAAGTGTATATGATAAAACTGGAATAGTTGATTTTGCACAAAATTTAGTTGATTTTGGTTGGGAAATAATTTCAACAGGGGGCACTGCTAAAAAATTAAGAGCATCAGGACTTACAGTCAAAGACATTAGTGAAATCACAAACCATCCAGAAATTTTTGATGGGCGTGTGAAGTCCCTTCACCCCGCTATTCATGGGCCAATCTTGGCTCGCCTTGAAAATAAAAATGATAGTGAGGGATTAAATGAATTAGGATATGAACCAATAAAATTAGTAGCTGTTAATCTTTATCCTTTTTCTGAAAGCGCTTTACAAGAACCACCTTTAGAAGATTCTGATTTACTCGAAATGATAGATATTGGCGGCCCTACACTCTTGCGTGCTTCAGCAAAAAACCACCGAAATGTAATTTCTGTATCTAACCCTAAAAGGTATGAAGAAATAATAGAATTATTAAAAATCAATAATGGAGACCCTTCAAAAATCAATTCAGAATTTCGGAAAAAACTTGCATTAGAAACATTTGAGCAAACCGCAAGTTATGATGTGGCAATTTCTAAAGAGTTGCACAAAAGATGGGTTGGAGTTGCAAATGAAACATTTGAACTTGATGAAGCAATTAGCAAATTACCCCATAGATTCCAAGTAGATTCAGAAATTAAACAAATAATGAGGTATGGAGAAAACCCTCATCAGGCAGCAGCATTTTATGCAAATCCATCTAATTTAGAAATAAATTTGGCCGATTTTGTAATGCATAGTGGTAAAGCACTATCTTACAATAATTATGTGGATCTTGATGCAGCGTTACGGTTAGCTAGAAGTTTATCTACAGATGAATGGCCAGAAACACCACATGCCTGTATAATTGTGAAACATAACAATCCATGTGGTGCAGCATTATCAAGAAGTCAGGAAAATGCTTGGATAGATGCGCTAGCATCAGACCCCGAATCTGCATTTGGTTGTATTGTTGCATTCAATAGTAAAGTTACAAAAGAAACAGCAAATAGGATTGGTGGTCATTTTGTCGAATGTATTATTGCCCCATCTTTTGATGTAGAAGCATTGAACATTTTATCAGAGAAAAAGAATCGAAGATTAATTTCAATAGCACCTACCTTATCTAAATTAACTCCCCAAACTTCAGAAATTGTTGCTAAACAAATTAATGGAGGGTGGTTATTACAAACAGAAAGAGCGCCACAAATCGATCCTAATTTAGCACGTAGTGTAACATTAATTGAACCCTCTCAAGAAGAAATAGCAGCAATGAAATTTGGAATGGTGGTTTGTGAACAAGTAAAATCTAATTCAGTTATATTTGTTAAAGGAACAAAAACAGTTGGAATAGGGCCAGGCCAAACAAGTAGAGTTGAAGCTGTCAGAATAGCAGCAAGAAGGGCTGGCGAAGAAGCAAAAGGGGCAGTTATGGTATCAGATGCATTTTTCCCATTTAGAGATGGAATTGATGCAGCACATGAAATTGGGATTACTAGTATTGTTCAACCAGGGGGGTCAATAAGAGATCAAGAAGTAATAGATGCTGCTGATGAACATAATATGTCGATGCTTTTTACAGGCGTCCGTTTATTTAGACATTAGTGATTAAAATGGATTATAAAAATTACATATTACCAAGAATTGGAACACCAGACAATCCCTTGAAATTAGGGGTATTAATTTCAGGATCAGGTAGTGGGATGGAAGCGTTAATTAATTATCAAAATCAGAAGAAAAATTGTTTTCACGAAACTACATTAGTACTTTCAAATAAAAAAAATGCTAAAGGAGTAGAGCGTGCAAAAGAAAAAAAAATCCTTACTAAAGTAATTGAATTACCAAATGAAGGAACAAAAGAAGAAAAAAGAACATCACATGAGAAATTAATACAAGTTGAACTCGAAAAAAATAATGTTGAAGTAATTGTATTATCCGGATATATGCGTATATTATCATCAAATTTTGTAAAAAAGTGGATGGGAAGATTACTCAATATTCATCCTAGTTTATTACCTAATTTTCCTGGGGCACATGCACATCAAGATGTTTTAATGGCAGGAGTTGATGAATCTGGGTGTACAGTACATTTTGTAGATATGGGAGTAGATAGTGGGTTAATCATTGCTCAGAAAAAAGTACAGGTTTATCCTTCGGATAAATTAGAAGATTTACAAAATAGAATTAAGGTACATGAGCATAAAATTTATCCTGAAGTTATTGATGCTTTATCAGAAGGAAGAATCCAAATAAATTCATTAGGAAAGGTAATTATTCACAATCTTTAGGGGTGTTTAAATTTTTGAAAGATTTATCACTAACCCCCCATTTTTTCCATTGAGTTGGAGTAATAATTTTATGATTCATTTCACAGAAGATTTTTGCTAATCGCCGGTCATCATTCTCCATTGATTCTAAAATTTTTAAAAGAACAGGCTCAATTTTAAAGCATGATAACAACGGCTCTAATCCCCTAGAAGGGGTATTTTTTGAAGAATTAGAAGATGGAATTATAACATCTATTTCGTCAGTTAATAAACCATACACGTTTTCAAATAATTTGGAAGAGACATATGGAGTATCTATAGGTACTAATTGAATAACTTTCCAATTTTTTGATTTTGCAAGATTTAATGCACATTTTAAAGCCTCTAAAACATCTCCTTGTTCATCATCATCAAATCCCCAGATTATTTCAATTCCAGAAAGTAATGAAGAGAAAGTTTCTTTTTGCTCATTAGACTTGACTTGTATAATTATTTTATTACACCCTGCTAATTTTAATTTATTGACAATTTGTGTGATTAATGGAGCACCTCCAATTTTGAGTGTGGCTTTATCCCGCCCCATTCGTTTACTTTTTCCACCAGCTAAGATTACAGCTGAAAAAGTCAAATCAAAGCCTCACTGTAATTCTGATAATTCCTCAATAGCCATTTTTAATTCTTCAAGAAGCCCTTGTATTAATGTAATCATAGCCTTTTTTTCACGATAACTCTGAGTTTCATTCAACCATCCCAACAGTTTTTTAGCATCTTCAGAGTCCCTTTTTACAGTCCATTCTAAAACATCTTCTTTAATAGGATCATTTGAAGGTAAAAATCGTTCAACCATTTCGTTCATCCAAAGCAACAAGTCCCACATTATGAGTCTAATTGTTAATTACCCTATTTTTTATCCGAATTATAAGGTCACTAGAACCAGGGCAAGAACTTATCATTTTCATTTCATCATGTGTTAAATGTTGATTATTTTTAAATTTTTGAAATAAAATAAATAATACTAGTTGATGAAAAATAATACCTTTAGCACACAACAAGTTTAGGATTTCTATTGATGGAAAGGGGCGTTTCGCACGAATCAATTCTTCACATACAGATAAGACATCATCTGCAGGCTCTTGTTTTCTAAGAGAGTTTGAAAAAAACACCCAAATATTTTCAGTTAATAAATCAGGATTTATATTTGCAAGAATAATCCCATACAATACAGCATCTTCCCTTCCATGACGCTTCCATAATGCAGGCAATAGATTTACAATTATTGAGGGATTAGTATTAAATTCAGTTAACAAAAAACTAGCAATTAAACGCAATTCTTTAGGGGGGGTGCCGAGATAGAACTCATAATTCCCGGCTTCTTTTAAACGATCAGTTAGTGATTTAGCAATCATTGCTGGAACCCCACAAGTATATGCATCACGTAGAATTAACAGCAAATTTTTTGTTTTTTTAACTTTTTTCCATTCAACATCGGAAAGGAAATCATCAAGGTTTGAAGACATATTAATTGCTTAAAATAATCGTCCAATCATTTTGGTAATCGTACTTGCAGAATCTTCAATCGTTTTAAATAAAGATTCAACAACTTTTGGTTCATAACGTTCTTTGATATTATTTTTCAATCTTGTTTGGATTTTTTTGTGTTCTTCTTCATTTATTTTAAATTCTTGACGTAAAAATGCCAGTATTCTCCATTCATCTTTAGATAATGCACCTACTAATGCAACTTCGTAAATATTTTGAAAAATTTCTAATTGTTTTTCTCGAGAAATTATATCTCCTCCCTTTATTCTCTCTCCAATTTTTATTTTTTCATAAACCTCAAGAGGCTCCTCATCTTTTAATTCGAGATTTCTTGAAAGTGCAGAAATAAGACGCCTTTCTTCTCTTGTCAAAACTCCATCTTTTAACATTACAGTTACACAATCACTGAACACTTCAAGAGTTCGAGGAGCATCATCGCCCATAAATCACCACAAGAGATTGTGTTCTTAACTTCATTGACAGCAGAATTGACAAATAAGATTAATATTAATTATTCAGTGAAATTATTAACCATCGCATTGAAAAGGGGGTCACGACTCGATTAGGTTGAGCAGACGCTCATATCAGACTCACTCTTTCCTTCGGGAAAGCAATTCACATTTGTTGTGAATAAGAAGATTATGAGAATATGCGGAGGGATTAAAAATGGCAAAAAACCAAAAAAACCAAAAAAATACAATGAAATATATGATTATTGCTGAAATCAAAGTTGATGGAACAGTTCAAAGAAAAGATGTAGTTGGCGCATTGTTTGGGCAATGTGAAGGACTTCTTGGAGATGATTTAGATTTACGTAAATTACAACGTTCAACTAAAATTGGCATGATTGAAGTAAATATCAAAAGCGAAAAAGGAAAAGTAAACGGAGAAATATTGATACCAAGTAGTATGGATAATGTTGAAACTGCAATTATTGGAGCAGCGATATCTACAATAGAAAGAATAGGCCCATGTAATTCTAAAATTAAAGTTAAGGAAATACAAGATGTTAGAGCAACAAAGAGAACACAAGTTGTTGAACTTGCCAAAGATTTACTATTGAGATTAGTATCTGATAGTAGTTCTACAAGTAAGAGTGTAATAGATGAAGTTAGATCAGTTCTTACTACTGAACAATCACAGTTTTTCCACGGATTAACATGCGGACCAAATATAGAATCTTCATCTTCATTAATTGTTTGTGAAGGTAGAAATGATGTAAGAAACCTATTATCTGCTGGATTAAAAAATGTAATTTGTACAGATGGAGCCGGAGAAATTAAACAAGAATTAATTGATTTGGCAAACACTAAGGAAAGTGTAATTGTAGCTATCGATGGAGATAGGGGCGGAGAAATGTTATTACTTCAATTAGTAGAATTAATGAAAGTAGATTATGTTGCACAAGCACCAGTTGGCCAAGAATGGGAATTATTACCTAATAAAACAATTACAAAATGTCTTGCAATGAAAGAACCTGCAGATAGATTTGCAGCAAGAATTAGTGATGATAAAGAAAAAACAGAAACACCGAAGGTACAACCCACTGAACAAATAACTGATTATGCAGAACATATTTCTAAGATAGGCGCTAGAGAAGCAATATTGATTTTTGAAGACGACAGTATTTCAGATCCAATTGGAGCGTCTAAATTAGCAGCAGGAATTGAAGAATCAGAAAGAACAGTATTAGCAATTGTATACAACGGTCAATTAAGCAAACGTATGTTTGACATTGCTACAAAAGCAAAGGTGCCTACAATTATTGGAACTAGTATTAAGTCTGGAGAAGAACCTGATTCAGAATTAGAGGCTTGGGCAACATCTGATTGGACTTAATAACACATCGTATTGATAATAACCCACTTTGTTGTAGCATCTAAAAATGCAACAACCGTTTTCGGTTGCTAAAGGCATTGAGGAGTTGGAAGTTTGAATCGTGCGCAGGGGCTAGGAGTCAGAGCTAAAACAATAATTGGAGAAGAGACTTCAGAATTTGTAATACGTGAAAGCATAGATGGGAATGAGACTTTATCACTTCTTCATGTTGATGATTTAGTACAAGTAGTTACTTCAAAAAGAGATGAGTTTGGAAATATAACTCTCGAGAAACATATGATGACAAAAAACATAGAAACATTTTCTCATTATCGTTACGATTGGTTAGATACTACCAAATTTCTTTGGTGGGGAGTACTTGGTTTAGGACTGATATTATTACTAATTGGAGCAATAGTTGGTTGGGGAATTACTTTAGGGACACTATTCTTTTCTTTTGGTTTATTTCTCACTCTCCTTCAAGCAGCAGATCCTGAATATATTGTGTTTGAAACATCATCAGGCTCTCATAGATTTTTAGTATATCGAATTAGAAGTAATTTACAATTGACAAATTTAAGCATGGATTTAATTGATGATGCTATGCAAGAATTTCTCCGTACAGGTAAATTAGAGACTAAAGCATTAGATTTAGAAGCACAAAAAATAGAAGATCAACGAATTATGATCCCTACTTCTCATATTTCTGTTAATGTTCCAATAAGTCCACCTCCAACAACACCCCCAACAGTAGCACCAACAAGTCCACCTCCAACAACACCCCCAACAGTAGCACCAACAAGTCCGCCTCCAACAACACCCCCAACAGTAGCACCAACGGCACCTCCTCCAATGTTACCTCCTACAGTAGCACCAACGGCACCTCCTCCAATGTTACCCCCTACAGTAGCACCAACGGCACCTCCTCCAATGT
>Ga0066849_10000480_pt1 | contig 16199 bp, 17 predicted proteins | sample ETNtaG_9_FD_65492 | JGI IMG/M metagenome (GOLD analysis project Ga0066849, IMG submission 65492) | Marine microbial and viral communities from oxygen minimum zone, Eastern Pacific Ocean - ETNP201406SV69 | ecosystem: Environmental > Aquatic > Marine > Oceanic | place: Pacific Ocean: Eastern... | reverse complement strand
GACTATAAAAAAACGATAAACAATCAGACATCAGCCGGTGCCTGTTATATCTATAATATACCTATAATTACTGACACGAGTTTAAACATATCAAATTCAATTAAATCTGATAATGACATTCTAGTACATAAAAGTATAGGTTTAGGTACAGACTCACCAGAAAAAAAACTACATGTTTTGGGTGATATTAGAATAACAAATGTGGATGATGTTGATATTTCAGTATTATCAAGTGTGAATACAATAGAAAAAACGATATTTGGACTAAACAAGATTGAAGGAAATTATGTTTTGGGGAATGGTATGGATATGACACGCGACGGTAATATAATTGCATTCACTGATGGAACTTATGGGGCCGCAACTAATCGTCTTTATTTATTTAAAAGGTCGGGATCAATATGGTATAAACACAGTGAATATGATATCTCACCCTCCACTGACCTCTCTTTATCTTTATCCGGTGATGGTAAAAGAGTTGCCTTTCGGTCAGACAAAAGCACAACTATAATAAATACAGTAAACCCCCACTATAGAGACCAGGTTGTACTACAGGATTCAGATTCAGGTATATACCCCTGGTCGTGGGCTGCCGCTGCGTATAACAAGGTGAAGATTTCCGAAGATGGTAATACACTTTTAGTATCTTATCCCGAATACGAATTAACACCTTTATATGACAGCTATTCTTCAAACGTAGTAGCAGCAGGTGTAGTTGATGTATACGTATATTCGGGTACAGATAACTCGTGGTCGAGACAGGCTAGACTTTATTCCAATAACCCTGTTGCGAATGATAATTTTGGGGGAGGAATATCAAGTGGTGGAGGACTGGATTTAACTAGTGATGGAAATAGAGTGTTTGTTGGGTTTGGTGGCTCAACGAGCGGTGATAGTATTGAAATATTCGAACGTTCAGGTACTGGTGGGGCATACGGAGGAGGTTGGAGTCATAAACAAACAATAACCGATCCTCAATCGGCGTATACATCGGGATACGGGTTCGGGTGGAGAATATCTACGGCCAGCGATGGTCATAATATAGCTATCTCATCACCATGGTGGTACTCGTCACAGTCGAACGTACCGACGGAAAGACAAGGTGCAACATACATATATTATTATAATGGAAGTACCTATAACACGAGCACCAACGCGGATGGCACGAACACTTGGGAATTTACTAATGGAGGACTTAATGAACATTTGGGATACGAGTTGGCTTTATCGGGTGATGGAAAAACTTTATTAGTAGGTAGTCGTACCTTCCAAACGGGTGGTAAGAGTACTGGAAATACGTATATTTTTCATGAAATAACCGCGTCCGGAACGGGTCATAACGCCTCAAACAACCCTTATTGGACCAATCGTTGGTCGGGGTCGACATTGGTCCCGGAAGCTGAGACCATCCCAGAAAACTATCCAATATATGGAAGAAAGCTATCTATAAACTATAAAGGTGATAGATGTGTCATAGCCATGGGTAATGGTGGAGGCGTAAACGATCGCGCCATTAATTTTATAGATATACACAACCTATCCATTTCAAACGAACCAACCTTAAATATATCTAAAAATCTCAATGTAGAAGACTCAATTTCGGTTGGGGGGAATGCACTGACTGTTCCGAGTGGTTATGTTGGTATAGGAACAACATCACCAAGTTCACCACTCCATATTTACGAAGAAACGGGATCAAGTCATGGGGTAAATACCGGTACGATCGTATTACAACATAATGATTCAGGTGGTTCGTCGTGTATTGTTTTCTCAAGTAAAATAAATTGGAATTCGGATTATGGATACATACAATACGAAGATTCGACAAATACCGGGGACGAAAAAGGTCGACTCATAATCGGAACCGAAAATGATGGCTACGGCGCGAACCATCAAGATCTTGTCATAATAAAACCATCCGCTGCTGTTGGTATAGGGACAGATACACCAGGTGCGTATTTAGATGTAAACGGATACACTACTCAGGGTTCCTATAGCGGTGGAGGTGGTCGATACTTTAACTATAATACTGGCATGCACTTGTCGTCTCAAGGAAACATCAGTGGTTGGGGTTTGTCTATACGCGCATCAAATGATATCGGTTGTTCTGCTTCAATCTTTTCTCATAGTGGTACTTGGAATAGTTCAGATTCGAGAATAAAAACAAATATAAACGATGTTACCGATGCATCCGCTTTAGAAAAAATACGGCTCTTAGAACCAAAAACGTATAAATATATAGATACTAACGCTCAAGGTGATACTACAGTTTATGGATTCATCGCACAGGAAGTTTCTAATGTGTTTCCCGAAGCAGTTAAAATTTCTGTAAAAGCAATTCCAAATATATACGAACTCTCGAACGTTTCCGATTCGAATGTTATAACGTTTACAAACTTCAACACATCCGATCTATTAACGTCTAACGTAACATCTAAAATAGAAGTAAAAAGCGTATACAATAAAATAGAAAATCTCACGTTAGACACTGTTATAGACGCAAAATCAATTCGCGTTAAGGAAGATTTAACAGATATAATTGGTTCTATAGATGATACCGGGAACGTCGTTTCGGGTAATCAGGTTTTTGTTATGGGACAAGAAGTTGATAATTTTAATGTACTAAAGAAAGAATACATATTCACTATAGCGACGGCGGCTTTACAGGAAGTTGATAGACAATTACAAGCCGAAAAGACGAAGGTCGCGACGTTAGAAACACAAGTCGCCGATCTATTAGCGCGAGTTACCGCACTCGAAAATAACTAATTTACCATTCTGGAAAATGTCAGAATGGTAGAAAGTTTACTTTACTTTCGTGGGAATGTATCCATGATTGCTAAGGTAATAACACCCGCAATAAAGAACAAAACAACATAATTACACTCGGTATCCTCTCCCCTAGTAGAAGGTTTACGCTTCTCCTGGATTGGGACTGATACTTCTCGTGAAGGTCTCGGTCTTTCAATAGGATCTTCGTCTAAAGGACAATACCCTATCATTTATACTATATTTTACAAATTAATTTCAACCGATTTTTTCTTTTTCCCTCGTTTACCCTTGGTCTGGGAAACTTTAACTTCCCTTACTTCACCATCACCACCTTCTTCAGTATCGCCTGTATTTGGTGCCTCGGCAATATCAGAAATATCGTCATCGTCACCATCATCTACAGGTATAGTTTCCTGGGGTCCAATACTTGTTGTATTCATGGGTGGCGTTGGTGGCATCATGATGTTACCCATAAGACTGGAAATGTCGATCCCTGGACCTTGCATTTCGTGTTTACCATCACTCGATGGTTCGCTACCCTGTTGAGACTTTGGAACTGTATTTTGAACCGCAGACATCATATTCTGAACGAGTCCTGGGTTTTGTTTAATCACATCATTCATATTTGGCATGACAGATTTAAACATACTATTCGTCAAATGGAACATCATTGCAGACCCACCAAGCATCATAATAAGCTTAATTTCTGGTGCAACATGCATTTTCGATCTATATTTCACGTATAACTCCTCGAAAACTTCATCGTAATCGTCTACATTTTCCATAACATTCTCAGACCATCCATCGAGTTGGATTTCAAATGGGTTATATTTTTTATTCATGAATTCAAGGCCTGTCGTACACGCAATAAGCATGCGTCTAGAGAACTTTATCGATTTGTCTACATCTATACTATATGTAATTCGTTTTACTTCGCTTCTAAGTTCGTCTATTGGGGAATAGGCATTCAAACGCTTGTTTACAGTAAACCCCTTTTTTTCCAAACGTCCAAGTTTATTAACAAGGTCCGCCTTTTCTTCATCGATTGTTTTAAAACCAGGTGATGGTTTTTCTTCCTCCTCTTCCATACCGCCGTATCCACCACCCCCATAATCCATTTCTGGTTCTGGATCATCGTATTCACCGTAATCAACGGGTGCTTCTGGAGGGGGTGCAGTTGGATGCGTCTGTTTACTTGGATTTGCAAAAGAGTCAATGTCTTCCTGGAACACTTGTGGTGTGGGTGGTGTAAATTGTGTCTTCATTCTTGAAATTTGTTTTTTCACAGGCTGAGGTCGAGGCACGTCAATCTCAATTTCATTCATTAGTGCTTGTTCACTGTCATCAAGTTTCATAACATTAGTATTTCTACGATCAATAATAATTTCACCGTCCATTACTCTTTATGTTGAAACTATTCTATTCTCTTTAACGCACTTTATAAAAAATATTGATTCAATATAAATGAAACTTAACAACACCAACAAAAATACGATCCGTGCCATCGTCGTCGTCGTCGGCATATTATGCGTCCTTGCCATGTTGCGTACCAGTGGGTACCAGGGCAAAGATGTCGAAATTGAAACCACTAATACAGGTTCGCTCTTCGACATCCCATCTACCGAAGAATGTTTGAAGACTGCCTATTATTCCGACAGTAAAGGCGGTGTATGCGATGGTCAAAAACTTGTAAGAGAACAAGCGGGATACAAGATGAAGTAAAATCTCCAGTATATATAAATGGCTTTAGTGACTAGTCAAACAACTTTACCCGATTTCGAACACGAGTATCATACTGTTATAGTTGATACCGTTGATGATTCGACTTCAAAGCAAAAATTTACCTCGTACTTCCCAACACCACTCGAAAATATAGTCCAGGTTCAATTAATAGCAGCTCATATTAACGATATAAATGTATCAGGTATGAATACTCAACTCATTCATCTTAAAATTGATGAATTAAGAACTATTTTTTCTCAAAGAGGGAAAACCAATCTTGATACGGGTGATGATAATATGATCAACGGCGTTTTCGGAACCCTCGTAACAGATGGGACAGATCGTCTTATTTTTAAAAATGAATACCCAGTTATTCAACAATATTATAACCCAATTCGTAAACTCGATAGAATAACCATAGATGTATTACAGGAAACAGGAGCCGCGGCAACGTACAAAAATGGTGGTAGTGATTTACCTCAAACATGTTTAATATTTAGATTTGTCTGCAAAAAAAGAAATTTAGCCCATTAATTATTTCAGGGCGTTACAACACTTATATTTTAAACCTTTTCTTATTATAAATGTCATCTGGTATTGTTCAACTTATTGCAATTGGTGCTCAAGACGAACACATTATGGGCGAACCAGAGATTTCGTTTTTTACATCAACGTTTAAACGGCATTCTAACTTTTCACAATCCGTAGAAAAACAGACGATACAAGGATCTGTGAAAGGCAATTCCATGTCAACCATCAAATTTGATCGATCGGGTGACTTATTGGGGTATACGTACCTCACAATAGATGATAATACACAATCATACGATATTCAAAGATGGGATACACTTATTGATAAAGTTGAACTTCTCATCGGTGGTCAGGTTATAGACACACAAGATGCAGTATTTACCGAAAAAATAGCCATTGATACATTTGCAACGAATGTATCTAAGAGTGCTAACGGTACACACCCAGGTATTAGCGCACGCTCATACTTTTACCCTTTCAGGTTCTTCTTTTGTGAAGGTGCACAATGTGCTTTACCTATAGTCGCGTTACAATACCATAACGTCGAATTACGTATACATTGGGGTCCAGATGCAGGAAACTATAATTTTGAGTGTTATTCAAACTATTATTATCTCGATAATGAAGAACGCGGTAATCTTGTGTCTCGTAACCATAACTTAATAATCACACAAGTTCAAAAAAGTGTTCCTTCGCATGAACTCGTACAAGAACTTACATTTAACCACCCCATAAAATATCTCGCATCTTCGGATACAACAACAGAAGGGGCATTAACATCGACAACGAATAAAATCAAAATCGAAATAAACGGTTTAGATATAGGTAATTTCAAGTGGGCGAAACCACACTTTATAGATGTTATGAACTATTACCATACAAACTTTGTTACATCACCCGATTTTTTCTTATATTGTTTTTGTTTATCGACGAGCTCACTCCAACCGACAGGAACGCTCAATTTTAGTCGATTAGATTCCGCAAAGGTAGTCAGTCAAAAAATGGTCATCACTGATCCTATATACGCCGTTAACTATAATATACTCAGAATAGAAAATGGAATGGCTGGTCTCATTTATGCAAATTAAAATACGTACTTATATTAAATATGGTTAAAAACATACCTACGATCGAGCGATCTACCAAAATCCGGTTTGGTAAATACGCTAACGATAATCAGGCGGAAAACACAATCGTTTTTAATGCATCTAATGCGGCCATAAGTGCATCCACACCAGGTAGTGTATATATGACACCTTTACGTGAGGCTTCTATAGGAAGTGCAACTTTTATAGGATATGATGCATCTACGAAAGAAGTTGTGGATACAGGTGTTGCATCATCACTCTTAGGTGGTATTTCACTTGATGATACTGTTGTGGAAGGTCCTGTAGTTTCAAATGGAATACCTCATTTTGCAAATACACTAACTGCATTTACAACAAGATATGGTTCAAATGTTGGTATTGCAAATACAAGTCCTATACACGCTTTAGATGTCGGTGAAAAATTATATATTACGCGACACGGTAATGTTCATACAAGTGGTAAAATAACAGCTGATAAGTTTTATGGAGATGGGAGTACACTTTCAAATATGGAAGTTGGTCTTAATGAGGTTGTTTTACACAGTAATACGACAACAAAAACAGTCGAGTTTAATAATGTGACAGCGGGCCAGGCATCTCTAATTACAGCAGGAAAGGTTGGTATTTCAAATGCCGATCCTACACACACGTTAGATGTTGGTTCTAATTTATATGTGGATGATACCGCGTCAAATGTCTTAAATGTTACGGGTAACGTTGTTGCGACAAATATAGGTTTAACTTCGGTTTCATCAAACGTACTATTATTAGGTCCAGCGGTTAGTGGAACTGCGTTAACTAAACTTGCACCTTATACTACAGATTCTACTAAAAAATTCCTTAGAAGTAATAACGATGGTGTAGCGTGGGACGATGTTTCTTCGAACCTCGAATCGATTGTAAGTAATGGACCAACATCCGCAAACATTACATCAAACACGATCCAATTTACGAATGAGGTAACATCTTTAACAGCTTCGGGTAACGTAGTTGTTTCAGGTAACGTTACAACGGGTACTCCTATTACAATTACAAGTGGTGGTACGGGTTTAAATTCGTTTACAGAAAACGATCTGTTATTAGGTCCATCGTCGGGAACTGTGTTAGATAAACTTGCAGCTTACACGGGACCATCATCTCTTTCAGGTCCAGCAGCTATGTCCGCTAACTCGTCGGGTGGAAATACCGCATCTTCGGGTGATAGTTCATCCGATGCATATAAGGTGTTTGATGGAAGTGATAGTACCAACTATTCATGTCCAGAAACTTATGCATCGACCGCGCCTCACGCGTACGAGGGAAGTAATTCTTTGGGTAGTGTAAATGGAGAATGGATAAAAATCCAACTTGCGAGTGCTATAACACCAACATCGGTATTTGTAAAAGCAAAACCAGACAATCAAGCACCATCATATGCTGGGCGTCCAGAACAATGGCGTATTCTGGGAAGTAACAACGGTTCAAGTTGGACACAATTACACTCGTCTACAACAATCGTAGATGACACAAATGGTACTACAGAGTCTTTTACCAATACAACAGCCTATACATATCTTGGTTTTGTTGTTACTCATAGAAACACTATCGCCGGTGGTTTAGGCGGCGACCATTGGCAAATATCACGTCTTTCATTCAATTATACTGGTTCGGGACCAACTGAAAAATTTCTTAAAAGTTCAGCCGCGGGTGTATCGTGGGATGAAGTTTCGTCGTCTTTACAGGCTATTACAGATGGGGGTGCGTCAACAACCAATGAAGTTTCATTTACGAATGGGGTAACATCTTTAACAGCTTCAGGTAACGTAGTTGTTTCAGGTAACGTTACAACGGGTACTCCTATTGCAATTGCAAGTGGTGGTACGGGTTTAAATTCGTTTGCAGAAAACGATCTGTTATTAGGTCCAGTATCTGGAGGAACGGCGTTAGATAAACTTTCTCCTCATACAGCATCAAGTAAAAAATTCCTTAGAAGTTCAGCCGCGGGTGTAGCATGGGACGATGTTTCTTCGAACCTCGAATCGATTGTAAGTAATGGACCAGCATCCGCAAACATTACATCAAACACGATCCAATTTAAGAATGAGATAACATCTTTAACAGCTTCGGGTAACGTAGTTGTTACGGGTAACGTTACAGCTTCTACAATTAAAAGTACAAGTTTAACTTCCGGTAAAATACCATATACAAATACGAATAAGGAGCTCATAGATAGTAAAGTATCTTTCGATACTTCAACTAATGTTACATCTGTGGCTTCAAACCTTGTCGTTACAGGTAATTTAACAGTACAAGGTGGTACGACGTTCCAAGACAGTAATATACACACTGTTAGCGACCCTATTATAGAAATAGGTAACGCAAATGCCATTGACAATATAGATATGGGTATAATCATGACACGTCCAACTGCAAATGTTGTAGCTGGTTTTAGAGGTTTTGACGGCTTAAATGAATATACAATTGCATATACACTAAGTGACCCAGATGGTCCACGTATAATTCCTACATATTCCGAAGGATACATTACTGCAAACATTTGGGGTAACGTCGTCTCGAGTAACGTCACGACAGGTAAAATGACCGCAGATACGTTCCATGGTACTTCAATTAACGTAACAGGTTCGGTTACCGGGGCTACGTTAGTGGGTGATGGTTCTGCTATAACTCACTTAGATTTAAGCGACTCTACTCATACCGGTCTAAATGACCTTATAACTTTAGGTACGCACACGACAGGTAATTACGTACAATCTATATCAGGTGGTAATGGTATTACGGCTGGTGGGGCCGCCGAAGGTGGAACACCCACGGTGGCCATCGATACAAAAGCACAAGGGGGTTTGGTTATTGAGTCCGGTAAACTCGCGCTCGATTTACAAGCCACGTCGATTACAGGGAAATTGGGGACTGGAGATGGTGGTACGGGTGTAAATGCACTAGCAGCGGGCGAAATTCTATATGGTTCAGGGAATGATATAATGTCAAAATTAGCAACAACAAATGGTAGTGGTAAATTTTTGAAACTTAATGGAACAACACCATTGTGGGCCGACGTCTCTTCGAACCTCGAATCGATCGTAAGTAATGGACCAGCATCCGCAAACATTACGTCGAACACAATCCAGTTTAGTAATACTGTAAATTCTTTAACAGCTTCGGGTAACGTAGTTGTTTCAGGTAATGTGATATCCACTAGTGCTATTACACTTGAATCATCGTCAGGTTCAAGACAACCTTTGAGAATATTAAACGCTATTGAGGTCGATCCAAGTTACGCAACGTCTTCGCATAACGTTTTATCGATTAATCGCACAACAGGTGAAATATACGATTCGGGAGGACAAGGTGGTTCAACACTTGCTAACATAATCGAGGAAGGTGCAAATGTAGCAATTGGTCCATCAGCGGCATCCGCAAATCTCACTGTAAACACGTACGGATCGAATGTACTCACGGTTTCGGGAAATGTGTCAGCCGATAATATTACAATCGGGGCTTTACATGTCTCTGCATCACCATTCAATTTTGATGATGTTGTGAGTACATCTGCAGGCGCAAATGTAACAGCAAATGTAATCACAGTTGGGGGTCTTGTCGCTTCAGGAAACGTCGAGGCAGGAAATGTAATTGTTACAGATAACATTACAGTCACAGGGAATGCAACTTCCCAGAACATTAAATTAACAAATACAGAAATATCCGCGACAATTTCTTCAGGTACGATAACAATCGACGCGAGAGAAAAATCATATGGTACAGCACCGTTAGTTACCTCTACAGATGATGTTTCGAATCTTGTATTCACGAATCTTATATCAGGGTCCCAAATTGTAGTTCCAATTCTCGCGAGTGGTGGCAATATAAAAATTTCAAAAGAATTGACAAATGTAAATTTTTATGCCATGACCTCGGATGTTTCTGTCGACCAAGACAAACATGCACTCATGACATTATCAAATGTATCTGGAAATATTTATATGAATGCCTTAGCATTTGCCTAGGTTAAAAAATAAAACCTATGTATAATATAATAAAATATGTCTGGAGGTATTGCCCAACTCGTTGCCGTCGGTGCACAAGATGCCCATCTCGTCGGCCAACCTGAAGTTTCTTTTTTCAGGTCCAACTATAAACGTCACACAAACTTCGCCCAAACTGTTGAGAGACAGGTTATCCAGGGCAACCCAGCCAGAGCTGGTATGTCGACTGTCAGATTCGAACGTAAAGGTGACATGATCGGATACGTATACATTTCCAATAGAGCTGGTGACGCCGCCGATTGGTCTCAGCAAGTATCCAAAGTTGAACTCTTGATCGGTGGTCAAGTCATTGATGAACAAGATTACGATTTCTCCACTCTTCTTGCGCCAACCATATTTAACCAAACGTATTCGAAAACAACTTACGCTGGTGAAACATTCTACCCACTCAGATTTTCGTTTTGTGAAAACGCTCAGTCCGCTATCCCATTGATCGCTCTTCAATACCACGATGTGGAATTGAGAATTACATGGGCCGATCATACAAATTTGAAGGGTGACCTTGAAGTGTACGCCCAATTCATCCATCTTGACACGGATGAACGCACGGTCTTATCCAGTCAGCCACAAAACATGCTTGTTACACAAACACAAAAAGCTATTGCATCTGCTTCTAAAATCCAAGAATTGAACTTCAACCACCCAATTAAATGTTTGGTTGCCGAAGAAGGTAGAAACGCGACTACAAAACTCAAACTTCAAATAAATGGTACGGATGTTGGTGATTACAAAACAGTTATCCCACACTTTACGTCTGCTCCAATCTATTACCATACATCGGCCGGAATAGTTTCCAGTGCCACTAAAGAAGACGATAACTTGACATTGATTCCATTCTGTCTCGACACGTCGAAGCTTCAACCAACCGGTTCGCTCAACTTCAGTAGACTCGATTCTGCAAGAATCGTTTCCGACAATGGTGTCTTTGCGAAAGACGTCTACGCTGTTAACTACAACATCCTCCGTATTGAAAATGGTATGGGTGGTTTGATGTATTCCAACTAATTTAATTTTAGCCACTTATTATAAATGATTTGGCAATTAATATTTCTCATAGGATTCGTCTTTGTTTTAACGTATGATCCATCATCCGGTGGTTTGGATCACTTAGTCGGTAAAAAACCCGAAAAACCTCTACAAAACGCAGAGTGTAAAGAAGGTCATTACCAAGAAATTCAATTTGCAAAAATGGGGTACCCATGTTCAGAGGAAAAGAAAACACACATGGGTGCGATTATAGGAACTTAAAAAATTGACTCGTATTTTTATATATAAAATGTTTGCATTCGATCGCGATACAGCGACTATAGTTGCCGTGCTCATGTGTATTGTAGCCACAGTGTACATGTACAGAGAACTTAACAAAACTAAAACGGAAATGGATAACGTCAAGGGATTTTATGGAAATCTCATGGCTCATTTATCCAGACCACCGCAACCAAAACCGGTATGTGAAATTGAAACCAAAAAGGAGGAGGTTTTAGACACCCAAGTTGCAGAAACCGAAGAAGAATCTTCAGAATAATCATCTTATTCAATTATAACTTGCTTATTAGCAATGATAAAATATAAAGCGATCGCAGTTCCCGTCACTTTTATAGGTGATAAACCACGGTTTCTAACTGTCAGGGATAGAAGATTCAAAGATTGGATTTTCGTTACCGGGGGGTGTAGAAGAAGAGAAATACCAAATCCATTAAGATGTGCATTAAGAGAATTGGAAGAGGAAACAAGGGGGGTTATTTCTTTAAAAAAAGGTGAATATACAACTTACAAATTTACAGTAAAAGAAAGTCCAGGTGTTGATTTAGAATACAATGTTTTTGTATTCTTCGTCGATTACAGTATACAGCAGCAAGCAGATCTTATAAAAAAGTTTAACGATGAAAAACAGAAAATGAATCTTCGTAAGATTCAGAAACAACCAATTAAACGTACACACGACGAGAATGATTTCATGAATTTTGAAACTCTCGCTGAATTTAGTACAAAAAAGCAATGGGACCGTATAGTTAAAAACGTACTCAATAACCCAGAATTTTACGCGTGTGTAACTTCTCTCGATAGAAAAACCTTCTCTATTAAATAATGAAGTCGAAGAACTATATTTTATCTCAAATACGTGAACTTCTCATTGAAAGACACGCATATACCCCAGAACGCGCAGACAGGTACGTAGAATTACATAAAGACGATAAGGTGTATGAACTCCTTGTTTTAAAAAAGAATTTATCAGAAGAAGAAAATTACCCAGAAATTTCATATAGACGTTCTATTTGGCATCATGAATATGAAGATGAATGAATATATATAAAAAAATAAAACTAATATTTGGTAAGTATGTTTAAACGTTGGTGTAAAGACCAGGGTTTTGCAAATAACTCCGATCTATCACATGTGCTCATGGACGGTGGCGTTCTCTCCGTGCCTTTTGATAGATTGAATAATTTTTATGAAAAATGTGTAGAAGCCTATACTTTAGGTGAAAAGATTTTCGTTGTAGAACAGAAAACAGAAAATTATAACTTTTTCATGGATTTAGATTATAAAGATGATGATGAACTATCATTTGAACAGATTAAAAGTATATGTAAGGTCATATGTGATAAAGTCTCTAAATTTGGTGGTAAAGATGCATTAATATCCGTCGCGGAACCTAAACCTATTGATAACCTTATAAAAACAGGTATTCATATTAACTGGTCGGGTTTTGTTGTAAATAGATCATCCGCATTGGCTCTTAGAGAACACGTTATAAAAACATTAAATTTGGCGTATGGGTCACGTGATTGGAAAGACATTGTAGATATATCAGTTTATGGAAATTCTTCACGTAACACGAAGGGTAGTGGGTTTCGTATGCCATGGTCACATAAAAAAGGAAAACACGAGGCATGCGCCGGTCAGGGGTGTGAGTTATGCAATAACACAGGTAAAGAAACACAAGGTGAATATCTACCAGTATTCATATACAAACATGGTCCTCTTTCTATGCTAGAAAAGACAGAGCAGAAACCTTCTATAGATATGTTACATATGGCAACTTTACGTACAGAAAGTACTAATCCAGTTATAATAGAAGGAATTTCTAATACACATGAAGGAGGTAATTTTACAACTATACAAACAAAAAACGAGTTCAAGAATCAGGAAGCTCTTTTACTCGTAGAAGCATTTGTACGTAAACATGTAGAAGGACAGAATTCAGCGTCAATCACTAAAATGTTTAAATATAAAAACCAGTTTCTCGTTTCAACAAACTCCAAATATTGTGAAAATAAAAAATGTAATCATAACTCTAATCACGTTTGGTTTCATATAACAGGAGATACTATATCCCAAAAGTGTTTTTCTACTACTAACATATTAAGACAGTATGGATTTTGTAAGGATTTTTCAGGTAGACGGCATCAGCTTACTAAAAAAATAACAGACATCATTTACGAAGATGGTAAAGTAGAAAAATATGTACCTAAAAAGATTACAACTATAGAACCAGAACAGGAATTACTTGAAAAGTTTATAAAAAAATATATCATCAAAAACGAAACATTCTCAATAGAAACACTCAAACGAAATGGTGTTAAAAAATATACAGTAACGACTAAAGAAGTGTGTAGTACATGTAAAGAAACTATTTATTTCAACATCTTAAAAAGACAGATACAGCAAGTATGTAATTGCAAATGTCGTGCACATAATCTCACAGATAAAATTGTAAGTACTTTATAAAATGTTAGCTGTAGTCTTAATTATAATAGTTGTCTATCTGACATCTTCTTTAATGAAAAAAGATACAGGAACTAAACATATATCAGAACTTATTCGACAAACATTACCTTACTCGGGTTTAAATAAAATTTTATACAAGGAATTTTTAGCCAATATGAATATGGCTATAGAATACAAGTCTGAGATTGTTATTGCAGAAAAATTATTAAACCGCGCACTTGAAAATTTACGTGAAATTGCATTATACACAGTTTCTACAGATACAAGTGTTATAGAAGAAATAGATGAATTAGCCAATAAGATAGAAGCCGAATTCGGCCTTGTTTTAATAAACGAAACACTTAATGCGAAGTAATGTATTTAAAAGAATAAAGCAAGAAACTTTTATACTATGACAAAAGCAGTTGTTGCAACACGTACACGTTCCGGGAGAATTTCAAAAGTCCCAGACCGTTTAGATCCGTTAGAAGATTTACCCGAAGATGATTATTCAGACAATGATTACGAAACAGAGTCTGATCCAGGTAGTGAAGATGATATAGATTTACTCCAGACAGATGATGAAGACGATTTCGAAGATGATGACGAAGACATGGATGAAAATGGAAATTTAAAAGGGTTTGTTGTTGATGACGAGGACGATGATGAGGAATAATAAGCTTAAAAAAATAGGTTTACATCTTATAAATGGAAGCTGAAGTTGGAACTCCAATTGAATATAATCCAGACGAGTTTGTAAATAAAGAAATGGACGAACAAAAAGAACAAGAACCGGAAAACAACGAACAGTATTATTTTCCGCCTCCACAACAACAATATTATGAACCACCACCACAATATCAAAAAGATGATATTTTTTCAAATCTCGATAAAACGGCGTATATAATAATTTTTGTGTCATTTATTCTAGGGTTTTTCATGGGAAAAACCATGCAGCCAGTCATTCTTAGACCCGGATAGGTTTACCACGTATCCATAAATGTTCCGAGGATGTTTGTTGACCTTTAAAATCACCTATGGGTCCATATGTGGGTTCTGTAAAATACGCTCGACTCACGATAAGTGGGTCCTTTAATATATCTTGTGCTACATCAGAAGCACTAACATTTTCGGTATCCGATTTACTTTTGCGAATATTATACACTCGTAAAAATAAACCAGACATAGCTAAAACAATAAGAATGGTGATTATGTTCAATATAATACTCAACATACTTACATTTATATAACAAAATTAATTTACGCTTCCTTGGATTCTACCTCTTCACCTTCCTCAACTTCACCTTCACCTTTCGTATCCTGAGCTTCTGTAGACTCCTCAGATTTAAAACCTTTTTCAGAATCAAACTTTTGCATGGCTTCAATCGAATTAAAACCTCGTTCTTTCGCTTGTTTTTCGAGAGCATCTTTCGCATCCTTAACTTCTTTTTCAGAATCAAACTTTTGCATGGCTTCAATCGAATTAAAACCTCGTTCTTTCGCTTCCTTTTCAAGAGCAGCATTCGCGTCCTCTTCACGCTTCTTTTGCATTTCCTTGATTTCCTCGGCAACAATAGCATCCGCCTCTTTGACAAGGTCTTCCATTGGTGTATCAGGTTTTTCCTTTTGGAGTCGTTCCAAAACTTCCCCGGGGTGACTAATCGGTGGTTCATCCGGTTTCGTATAATACTTTGAGTTTTCATCGCCAGGTTTCATCATGGAACCATTTTCAATCATGTCACGCTTACGTTCCGCAAACATGGCCGCAGCTTGAGCTTGATTTTCTCTGTACCCCGTCATAAGTTCCTCGAGCTTTTCATTCGAATAATGCGCATCTTCGATTTTAGTCGGATCCGGTGGAATCAACAACCATTTATACATATCGACCACGTAAATATCGAAAGTCGCATCTTCTTTTTGAAGACGTTTTGCGTGTAAAGCCGCTTCATCGCGTGAATTAAACGCCCCTCTAATCTTGATACCAAACTTATCATTCTTTTGAGGAGCTTCCGGTCCCACTACAGAGAGACACGCGTAGAGTTGACCTGGTACGGTCGTGTAATCTTGTTCGAGAGTTGACATTTTTATATGTAAAATAAGCTTAAAAACTTTAAGCTAGTTGAATATAATAAATGAGTGAATTCTGGTATAAACAACCTGTACCACAAGATAAAGTTATTTTTAAAGAAGACGGTGAAATAGATTCATCGAGAGAACTTAGGTATGAAAAAAACCCTTTACCCGAAGGATACGAGTGGAGTTCATGTACTATTGACGAAATCTACGAATTTCTAAAAGAAAATTACATTCGTGACGATTTTTTCGAATTTCATTA
>Ga0066849_10000477_pt1 | contig 16213 bp, 12 predicted proteins | sample ETNtaG_9_FD_65492 | JGI IMG/M metagenome (GOLD analysis project Ga0066849, IMG submission 65492) | Marine microbial and viral communities from oxygen minimum zone, Eastern Pacific Ocean - ETNP201406SV69 | ecosystem: Environmental > Aquatic > Marine > Oceanic | place: Pacific Ocean: Eastern... | reverse complement strand
CGCTTCAATAGGGCTACATTCGGAAATTATGAAATGGGTTCGACATTTAAATTAATTAATACTGCGATTGCAATTGATAGTGGCTTAGTCAAGCTAGAAGATGTATTTGACACAACTAAACCAATATTTTTAGGGAAACATAAGATTGAAGATTTTAGGTATTTAAAAAAACCTGCAAACGTAGCTCAAATTTTAGTTAATTCATCAAACATTGGTTCTGCTTTAATAGCTAAGGTGGTTGGACCCAAAATTCAAAAAAGGTATTTTGATTTACTTGAACTTACCAAAGCACCTAACCTCCCTATTCTAGAAATTTCACAACCTATTTATGATAAAAACTGGCCCAAATCTTCCTCAATAACGGCTTCGTATGGATATGGTATAGCAGTTTCTCCTATTCAGCTGGCAAGTGCGATTGCTTGTATCTTTAATGACGGAAAATTTATTAAACCAAAATTAATCATTGATAATCAAAAAGAGGTAGTAAAAAAAATATTTAAAAGTGACACTTCATTGAAGCTTAGAAAGCTCGCAAGGGCAGTAGTAACTCACCCTGATGGTTCTGGTAAAAAAGCTAATGCTTATGGTTATCTAGTTGGTGGAAAAACTGGAACGGCTGAAAAAGTTTCTGTCAATGGGGGATTTAAGAAAAACACCAATTTAACTTCATTTGTTGGTGCTTTTCCAATCCATGAACCAAAATATTTAGTGTTAGTGTTGATTGACGAGCCCAAACCTCAAATTAAAAAATTAAATCATAGGTATACAACTGGGGGACATGTTGCCGCACCTGTTGTTAAGGAAATAATTAAAAAAATTGCACCAGTATTAAATGTTCATCCAATTGACATAAATCTGCCAAACATTGAACAAGCATTAGAGCTTAATTTATTAAACACTAATTTGAGGAAAACTAATGCACCTCTCTGACTTTAACATTCCTGATATAGTATTGCCTGAAAATGCAAATAAGATCCCTATAAAATCTATTACTTCAGATAGCAGGAAAACTTCTCAAGACTGTATGTTTGCTGCCATTAAAGGATATCAACTTGACGGTCATGACTATATAAATGATGCAATTATTGCTGGAGCGAGTAATATTTTAGTCGATCATAGCTACAAAAACAAAAAGCCTATTCCTTTAACTAAAGCTAAAAATGTCCGAAAAGCATTGGCTTTAATTTCAGCTATTTATCATCAAAAACAACCAGATACTATTGCTGCCGTTACTGGAACTAATGGGAAAACATCTGTGTGCTATTTTTTAAAACAAATTTGGGAATTAAATAATTTTAAATCAGCTTCACTAGGAACTTTAGGTTTGATCTCAAGTTCAATATTTAATTTTGCTGGAGAAAATAGTCAAAACTTAACAACTTTAGATCCTATAAAATTACACGAGTATCTTTCTTTATTAAAGAAAAATGGTGTTAATCGATTAGCTCTCGAGGCATCTTCACATGGCATAGAGCAGCATAGAATAGATGGAGTAAATTTTTCTTTAGCATGTTTCACAAATTTATCCCATGATCATCTAGATCATCATAAAAATATACAAAACTATAAAAATCAAAAGTTTAGACTTTTCGAAGAGTTGGTTCAGGATAGTGGAAGCGTAATCATAAATATTGATGATGATATTGGCTTAGAATTAATAGAAAGAATTAAAAATAGAAATTTAAATATTGTCACTTATGGATTTTCAAAAAAAGCACAGTGGCGCATTAAAAATGTGGAAAATATTAATAACCACAAAACAATAAAAATTGAGGCAGAAGGAAAGAATTTTTTAATTCCTACAGCCCTCAATTCTAATTTTCATGTTTATAATGCTTTGGCTGCATCTGCGTTGGCTTATTCCAGTGGTATCCCACTAGAACACTCCTTGTTTGCAATAAGAAATCTTTTAACACCTGAGGGAAGAATGCAGGAAATTTTTTCAGAAAAAGGTTCAAGAATATACGTGGACTTTTCTCATACTCCTCAAGCTTTAGAAGTGATACTCAAAGAAAAGTCTCAACTAGATGGAAAATTATTTTTGGTAATAGGCTGCGGAGGCAATAGAGATGCTTTAAAAAGAAAAAAAATCGGAAAAATTGCAAGCAAATATTCTGATAAAGCTATAATTACTGATGACAATCCAAGAAAAGAAAATCCAGAAAAAATCAGATCAGAAATTATCAAAGGAAAACTCCAATATAAAGATAACTTGATTGAGATTGCTGACAGGAAAGAAGCTATTTCTCAAGCACTGGAATTAGCCGGACCTAAAGATACAGTTATTATTGCAGGAAAGGGACATGAAAAATTCCAAGAATATAATGGTAAAAAAATTCCCCATAATGATTTTTTATTCTGCAAACATCTGATTGAAACTAAAGTTGGAAAAAAATGAAATCAGTGCTTTGGAATTCATTGGATCTTTGTAATGCGGTTAAAGGCAAATTAGTAGGAAAGTCTAACTGGAACGGAAGTGGGATTTCTATTAATACCAAAAATACTCAAGTTGGGGATGTGTTTATTGCTTTAAAGGGCAATAAAAAAGATGGTCATGAGTTCATTAACGAAGCATTTGAGAAAGGTGCTGTTGCTGCTATAGTAAACAAAGGTTTCTCAAAACTTTTATTAAGCCGATGTTATGTTTTAGTTGAAGACACTTATAAAGCTTTAGATGAATTAGGCAAAAATGCGAGAGAGAGGTCAAATGCAACCCTTATAGGGATTACAGGAAGTGTCGGGAAAACAACAACTAAAGACTACTTATACTCTATATTAAACAAAAATAGTTTATGCTTTGCCAACAAAGGTAACCACAATAATAGAATAGGCGTCCCTCTTAGCCTGTCTCAGATTGATAAAAATACTAAATTTGCAATTCAAGAGATGGGGATGTCTTTGCCAGGAGAGATCAAATTTCTTTCTAATTATTCCAAGCCTAACTGCTCAATTATAACATCGATTGGGGGGTCTCATCTTGCAAACTTCAATAACATTAAGGAAATTGCAAATACTAAGGCAGAGATATTCTATGGAATGGAAAAGGACGGGTTAGTTATTCTTCCTGGTGATTGCAAGTATTTGGAAATACTCAAAAGCAAGGCATACAGTCTGGGATTAAAGAATATTTTATATTTTGGAAAAACAAAAGGCAATGACGCACAAATTTTATCAACTAAATTTAAATATAATTTGATCGATGTAAAAATTATATTAATGGGGCAAGAAGTAAATTATAAAATTCATAGTCATCAACCACATAATATTATAAATTCAACTGCTGCTATTCTCGCAGCAAAAGCAATAGGGTTGGATTTTGAAGAAATTAAATCAAGTATATCTAATCTCTACATTAGAGAAGGAAGAGGAAATATATTTTATTTGAACCATCCTTCTGGATCTAAAGTTACTTTAGTAAATGATAGCTATAATGCAAGTTTTCAATCAACTGCTTCAGCTATACTATCTTTAAGGAATTTATCCCTGTCTCCACCGTTGTTGATTTTAGGGGACATGCTAGAATTAGGAAAGTTCTCTGAAATAGAGCATAACAAATTAATACCTTTAATTAAAAGTATTAAGCCAAGATTATTAGTAGCTATTGGTGAACAAATGTCGAAAATAGCTAAATCTTTAGAAACAAACTATAAAACAATCTGTTTTGATAGCACTAATATTGCCATTAATGAAGTTCCAAATTTAATTCAGAATAATGATTTAATATTGATTAAAGGTTCAAATGGCATGGGGTTAAATTTGGTAGTAAATAGCATCAAAGATTACTTCCACGACCTCAATAAAAATGAAAAAATTTTAGACAAGGAAAATTCAAATGTTGCATGAATATCTTTATCCATTTTCTGAAGCCTTTCAAATATTTAATGTGTTTAAATATATTTCTTTCAGAACGGGGGGAGCTGTACTTACAGCATTAATAATTAGTTTCATTCTGGGTCCTTTTCTAATTAACCTTTTAAGGACTTTTCAAAAAGAGGGGCAGCCAATTAGAGCCGATGGTCCCACTGATCATATTATAAAGAAAAAAGGAACCCCCACAATGGGTGGAATTTTAATACTTATCGCTTCAGTGGGATCAACAATATTGTGGATGCAATTAGACAATCAATTTGTTTGGTCTGCACTTCTAGTGATGATTGGATTTGGATCCATTGGAATAGTGGATGACTGGATTAAAATTTCAAGAAACTCTTCTTTTGGGTTAAATGGTAAAATAAAACTTTTATTGCAAATTTCAATTTCTTTTCCAGCAATTATGGCAATAATTCAAACCTCCCCAGCAGAATTGCAACAAGGTTTATCAATTCCATTTTTCAAGGATACTTTTATAAACTTAGGAGCTTTATTTATTCCGTTTGCAATTTTTGTAGTAGTAGGAGCGTCTAACTCTGTCAATTTGACAGATGGTTTAGATGGATTGGCAATTGTCCCTGTAATGATTGCTGCTGCATGCTTTGCATTGATTGCGTATCTAGTAGGTAATATGAATTTCTCATCATATTTACAACTAAATTACGTGCCAGGTGTTGGGGAAATTGCAATTCTATTAGGAGCTTTATTTGGAGCCGGTTTAGGATTTCTATGGTTTAATGCCCCTCCAGCAGAAATATTTATGGGTGATACTGGTTCTTTAGCCTTGGGAGGTGCATTGGGAATTTCTAGTGTTGCTACAAGGCATGAGCTAGTCCTTGCTATAATTGGAGGTCTTTTTGTTGTTGAAACAATTTCAGTAATTTTGCAAGTAACCATTTTTAAATTCACGGGAAGAAGAGTGTTTTTGATGGCTCCCCTTCATCATCACTTTGAAAAAAGAGGTTGGGAAGAACCGACTATAGTAATTAGGTTTTGGATAATTGCTGTAATTCTAGCAATTATTGGATTGTCTTCATTGAAATTGAGATAGAAACTATGATGGTACCAAAAAACATTAATGGAAAAAAAGTTGGGATTTTAGGCCTTGGTATTTCAGGTATGTCAGCAGCTAATAGTATTTTAGCAGGTGGAGGTGAAATTTTTGCTTATGATGACAATCATATAAATAATAAAATAGATAAAATAGATTTTATAGATCCTAAAAATTGGCCATGGAAAATACTTGACCAAATTCTTGTTTCTCCTGGGATACCGTTAAGCCATCCAGTAATTAAAAAAGCAAGAAGCTTAAATATTAAAATCATTAACGAGATTGATATATTTGCTCAATCTCTCCCAAAGGCAAAAGTTATTGGAGTGACTGGTACCAATGGAAAATCATCAACGTCATCACTAATAGGGCATATAATAAATTACAATGGTATTAATGCTGAGGTTGGAGGAAATATTGGTAAAGCAGCAACATCCTTAAATGATCCAGGATACAAAGGTTTCATAGTTTTAGAATTATCATCTTTTCAACTCGTGACTTGTTCACAATTAGAATTAGATGGCGGGATTATCCTTAATATTACACCAGATCACTTAGATTGGCATGGAAGTATAAAAAACTATATAAACGCAAAAATAAGAATTGCTAGTTTTTTGAAAGCTAAAGCTCCCCTCTTGATATCCAGCAATGACAACTTATCAAAAAAAGCTTCTGAAGTTCTTCAAAAGAAAAATAAAAAAATAATAAAAATTTATAATAATAAAAATAAATATAATTTACCAAAAAACATTTCTTATAGAGAGAATGTTCTTTTTGCTATTAAACTTTTATCAGCCTTAGGTATTTCTGAAGAAAAATCTTTAAATGCGATCGATTCCTTTAAAGGCCTCCCTCACAGAATGGAATTCTTCGCTAAAAAGAATAAATTTATATTTATTAATGATTCAAAAGCTACTAATGCAGAGGCCACTTGTGAAGCTTTAAAAAATTTTAAAAATATTTTTTGGATTGCAGGTGGGAAAAGCAAACATAATGGCATTAAGTCCTCTTTGAAATATCTCAAAAATGTTAGGAAATGCTATTTAATTGGAGAAAGTTCGGGTGAATTTTTTGGTCAGTTGAAGTTTAAATTGGAATGCAATATTTCAGGTACTATTGATCACGCCTTACTTCAAATTTTTAAAGATACAATCAATTACAATGAAGAAGTAACAGTTTTACTTTCACCAGCAGCATCTAGCTATGATCAATTCGTTAATTTTGAAAAACGTGGTGAAATGTTCAAGGATTTGGTTGTTAAGATATGGAGTCTTTAATTTGAACTTTTTAGATAGAACAGATAGGAGCATCATTAGTTTATGGTGGTGGACTGTTGATCATAAATTATTAGGGTTATTATTGGTCTTAATAATCGGCGGTATCATGCTTTTAATGTCTGCCGGATCTCCTGTCGCTATTTCTAAGGAATTAAATCAAAATTACTTTTTAAAAAAACAAATATTGTTTTTATCTGCATCAATACCTTTGATGATATTTATATCTATTTTGAAGATTTCTCAAATTCGAAGAGTTTGCATGGCTTTACTTCTTTTATGTTTTTTTAGCATGATTTATATAAATATTTTTGGAATAGAAACCAATGGTGCTACAAGGTGGTTGAAAATTTATGGTTTTTCCATCCAACCATCAGAATTTACTAAACCTTGTTTTGCAGTAGTGAACGCATGGTTCCTCTCATTATATATCAATGAAAGAAGTTCTAGAGGATGGGTCATTTCAACTTGTTTACTAATCTCTATTTTAACGATATTGTTATCTCAACCTGATGTTGGAATGAGTTTCATATTAACTGCAACTTGGATTTTTCAAATATACATCGCTGGTATTTCAATGTTTTTGGTTTTGACGATCGCTTCAGTTATCTCATTTCTAGGAATCTCAAGTTATTTTTTACTAGATCATGTAAAATATAGGGTTGATAGCTTCTTAGATGGAGGTGGCTTTCAAGTTGGAAAATCAATAGATGCATTTTTGAATGGCGGGATGTTTGGTCAAGGTTTTGGAGAAAGTTCTGTAAGCGAGCACTTACCAGACAGTCATACTGATTTTATTTTTGCTGTTGCTGGGGAAGAACTTGGAATATTTGGTTGTAGTTTAATAATATCAGCATATTTTTTAATATTTCTTCGGGGAATGGTTCTTTCAAGTGCTTCAAATAAAATTTATTTGGTCTTGACATGCAGTGCTCTTATTTTTCAATTTTGCTTACAAGCACTAGTACATATGGCTTCTACATTAAATTTAATACCGACAAAAGGTATGACATTGCCATTTATTAGTTATGGCGGATCATCATTAATTGCATCTTCGATAACCATGGGAATAGTTTTAGCTATGACTAGGCGTCAAACTATTAAAGACTATGAATAATTCTTATACAAATATTGGCTTGGCGTGCGGGGGTACTGGAGGTCATATTTCACCAGCATTAGCAATATCAACTAATTTTAAAGATTATAAATTAAAACCTATATTTTTTACTGATAACAGGGGATCAAATATACTTGATGCTTATTGTTATTTTGTGATTGCGTCAGGTTCTCCATCAATAAAAGGGTTTAGAAAGATTGTAAACCTGATAAAGTTAATCCTTGGAATTTTTCAAGCTATTTATCTCCTTTATAAAAATAGAATAAAGCTGGTTATTGGTTTTGGCGGTTATACATGTGTACCTGTTATTTTAGCTGCCTGGCTTCTAAGAATTCCATCAATAATTCACGAACAAAACAAAATTCTTGGGAGAGCTAATAAATTTTGCGCAAAGTTTTGTAAAAAAATTGCGTTATCTTTTGATATAAAAAATAAAGATTTTTATCCAACAAAAACAATCTTAACCGGAAATCCTGTTTTAAATAAATTTGAGATAATAGGAAACAAAAAATATAGCCCTGCAAAAAATAATAAGTTTGTTTTGCTAATTATAGGTGGCAGTCAAGGAGCAAATATATTTTCTAAAATTATTCCTAATTCAATTCGAATTCTTCCAAAAAAAATAAGGGATAATATACTCATTATCCAGCAATGTCGTGAAGAAGATCAGGTTGAATTAATCGGTGCTTTAAAAAAAATAGGTGTGGAATTTATTGTAGAAAAATACTTTAAAGATATTGATAAAATTTTTGAAAGAAGTGATTTAATAATTTCTAGATCTGGCGCTTCGACAGTCTGTGAAATTTTGGCATCAAGAAGGCCTTCAATACTTATCCCATTGCCTAATTCATTGGATAATCATCAGTTTCAAAACGCTTTTGAATTAACAAATCATCAAGCAAGTCAATTAATTGAACAGAAAGATTTTTCAGCAAATAATTTATCGAAAATATTAAAAGAATATATTTCAAATAAACAAATCCTCTTAGAAATGGCAGATAATGCTAGGTTAATATATAAAGGCGGTTCCTCAAAAAAAATTATAAATTTAGTATTATCAACTGTCAAAGGAAGTAATAGATGAGCAATCTTCCTTTGAGCATAGGTAACATTCATTTTATAGGCATAGGTGGTATTGGAATGTCTGGAATAGCTGAGGTATTAAACGAACTTGGTTATCAAGTCACTGGTAGTGATTTATCAGAAAATTTAAATACTATAAGATTAAATGGTTTAGGAATTAAAGTTCTAATTGGGCACAAAAAATCAAATATTCAAAACGCAAAGATAATTGTGATTTCAACAGCCATTAACAATAATAATACTGAATTAATTGAAGCAAAAAACAAAGGCTTGCCAATAGTCCACCGTGCAGAAATGCTTTGTGAGTTAATGAGATTAAAATGGTCAATTGCAATTGCTGGCACGCATGGGAAAACTACAACAACATCTTTAGTGGCCTCTATTTTATTTGGTGCAGATTTTGATCCGACAGTAATTAACGGAGGAATAATTAACAATTGGAAAAGCAATGCGCGTCTTGGCGAAGGCGAGTGGATGGTTGTTGAGGCTGATGAAAGTGATGGCTCATTTACAAAATTAACTCCTACAGTTGCTGTGGTAACGAATATTGATAGTGAGCACTTAGACCATCATGGTGATTTCAATAATCTTCAATCTGCATTTCAAAATTTTGTATCATCAATTCCATTCTATGGATTTAAGGTATTATGTATTGATCATCCAGTTGTACAAAAATTAATTCCAATTAATAAAGATAGAAGATTATTAACATACGGTCTATCTGCGACTGCAGATGTTAAGGCTATTAATATAAACTACCATGATGAATTTACTTCTTTTGATATTATATTGTCTGAGAAAATTATTAATAATAGTACTACTTGGAAAGAAATGAAGCTTCCAATGCATGGTCTTCACAACGTCTTAAACTGCCTTGCATCAATCACTGTTGCAGTAGAAATGGGAATTTCTGAAAAAAAGATTAGAAACTCTCTTGAAAGTTTTAAAGGGATTAGTAGACGTTTTGAAAATAAAGGAACTAGTAATTCTGGAATAACAATAATAGATGATTATGGACACCATCCAGTTGAAATAAACTATGCATTAAGTTCAGGAAGAATTATTGCAAAAAAAAATCAATTGATCGCTGTTTTTCAACCGCATAGGTATTCCAGACTCAAAGATTTGTTTAATGAATTTTGCGGGTGTTTTAATAATGCGGATGTTGTGATTGTTGCTGACGTATATGCAGCTGGTGAAAATGCAATAGAAGGATTTAACAAAGAAACACTCGCTGCAGGGATTTCAGATTATGGTCATAAAAATGTTTCATTGCTTAAAAGTGAAGATGATTTATGTGAAAAGATATATGAGTTAGCCAATCCAAATGATGTGGTAATATTTTTAGGCGCAGGGAATATAACAAAATGGTCTGATAACATTATCTCAAATATAGATAAATATAGAGGTAAGAAATGCTAAATTTAATTAAAAGTGTTTCTGATTTAAGGGGTGAATTGATTCCAAATGCACCCTTAGCTCCTCTTACATGGTTTAAAGTGGGTGGACCAGCAGAATTATTGTTTATACCAAAAGATAAGCTTGATCTAATTCAATTTTTCAAAAGTTGCCCTTTTAATATTCCAATAACAATTATTGGAGCTGGTTCAAATATATTAATTAGAGAGGGAGGTGTTCCAGGTGTTGTCGTTTCACTAAAAAATTTAAATCAAATAAACAATAACAATGGCGTTATTTATGCAGAATGTGGTGCATTAGATATGGCTGTTTCTAGGGAAGCATCAAAATTAGGTATTACTGGCCTTGAATTTCTCATTGGCATTCCTGGTTCAATTGGCGGAGCATTGAAAATGAATGCTGGCTCTTACGGCTATGAAATCAAAGATATTTTATTAGAAGTTGAGGTAATTGATAGAAAAGGGAATGTGTTTTTAAAGCATTCAGACAACTTATCAATGGAATATAGGAAAAGCAATATCCCTGAAGATTGGGTCTTTATATCTTGTAAATTAAAGGGAAGGCAGTCAAGCAAAGATACAGTACGTTTGAAAATGAAACAAATAATGGATGATAGAAAAAATAATCAACCTATAAACCAATTAACAAGCGGTTCAACCTTTAAAAATCCAGTCAAAAACAAATCATGGAAACTAATTGATGAGTCTGGTTGCAGAGGTCTTTCTTTTGGAGATGCTAAAGTTTCAGAAAAACATTGTAATTTTCTTATTAATAAAGGCAATGCGCAAGCAAGTGATATCGAAGCTTTGGGTGAAATAGTTAGAAACAAAGTTCTCAAGAAAACTGGCATTGATTTGCAATGGGAAATTATTCGAATTGGTATAGAGAAAAGTATGAAAGGAGCAGTTAATGACTAATAAAATTGCTCTTATTAAAGGAGGGGAAAATAGTGAAAATAAGATTTCATTATTAACTGCAGAGTCCTGTAAGAATGCTTTGAATTACTTAGGTCATAATTTTATTGAATTAGACATAAAAGATAATTTTATACCAAAACTCTGCACAGAAAAAATTAAAGTATGTTTTAACGCCCTACATGGAGGATTAGGAGAAAATGGTTCGATACCAGGACTTTTGAACTGCCTTAGTATTCCTTATACGCACTCAGGCGTAACTGCATCAGCGGTAGCAATAAATAAGTCTCTAACAAAATATTTATTGTCTAAAGAAGGAATTCTATTCCCCAAATCCATAAAACTAAAAATAGATAAAAATGTAAAAGCTATAAACTATAAAGATAAATATGTTATTAAGCCAAACTTTGAAGGTTCAAGCATTGGAATAAAAATAATACCAAAAAATAATAATACCCCCATTTTGTCTTCTTATTGGGAAAACACAGGCGCCTTGTTGTCAGAAGAATTTATTGAAGGCACAGAACTAACAGTAGGAGTGTTAAATGGAAAATCTTTATGTGTTACAGAGATTGTTGCAGAGAAAAATGTATTTTATGACTATAAATCAAAATACCTTAAAGGTGGCTCAACACATATAATTCCTGCAAAAATTCCAAAAACAATTCAAGATTTGACTTTTGATTGGGCCGAAAAAGCTTTCCGTTTTTTAAATTGCCGGGGCGTAATTAGAGCTGATTTTAGATATGACTCAAAAAATGGAAAACTTTATATGCTTGAAATAAATACACACCCTGGCATGACAGAAACCTCATTGATACCTGAACAAGCACAATATTGCGGTATTTCATTTAATAAATTAATCGAAATTCTTCTGGAGAATGCAAGATGCGATTAGTCCCTATATTTAATAATTTCTTCAAACAAAGTGATTCATTAAATCACAAGCCAAAGAAAATATTAAATTATAAAAGTTTTCTTATGTTCGTCAGTATATTGTTGTCAAGCATATCAATTTGGCTCATTGCAGAGAAATATATAAATTTCTCTGCAATTAAAAATTTAAATTATTTTTTCCCAAAAATAACATCTTTAAATTATGAAGCTAATCTTAAAGAAATCCATTTAATAGGCAGAGAAAATGTAAGTAAATCTGATTTAATTGAAGTTTTGGGACTAACTAATGAGACATCAATGCTAAATTTAAATTTAAATATTTTAAACAAAAAAATAAAGAAAATTAGTTGGGTAAAAAATTCAATAGTTGAAAGAAGAATGCCTCACACGCTAATTATAAAGATAGAAGAATTTAAACCTTTTGCACTACTTCAAATAAACGATACCCATAATACCCATATCATCATCTCTTCTGAAGGAGATAAAATCATTAAAGATACCGGAAAATTTAATTATCTACCGGTTATCAACGGAATAGGATCTGAAAAATACGCTGCCAAAATGCTTAATATTCTCAGTTCTGAGCCTAGTCTTTTTCACCAAGTTTGGGCTATCAGCTATATTGGAGAAAGGAGATGGAACGTATCTCTAAGAAGTGGAATAAAAATCAAACTACCTGAAAATAATGCCTCAGAGGCATGGGCAAAACTATCTGAAATAGATAGGGAACAATCTATTTTATCACGAGAATTAGAAATAATTGACTTAAGGGTTAAGGAAAACTTGATAATTACACCATCTAAAAATTTTATTAATGAAACGAGCACTTAGGAAAAATGATGTACAAATTCTTAAATAGGAATAAATCTCATAAACTGTTAACAGCTATTGATATTGGATCTTCAAAAATAACATGCTTAATTGCAGAAAAACCTGAAACTTCAAATAGAATAAAGGTAATAGGCAACGGTCAAAACATTTGTAAGGGATTTAACCTTGGGAATGTAACTAATATAAATGAGTTGTCTGATAGTATAGCTAAAGCAGTTTCATCCGCTGAAAAGATGGCGGGCACCTCTATAAATAAAGCTCAAATCGTACTCAATGGAGGAAAACAATTCTCAGCTTCCTATAACTCTGAAACCACCATTATTAGTGGTGAAATCACAAATAATGAAATAAATAAAATTGTTAGCAGTTGTATCAATGAAGCATCTACACCTAATTATAAAATTCTACATGCCTTACCAATTAAATTTAACATAGATAGCAGTTCCCCAATCAAAAACCCTAAAGGTATGGTGGGTCATATTCTTAAAGGTGAAGTTAATATATGTAAAATTAGTGAATCTGTTTTAAGTAATATAGCTAAAGTAATCGAAAGAAACCATATTGATGTTGAAGGCTTCATTTCATCTCCATTAGCTAATGGGTTTAGCTGTCTTCTTCCCGAAGAAAAAAGCTTGGGATCGGTTATTGTTGATTTTGGTGCAAGTTCAACTGGTGTTGGAGTATTTTACGGAAATAACCTAATTTACTCATTTGACATTCCACTTGGCGGGCAAAATATAACAAAAGATATTGCAACTGGTTTAGCAACATCATTATCTGAAGCTGAAAGAATAAAAGTGCTACATGGTAATTTATATAATTCATCATTTTCATCAAATGAGATTATAAATATTGCTAACGTTGATAGTACAGACCTCAATTCTTTTCAAACAGTTTCAATCGGAATAGTAAATGAAATTGTAAAGGCTAGAGTTTCTGAAATTTTTGAGTTTATTGAAAATCACTTAAAGAAAACGCCATATTTTCATATTTTAAAATCAAAAGTTGTATTTACTGGTGGAAGTTCTCAAATTACAGGTCTTGCTGAATTTTCACCAAACTATTTATCAAAGCACGTTAGAATCAGCACCCCTTCAAGATTAGAAGGGTTGCCAGATGCTGCTTATAATCCCAACTTTGCATCAGTGATCGGTGCTTTATTAACCTTAAAAGAAGAAAGTTTATTTCAAAATCATTTACATAATATAAATGAAAAACTTAATTCATTTCAAAGATTTTACCAGTGGATATCAGCAAACATTTGAGTGTAATAATTGAAAAAAATAATCTAGTTAATAACAACCTAATCAGACCAATTAAGAAGTCTGAAAATAAAAAATTTAAACTAAACATAAAAAAAGGAGACAAACATGCTTAACATTGCAATACCAGAAAATATGCAAGAATTGACACCTAAAATTACTGTAATTGGTGTAGGAGGCGCTGGAGGCAACGCTGTAAATAATATGATCGAATCAAATCTAGAGGGAGTTGATTTTGTAGTTGCAAATACAGATGGTCAAGCCTTAGGCAATTCAATTGCTAAACGCAAAATTCAACTTGGCTTAAATATAACAAAGGGACTTGGTGCTGGTTCTAAACCTGATGTTGGAAAATCAGCAGCAGAAGAATCTATTGAAGATATTTTATCAGAACTAAATGATAGTAATATGGTGTTTATAACAGCAGGACTTGGTGGTGGCACTGGAACTGGCGCTGCTCCCGTCATAGCAAAGGCTTCCAAAGAAAGAGGCATTTTAACAGTTTGTGTTGTGACAAAGCCATTTGAATTTGAAGGTGCACATAGAAAAACAATAGCAGAAGAGGGTATTAATGAGATACAAAAATATGCGGATACATTAATAGTGATTCCAAACCAAAACCTTTTTAGATTGGCTAATGAAAAAACAAGTTTTGCCGAAGCTTTTGGAATAGCTGACAACGTCCTTCACAAAGGTGTTTGTGGTGTAACTGACCTGATGGTTAAGCCTGGAATGATAAATTTAGACTTTGCTGACATTAGGACCGTAATGAGTGAAATGGGTAAAGCCATGATGGGAACTGGAGAAGCATCAGGAGATAATAGAGCTATTGAAGCAGCTGATTCAGCAATCAATAACCCGCTCCTTGATGAAACAACCATGAAGGGGGCTAAAGCAGTTTTAATAAATATCACCGGCGGAAATGACATGACTCTTTTTGAAGTCGATGAGGCAGCCAACAGAATTAGAAAAGAAATTGATCCAAATGCAAATATAATTTTTGGTTCAGCACTTGACGACACTATAAATGGATCCATTAGAGTTTCTCTTGTTGCAACTGGCATTTCAAGACAAGAAAACGAAAAAATAGAACCAAATAATCAAGATATTCAGAAAGTATTTTCTAGAGAAAATCAATTAAAAGTAAATACTGTTGAAAAAATCACTGAAGATTTAGATTTTAACAGGGAAAATCTGAAGACTGATGAAGAAGACGATTCAATGAAGTCAAACAATAATAGAGACCAAACAAAAAATGAAATAGAAATTAACACTCCTGAAAAAAATAATGATAATTTAGAACTTGATTTAATGGAAACTGAATCATTAGATAAAAATATTGAACAAAATGAAGCTACTGAAAGTACTAATTTAGATCAAAATGTTGACAAAAATAACACCTTTGTTCCTAAAAAATCTATAGAAATAAGTGAAGTTGATAATACAGAAAACTTTAATTCAAAATTAAATTCCTTTAACAACGGTGAAAATAAATATTACGATTCTGACAAAGAAAGCCAAAGCCTTATTAATAGGATTACTGGTTTTTGGTCTAAAAATGAAAGACTTCAAAGCGAAAAAATTTTCAAAGAGCCTGCCATTGAAAGAATTCAAAATTCTGATGAACTATTGAGTGTAAATAAAATTCACAACAATAATGAACTTGACATAAATATTTCAGACGAAAATGAAAAAGTTTTGGAAATTCCCGCATTTTTAAGAAGGCAAGCGAACTAAAATTTGTAACAATTGGTAACCAAATGTCATTTTAAACTCACTAAATTATGTTGTATGTATATACCTAAATTTAGTGAGTTTTTTTATTAATGATAAATCCAGAATTGCCAGTTAATTTTACTTGTCAAACCACGTTAAATAAGCAGATTAATTTCTCAGGAATAAGCCTTCATAAAGGTGTTATTTCAAACATGAAAATTAAACCCTCAAAAGCTAATACGGGTATAGTTTTTCGAAGAACTGATAAAAATTATAAACAAAATGTCATCAATGCACATTTTTTAAATGTATCTGATACTTTGTTGTGCACTAAATTAACAAATGAACACACTTTATCTATTTCAACTGTTGAGCATTTAATGGCAGCACTAATTGGTTTTGGTGTCGACAATGTTATTGTTGAAGTTGATTGTCCTGAACTACCTATTCTTGATGGTTCATCTTCGCAGTTCATTAGATCTTTCAAAAAAGTTGGCTTAAAAAAATTAAACGAAAATAGAAAAGTAATTAATGTATTAAAAAAAGTTTCAGTTTTCGGAAAAGATAGATCTATATCTATAGAACCTAACAATGGCCTTACTATTGAAATGGAAATAAATCATGATTGTAAATTAATTAAATCACAAAGATTTATATATAAATTAGAAAATTCCTCTTTTGAAGATCAATTGATGAATGCCAGAACATACGGATTTAAAGAACATGCGTCAATGTTAATCAAGCAAGGTCTGGCTTTAGGTGCTTCAGAAAATAATGCA
>Ga0066849_10000476_pt1 | contig 16249 bp, 14 predicted proteins | sample ETNtaG_9_FD_65492 | JGI IMG/M metagenome (GOLD analysis project Ga0066849, IMG submission 65492) | Marine microbial and viral communities from oxygen minimum zone, Eastern Pacific Ocean - ETNP201406SV69 | ecosystem: Environmental > Aquatic > Marine > Oceanic | place: Pacific Ocean: Eastern... | reverse complement strand
GCCGCCGCTTGAGCCCGAGCCGCCCGTTTCGAGAACGTCGTTGCTCTCGTCCAGCGTTTCGTCGTCGTTTGACCACGGGTTCATCGTGTCAAGATACCCCACTTGGGTCATTATAATCATCAAGATAGAAAGAAAGATTGCCCGACTAGGATTTCTATCGCCAGCGTTTCGCATATCTCGTGTACTAAGAGGAGAAGCATAACCTGCGACCCGTTCATGATAGGTTGGAAATGTGTTAACTATGCAAGGAATTGATTATTTTTGACTCGGCGCCTTGAAGGTGCTCGCTAACAGTTGCTTGCTTGATGTCCATGACCTTTGCAATATCGCGTTGGGTACAACCCCTAGGACGACTATAATATCCCATTTCAATCGCCATGGATAGCACCATTTTTTGCTTTTCAGGAAGCAACTCTTGAAACTCACGCCCTTTGGTTGAGTCGGAGCCCAGTTTAACGCTGAACCCCTTTCCCATCCAAAGAGATAATTTGTCACGAGTTCTTTTGAGGCCCCCCCTCGTACCTTGAATCGTGAGTGTAAGGCCTGTGCTATGCAAAACAGTAGGGCTTACCCACCACACTTCATCATCTTCATGAAACATCATTGAAATCGGGCCCTTTATTTTGATGATGGCTATTGCAGAATTTTCATTCTGAGATTTAATGGATATAATCTTGAAAGAATCATTACTCTCAACTAAATCTTCTGGAGTTTTAAAAGTGAGTTTAGCATAGCAGACCAACCCATCTGGCTCTTCTCTAACCATAGTAATAAATTCGATTTGATCAAAGCGTTCTGTTAATGCGAAGTTAGGAAGTTCAGACCCGGTTGGAAAACCGAGTTCGATATTCATCACTCGTAAATCCAAACTTTTGGTTTGAACATTCGAAGAACTTTTTAGCATACAAAACCCTCAATCTTCGCCACCGGCTTCGAACATGCTGAGGACACTGTTGAGTTCTCTGAGATCATCTTCTAGCATTTTCTTATCTTTCTTACTCAAATCAGGGTCCTTCAATTTTTCAGTAATGAATTCTATTTCCTCTTTAGCTGCAGCACGTTCTTTAGCCAATTGCTTGTCTTCCTTAACCATCTGTAATCTAGCCATTCGTATGCTTGTCTTCTTGTGACGTGGATTTGCATATTTTTCACTCTCTCCTGTAATCTCAACAGAAGTCGGATATGGAATATCTATTCCTTCCAACCTGAATTTTTCATCCACGTTCTTCAACAACCAATCACGGGCAACGAACTCATCAGAGTAGTCTTCAACCCAGCCATACATTCGGAAAACCTTGGAGAAATCTCCGAGCTCGATGAGCAATACACGCGGGTCGGGTTTTTCTAAGATATGCGGGCATTCGCGCATCAATTTTAGAATTGTATATTTGACGTGGGCAATGTCTTCTTCGTAACTGACTCCAATATCTTGTACCAGTGAGATACGGCGCCCAACACCATCTCCCCCCCCACGCGCATGGTTGATAACGGTTGAATTGACCAAACTGTTGTTAGGAATCACAACCAAGTTTTCTTCATGAGTTAGAATCTTGGTAGAGAGAATACCAACCGACACTACTGCACCAACCTTCCCCTCGACCTCGATTCTGTCACCAACTTCAAACGGCTGGTCAAGAGCTAGCATGAATGAATTGACAATGTTGCCTAATGATTGCTGCATTGCGAATCCAATAATCAAAGAGAATACCGCTAAGGAAGCAAGAACACCAAACAATTCAATTCCAAGTTCAGATAGTGCGAGATACATACCTCCGAACCATACTGCGGCCCTTGACATGAACACAATTAGGGAATTACTTCCAGATACAGTGACACTGGAAGGGTCCGTGAACCGTTCCATTATTACAGGGACCATTACCATTAAAGAAACGCTAAGAAACGACGTTGAAAGAAGAATGTAAGATGCCTGGAAGATAGGATCAGCAGACACCACAAAAGAATCGGACTCACCCTTCACCCATGTCATGGTTAATTGTGTTGCTACAATCATTATGAAAGCGTAAAGACGTTTAGTAACTGGAGCATACAAACGGTCATCCCATTCAAACGCAGTCTTCCTAACGAAGTCCAGTATCACTTTACGCATAAAGAATCTAGCCACCAGCAATACTAGCAATGTGGCAACCGCGCCAGCCACCCATTGCGCCCATTCCCCAAGTTCAATCAACTTGTCAACATATTCGCTTATCGAGTCCACACCCACCCCTCCGCTTACCATTCATGAAAGGGGACCCATTCATGATAGTGTCGGAGAGATGTACGACTCACCTTACCAATTCAAACTGATAACCCCAACAACGATTCGATAGAATCAACCAATGTTTGTTCAGATGAACGAAGTTCAATTTCCAATTCTTGCTCCATACTCCCAACATCATATCCTAAATGCCTCCCTAGAGATGAGCGAACCATTCTCCAGGTTAGTTTGGGGTGAAAGATAGCCAACAAGGCAGCGGCCGGTTTTGGCAGACAAATCACGGCCCATTTTTTGTTAGGCATGAAAGTACGCAATCGGCGGCCAATTTCTTGCATCCAAACTCCTTCTTTATGCAAAATATATCGGGCGTTATTTTGACCTGTATCAATAGCAGATACATGGGCGTTAGCAACATCTCTAACATCGACATAATTCAGAAAGGTATGAAGGACAAACGGCATACGGCCAGTGAAGTGTTTGAGATATGCCATGGACCCTTGAGTGTGACGTTTTTGAAAGACCGGTCCAAACACAATAGAGGGATGAATTGTCACGAGTCTTGGACGCTTATCATCGGGTTGTTTTCGAACAAATGCTCTCATTACACGTTCTGCTTCGGCCTTTGCTAAACCATAGGGATTTGACTCTAATGTTGCATCATCACACCAATCCGCAGAGGAAAAGGTATGGCCATTTTTATGCCGTGTACTTCGAATTGCAGCAACCGATGATGTGTGAATTATAGTTTGAACACAACCCGCTTTTTTGATTGCTTGACAGAGATTAGTCGTACCGAGGACCGAGGGGTCAATAACATCGCGTTGAGGGTCTCGCACACCCACCATTAGGGCTGCAGCACAATGAATCACAATATCACATCCATTTACCGCGTCGATTACCGAATTCACCTCGAGCAAATCCATATGTACAATTTCAAGCGCTGCCCCCTTCTTTTTTGGAAACGCATCGAGAAATTGAGCCCGACCCGGATTTCTTGCCGTTGCACGTACATCGAAACCCTTCTCAAGTAACAAATGTACTACATGTGAACCGATGAATCCAGCGGCGCCAGTAACTAGAACGGGCATAGTTGTTCCACCCGTCCATCCCTTCTTGATGTATCGTTTTAGAAACATCACATTGATGCCAAACCACTCTATCGCCCAAACAATGCGAATTGCCATACTCCTGTCTATGTTGTTCCTTCTTGGCCCCCTTTCGGGTTGTTTTGGAGACGCCTCGACGCAAGTGGGCGATGAAGTATCATCACTCTATCCAACAGAATGGGAGCGCCACACATTTGAGTGGAATTGGACTGATAGCTATTCCTATGTTTTACAACCAGGACCTCACTCTGCCCTTGAAGTTCAAGAAGCAACCTTTGAAGTCGATACTTCAGAGGTTTGGGAAACGGGTCCATCTACCGCAAACATCCACCTCTCGTATTGGCTCCCTTCAAACACGGAATCCGGAGAAAAAGTACCAGTAATCGCCGTAGTAAGCCCTTATTTCTCCTTTGGCCAACCCGGAGATGAATCAGGAGCAACGAATGTTGTAGGTGGCGGCCGAGGCGAATTTATCTATGATAATTTCATTCCACACGGATATGCATTTGCCCAAGTATCTGTTTTCGGAACAGAAGAATCCTCCGGTTGTTTCGATTATCGAGGAGAAGGGGAAGGTTGGGGTATTCATCAGGCAGTAGAATGGCTAGGTACACAAAATTGGTCGAATGGAAAGGTTGGCCTGTACGGCAAATCCTACGAAGGCGCGACACAATGGGAAGCGGCAGTTCACGGAAGTGAACATTTAGCCACCATTGTTCCTATTTCAGGCACGACAGGATTACACCCGCTTCTTTACAAAAATGGTAGTGCTGAAGCCCGCAGCCAAGTGATGCACATGAATTATTTCGCCAGCACAGTTGATTATAACGCCGAAGACATGGACAATATTTGCCCAGACATTATTGAAGGATTCTTTGCAGGGCCGGTGACATATGGCATGGGTGAATTAGATCCTTACATGTCAAATTATTATGAAGAGAGGGAGCATATTTCTAAAGCACTTACCAACTATAATGGCAGCGTATATTGGGTACAGGGAATGCAGGATTGGAACGTTGACCCCCACCAAGTTTTTCCGTGGTATCAGACCTTTATCGACGCAGGTTTTGATGTTCGAGGCATGCTTGGACAGTGGGAGCACAATTATCCCGACCAATGGTCAAAACACAATGCCCAAGATAGCGGATATGGTGGTGAAGCCATTGAGAATATGACGCGATGGGATTGGGGCCAAGACCTGTTTGAATGGTTTGAGTATTACTTGAAAGGTGTTGGAGAAAAACCAGAACTTCATGCACAAATTCAACGGAATGATGGCCAATGGCGTATCGAAGAAACATGGCCGCCACTTGACCGAACTTGGAGCGAAGTGCCCCTTGAAACATGTAGCCAAACTGGAACCCGAGTACAGGGTCTCTCGACTTCGGGCGGTAGCGTGAGTGGCGTAGTGATTGAATGCGATGCGTTGAATATGGATACAGAGATTCACATCTCCGGCCTTACTACTCTTCACCTCGAAGTCCAAGCAGCCATGGACGGCGGTCAAATTTTCGTCGAGTTACAAGACGCGGAGACAAACCTCCGCCTTGGCCATGCGACAATGGATATCCGCTATTACCAAGGCGGCAGTGACCCCACGACAGTATTCCCCGGCCAATCGCTGACTATGCTCATGGAATTTCAAGCGATTGACGCTCTCTTGCCAGCAGGTCACGGAATCCGCTTGGTCATGACAGAGACCGGAGAGGACTATCTTGCTCCTGCCTGCGGAGTATTGTGCCCGATAACAGTGAACGGGGGAATGCTTACTATCCCTCACATTGACCGAGACGGAAGCAATGTTTTGATTACGCCGCAAGGCGAAGACGCTGCTAACAATCAGTGAAATCAGGCGGTTTCGCGCAACGCACGAACCATATCGATTCTACCCACAAGGCCAACCAAAACTCCGCGGCGATTAACCAGCAACACCTCTTTCTCACCGAGGAGTCTACGCGCCTCTTCGACAGAAATGTCGACATCAACCATGGAATAGTCGACCCGCATCACTTCCTCAACAAAAGCGCCCTTTCCCACACCTTCTTTGAGAAGACTAGATTCAGAAACCAATCCAACGACCGAGCCCGTTTCACCGAGTACAGGGAGATGACTAATACCGCCAAGGACCATTTTATCAATCGCAGCTTGAACCGTATCGTTGCGCAACAACGTAGTGACTTCGCTGACCATGATGTCGCCCACTGTATGGGCCTGATTAGGGTCCTCTTCACGTTTGAGTGCCCCAACCATCTTCCTCAATGTTGAGGCGCGAGGATCTACAGATTCGGTTTCAACCTTGGCGATGACAGATTGTGTTAGCCCTGAACGTTCCGCCAGCATCGATTGGGTGAGCCCCAAGGATTTACGCCATTGTCGCAAATAACCGCCAGTGGGGATTTCCATTGTAGGTCCGTGGAACCCGCCACCCATGAGTTCACCGGTCGGAGTGATAATAATGGCTTGATTTTGTGATATTTTACCCAGTGTTCAATTGTCCAATTTTCTTTTGAATCCGCGAACAAATGAATAAGTCCCGACGCGTTTTCAAACCTTATTAGTAATCAAAGAGCAAGTAATTAACCTAAATACTAGGCAAACATCCAATGATAGCGCGAAATAAATGAGCGTATGGTTGATATACCGTCTATGCAAGCAATGAATCGATACCTATGATGGATAAAGCAAAATTGGAATACATCTGGCTTGATGGATATAACCCAACACAGAACATGCGCAGTAAAACACTCGTGAAGAAAGATTTCACCGGAACACTTGAAGAATGCCCAATGTGGAATTTTGATGGCTCATCAACAAAACAAGCAGAAGGTAACTCCTCGGACTGCCTCCTTAAACCAGTAGCGATTTATCCAGACCCTCAGCGATTCAATGGATTCCTGGTCATGTGTGAAGTTTTGAATGCAGATGGTACACCACACGCCAGTAACGGCCGTGCAACAATCGAAGACGATGACGAAGATTTTTGGTTCGGTTTTGAGCAAGAATACTTCATAATGGATACTGAAACCCAACTCCCTCTTGGATTCCCAATGGGCGGATATCCGGGGCCTCAAGGAATGTATTACTGTTCAGTTGGCGGTAAGAACACCCACGGCCGTTCTTTAGTCGAAGAACATGCCGACCTTTGCCTCGATGCCGGAATAAATTTTGAAGGAATCAACCAAGAAGTTGCTTGTGGACAATGGGAATTCCAAATATTTGCCAAGGGTGCTAAGAAGGCCGGCGACGAACTTTGGGTTGCCCGATACCTTCTTGACAGATTGACAGAAAGTTATGGTTGTTATATTGAATATCATCCAAAACCGATCAAGGGAGATTGGAATGGTTCTGGAATGCATGCAAATTTCTCTGATGGAAAAATGCGCGATGAAGGTGGAGAGGAACTGTTCACAAAGATTTGTGAAGAATTTGGAAAGAATGTCAAGAAGCACATGGATGTCTACGGAGAGCACAACGACCAACGTTTGACAGGATTGCACGAAACCCAATCGATTGACCAATTCTCCTACGGAGTTTCAGACCGTGGCGCATCTATACGAATCCCAGTAACTGTTCCTGAAGATGGTTGGGTTGGACGCCTTGAAGACCGCCGACCAGCATCAAATGGCGACCCTTACAAGATTGGTGCCGTGATTATTTCAACGACCAAAGCATCTTACAATTAAGATTCTTTAGATTGAAGTTCGCTTTTACGAACCCGAAGAACGCCGAAAATTACGGCTCCAATGACGGAAAGCGTCATGATATTGGCAGCAATCATTGCAAAGGAATCGACAAGAATTCCATAAATTAGCCAAAGCATAAGCGCGAATGAAACGACAGCAAAAGTCGTCAGTGAGATGCCATCGTGACGTTTGTGAACCCAGACTTGGACTATTTGCGGAATCCAGGCAAATATTCCTATGACGCCTGCAAGCAAACCAATTGCCTCAATCCACATAGCAGCCATGACCTTAGCCGTTCGACCAACCCACATCAAACTTCGCGAACATCACACATTCTTTGCCCAATCTGCTGGAGGCTTTGAAACACTGATGTGAGTAATGTTTGCCCAATTGATTTTCCGAGGCGCTTTTTCACCCACAACATGCATTTCAAGTTCCATGCCGTAAGGAATTTTAGCAACGATGTTTTTCCCTCCGGTCTTCAGTGTCACTTCACTTGGGTTGTTAGAGAAGAGAGAAAGCAATGAGCGTTTGTGTTCAGCAGTAGCCTCTACAGGGCCCTTGCGACTAGAAAACCATGAACGTAATTGGCCCCCAAGGCCGAGTCCAAACACATCCCCTTTCAGCATCAATCCGCCATGAAGGTGAACCTCGTCCCAGGTGTTGAACCCCTCCAATGTCTCCATCAAATGTTCATTCATCACACCGGGTTCTGTCGTTTCGAGAATTTGAATAAAACCCGCCTCATCGACCATTTCTGCTGCCAAATCTCCGGGTATTTCTGGCCAATCAAGGCGTTGATGGGTCATAGCGACAATAACTCGCATACCTATTGAATTCTCTTCAGAAAGCGAAAGACGTTTTTCATGCAGCGCTTTCAAGATTCGAGCTTTACGAGCGATTCGGTCTGCCACACCATCATGGTTATGTTTGGTTCCATTATTTCGATGCTGTACGAAATGGTGTTCTTTGGTAATGACAAAGGAACCGGCCCAATGTTTCTGTTCCACTACCAACATTGTATTGCCTCCAATGACAACCATGTCAATTTCTCTTCGACCGCCATCTGGGTCTGGAATTCGAACAGATTCAAAAATATGCCAGCCGTTGTCTCGTCCCGCCGCCCGAGAAAGTTTACACAAACGCATTTCAGCCAAGTCCCCAGCACGATGAATGTCGTCGGGAGGATGCTTTAGGCGCCTTGAGCGCCACCATTTCCAACGAATACCGCTCGACATAGAAACGCATCACCGAAGAAGTTCACCAACACTGTTGACGATAATAGTAGGCTGTTGCTCCGCACCCTCTTCTAATTTTGAAACATCATCAATCGTTGCTTCACCCGAGAGTACCAAAATTCCAACACACCCCGCTCTTGTTGCCATTGCAAGGTCGGTATACAAACGATCTCCGACCATTGCGCAACGCGCTGGGTCAAGCCCCAAAGCGTCGATTTTATGCAAAATCATTCCAGCATTTGGCTTTCCAGTAATGTGGATGGGGTCGATGCCCGTGGTTGTTTTGAGTAAGGCAAGATAAGCACCGACATCAGGCAACCCCCCATCTGGAGAGGGGCAGACCATATCTGGGTGGCTTGCAACCAATGGTACTCCAGCATGTAGGAAGACACTTGCCTTGGAGAGTTTTTCATAATTGATTTCTGTATCATATCCAAGTACGACATATTCGGGTTCTTCACTGCGAGTTTCAATACCCGAATCTTCAAGCATTTCTCTCATGCCTTCGGTTCCAATCAACCAAGTTTTGGTGATGGTATTCGATGCGAGCCACGCCAATAAGTCGTGGGTAGAAAGTAACACATCTTCTTCGACAGCAGGAATTCCAAAACCGTGTAATTTTTCCACGTATTGTTTCACCGAACGACTCGAATTATTTGACAGAAAATAACGCTTAATCCCACGTTCGTCACAGCGCTTGAGAAAATCAAGTGCCCCATCAATAAGATTGCCACCAAGATATATTGTCCCATCTAAGTCGAGAAATACCGCATCAATTCCGTTGAGTTGCGCATCCATTTTTTCACCTCAAAATAACAGTGTTTTCATCATAAACCAAGGCGAATGTAAATTCTCTTGTGCTTCTTTACTTGCAATCATTTCAGTCATCATTTCTTGCAGAGCAGGCTTCTTTTCTGCTTTACCTACAAACCAATTGAGAAGCCAAGATTTCCGACTGAGTTTTTGCATTCGATAGGAATTTATCAATTCTGGACCAAGCACTTTCCAAACCTCGTCTTGGTATTCGCCGAAGGGCTTTTTTTCAGCAATATGCCGAGCAGCCATCTCCCCGGTGACTAGAGCATTACCCACGCCTTCACCCGAAAAAGGGTCAATCAATGAAGCAGCGTCTCCGACCAATCGTACACCGTTCATGCTTGAACGACGCGGTTGTAGGGAACTTTTCTTTCGTGGTGAGCCAAATGGTAACTGCCATCCTTTGGCAGAACCTGGGACCATTTCAGCATCAGCAAAACGGTCTTTGAACATCGGATGATTAGCGATAACATCAGCTTGAAGCGCCTTCAACTTCTTTTTCTGTTTATCCAACAGCCCCATGACCATTCCAATGCCGACGTTAACGACGTTTTCTGAAACGGGGAAGAGCCAGAAGTATCCAGGGATCACCGAATCAACAAAGTGAATTTCTATGTCGCCAGCGGTTGCTTCACAACCTTTGACATTTTTCCAATACTCGCGATATCCGCCGCAATAATGGTCTCTATCCATCATGACTTCATTGTATGATGATTCGACAACTGAGCGGGCAACCGGACATCTGTAGCCACCTGCTCCCACCAATTCACGAGTGTAGAATGTTCGCTCTTCACCGTTCCTGCCCCCGATACGAACAACCACGCCAGAAGCGTGTCGTGCATCACCAGCACCTTCACCAGGGTCTTGGCCACCTGCGCCATCATCAAACAACACAGAGCGTACTTCTCCGCCTTGGATAACTAAACCACCCGCCCCCCGCACCAATGCTTGGCAACGGTTGAACAGCAAAGAATCAAATTGGGCCCGAGGTAAAGCATAACCTGCTTCTAATTTTTCAACATCTTCTTCAGGCAATGGTACGCGAACAGAATTTCCTTTTGGTGATGAAAATAGAATGCCTGTAACTCTAAAATGGGGTGTCGATTCTAAATCGGCTTTTACACCAAGTTCATTGACATGAGAGAGTGATTTCCCGCCAACAGCATCTCCGCAAATTTTGTCGCGTGGCCAAACTTCCTTTTCGATGAACAATACTCGAGCACCAGATTTAGCCAAATATCCTGCTGCTGAAGAACCACCGGGGCCCCCACCAACGACAATAGCGTCGAATTCAGCGCCACTTTCAGGAATCTCCCCTGTCTCGATGGGCAGTTCCCATGACCGCAGTGTAGAGCCACCATCCTCCGTCATATTTGCAACACACCACATTCACCCCTTGAGTCTTCGTCTTCAAGCAGTAGCAAATCACCCATCTCGACCGTTATACTCATTCGGCGTCAACTTCGGCCATGATTTATGGGCGAAACCCTCTCACAACCCAGCAATGGTTTGGAAGCCGGCCCAGCCAGCCGGTTACAGAGGAAGAAAGCCCTGTTTGCATTGCTTGTTGTCACCTCGGTATGGGGTGCAACCTTCATCTGGATGAAACAGGCACTGAACTCCCTTGATGCTGAAATCATAAATTATGGCCGATTTCAAGTTGTAGCCATACTTGTTGCAGCACGATTTACTGTGGCGGCATTAGCCATGGTTCTTATCTTCCCAAAGGCCCGAGCAGCCCTTAATCAACGCGAACAATGGCGCGGGGGGTTCATTCTCGGAGGAATCATGCTTGTCGGTTTTGTTACACAAATGATTGGGTTGGAAGACATTAGTCCTTCAGTTTCAGCGTTCTTAACCTCTCTTTATGTTGTATTTACAGCGCTTATTACAGTAGTTTTCACCAAATCTCGCCCTTCTCGGGCCCTTGTGCTCGGCGTCTTTCTTGCTACATTTGGTGCTGGATTCATTCAAGGTCCTCCACATTTGACGTGGGGACTTGGCGAGATTCTTACTGTCATTTGCGCGGTATTCTTCGCCCTCCACATCATCTATACTCAGAAAATAACACAACAAGTTGAACCAATTGGCGTAACACAAACTTCGTTCCTTGTTGTAGCAATTGGGTCAATACTCCTTTTGTTCTTTATTGGCGGCGGTCGTTCGATGTCTCAATGGGAACTCGTGTTCAAGGACGGGGTATTTTTGCAAGTACTCTGCCTCGGTCTTGGAGGTTCCCTGTTTTGTTTACTTTTACTCAATCTCTATCAGCGATACCTACACCCAATACAAGCTGCAATTATCTATGCATTTGAACCAGTTTGGGCCACAATATATGGTTTGAGCCTTGGACTTGACCACTGGAGTGGTTGGATACTTCTGGGCGGCGGAGCACTATTCATCGGCAACATTGTGGTTGAAATATTCTCAACCGCTGATGGGGAAGAGTAAATGATGGCCGACGATTCGACAGAGATGAGGGATTCAATGGCGGCAGACAATAATCTTGATTTGAAAGGATTTGGAAGTAAAGCAGTACATAGTGGAACCAACCATATTGGCGACGCTGTGAACACACCAATCTTCCAATCTTCGACATACAAACTCACTGATGAACGCTATGCTGGATGGGCGGCTGGAGCACAACACACACTCCTGTATGCGCGAATATCATCAGTCAATTCTGCTGCCGTTGCTGAAAAGTTGGCTGCAATGGAAGGCGGCGAAGATGCAGAAACATTCTCTTCTGGTATGGCGGCGATTTCCACGACCCTGATGTCTTTTCTTTCAGCAGGAGACCACATCGTAGCCTCGCCTGATGTTTACGGTGGAACATACGGCCTCCTTACAGAAGAATTCCCGCGATTTGGCATTGAAACGACAATGGCAGATATGCGAGACCCAGCATCATACGAAGCGGCAATTCAGCCCAACACCAAAATTCTCTACATTGAAACACTCACGAACCCGGTTCTCAAAGTCTGTGATATCCCTGCAATGGTTGAAATCGCAAAGCGCCACAACCTTCTCTGTATAATTGACAACACCTTTACTTCACCATGGGCGTGTCAACCACTTTCAATGGGCGTCGATTTAGTAATCCACTCGACCACAAAATATCTTGGCGGCCATTCCGATATAATTGGTGGCGGTGTTGTAGGTTCAAAGGAACTCATCGCTGAAATTTTTGGTCGTAAAGCCGTATTTGGTGGAAACCCCGACCCACATACATGCTATCTTCTCGAGAGAGGCATGCGCACCTTGCATGTTAGAATGCCAGTATTATGTCAGAATGCAGCCGAACTCGCCCGACGCTTAGAAGCCCACCCAATGATTGAGAAAGTCAACCATCCATCTCTTGTTTCACACGAGGATTACGAAGTCGCACAACGAGTAATGCCCAAAGGAACAGGAATGATCGCCTTCGTCGTCAAAGGTGGCGATGAAGCCGCATTGAAATTCATGCGAGGCCTCAAGATGATTTACGAAGCAACAAGTTTGGGCGGCGTCGAATCTTTGGTTGAATGCCCTTTCAACTCAAGCCACATGATGATTCCAGAAGATGTCCGACACGCAGCAGGACTTACACCAGGATTCGTTCGAATCAGTATCGGAATAGAAGACGTCGAAGATTTGTGGACAGACCTCGAAAGAGGATTTGCCAACCTTTGAGTTCAGTTTGCTTCACCAGTAACGGTTTTGAGAGCTGAAAAAGCCTCTAGCCATGCGTCAGTCGCTTCTTCAACATCATTATCATCGCAACCGTACAGTGTTTTGCCTGCTTCAAGCAATTGTTGTGTCGCCCCCATCCAAGCACCACCGCGGTCTCTTGCATTGATTTCAAAGTGCCACTCTTGACCTGTCGAGCGACCGGCAGCGAGTAACCAGGCCCATGCTGCAGCAGCGGAAACAATCGAATCGTGGCGGCGGGTAGCATTTCGCTCAGCCTTTCCTTCTCCTTCTAACAAACCTTGTAGAATCAAGCCATGCACCGCACCAGTTGCCCCAGTCAATTTTTCTTCGCGTGTTGGGAAACGGGCAATTTTCTTTGCCATAGCGCGAGCAGAATCAAGGCTCTTGAGGAAATTTCCAAATGGTTGTGGTTTTTTGAGTTGCTTCTTCCAAATTTCTTCAGCCTCAACACCCTCGATACCAAGGCCGGCAAGACCTTCCATGCCCCATTTTTCCCATAAGGCACCAAGGATATTACCGCAACTGGCCCCTTCCATAACTTCCAAAGCCGCCGCCTTGCGTTCGGAAACATCACCTTTTGCAGTGATTCGCAATCCTTCGCCATCGACAGAACCTTCTTGCATAGAAGCATACAACATGTGAGAAGCCAAATTGCGCTCATCTTTTGAACCGGAATGAGATTGTAAAGCCTCTTCAATCTCATCGAAATCTAAACCAGTAATCCATGAATCACTAACGACCAACCCAGAATTTATTGAATCCAACACTGCTCTTCGTATAGCGAAAGAGATTACGCCTTCATTCATGGTCAAGCCTTGCCAAGCATCGAGAATTTTCCCCGTTCCTTCCAAGGCCGAATCGGGGAGAGGCATAGTATCGTCCCAACCTTTAGGCGTCCAATTTGCCTCGATTTTTAGAATCGAAGGAAGGAAAGGTGGCAACATTGAAAGCGCAAGGTGATGAATAAACGAGGACTCTTTCTTTTCGGTTTTTGACAAACTGTCAAAACCAATTGCAAGAACGGGGCCATGCTTGAATGAGAATCGAATATATCCCTCTCCGCTTGGTTTGAAGTCTATCACTGCTTGAGCATCGAGGCCCTCAGTCACCCAAATAGGGGCTGACAAATCACTGTGTTTGGTGAAATCAAATCGAGAGCGGCCTAACACATCCTCAAGCCATTCATCTGGCGGCGTGGGGTTTGGTCCCGTGCAAACAAAACCGCCTTTCCATGTGAAGAAATACATGCCGCGCTTGGCATGGTCTTCCCACGGCAACATGCGTAAAGTGAGATTGGAATAATTTTGCAAACCAGCTAGATATCCTTGCTTTCCTTCTCCCCGCCGAATAAATGAGGCAGAACCGAAAGAACCTGAACTGAATTTACCTACGACAGTAATTTCTTCATCGTGAGCGGCATGGAGGGAACCTGCAAACGCCTTGGCAACAGGGTCTCCCCCTTTAGCCATCATGCGCTTACTCAGCCAAGCAAGGTTGTCTTTATTGCGAATAATAGATTCGAGCGCTTTCATTGTTTTTGTAACCGGGTCAGTTCTTCCCCAGCGGAGTTTTCCTTTCCAAGTCATCATTGGCAAGTGCGCTCTTGGATTTTCCAAGAGTTTTGCAAGCTCCCGCTTGAGTTTATTTGCGGTTGCTTCATTGGCGTGTTTGGTGCCACGCATCCTAAAACGTTGCTTTTTTTGGCCTGGGAATTCTACTTTCGACGGACCAGCCATAGATTCCCCTCAGCCTCATCCAAAAGCCCCTCCCGTTTGATTCCTTCGCGCCTTAAATACTGTTGACGGGTGAAAGAATGCGGCGGAAAGAAAGCCCGGATTTGCACGAAAGTGTAAGGGACTTATCTCCACCAAAACAAAGAGGAATTACAATGAGTGATGAATACGCAGAAGAAGAAGAATATACAATGGAACAGCACTATGGGGAGCAACTCCATCCAGAAAGCGAAGACGGTGAGCAACCTTCAATGGTGATGGAAATTCAAACTCCAATGGGCCCCATTTCTATTGACATGAAGCAATACGACGACATCAACAAAGCAGTTGCTGCAACCCACAAAAAAGCCCCACAGATGCCACTTGCTGAGCAATTGATGAACGCCTTTATCGGCTCCAAACACAAGCGCGACTCACGTTATTGGAGTGGCAAATTAGGCGTTTTGATGAAGTTGCATTTCGACAACTATCTTGAAGAAGAATTCGAAGTCACTGAAGAATTCATGATTGACCAAGGCAAAATCCGGGCAGCAATGTACGAGACAATTGCCGTTCAGGACGAAACACGCCTACGCTTCCTTGCTATCGGCACTCGTTTTTACCGTTCAAAGACCGAGCCCGAAAACCAATTCATTACCGTTTCAACCGTTGACCACGATGGTGACCACCGCTTGTCAGTCTATACTCCTGCAGAGAAAACAGTTCTTGTTAACGGAAAAGAAGCTAACGAACTCATCTCTCAAGTAGAGGCTGATTTTTACAAATGCGGCATTCTCAAGGGCGCATTCTTTGATTTACGATACAACTTCATTGCACGTGACAAGAGTATCGATGAACTGATTGCTTGGGATGAAAAAATCAAAGAAGCATTGTGGAAAGACATCATCGGCTTTCAAAAAGCCATGCCTAAACTCCGAGAATGCGGCGTTCCTAACTCACGCGGCGTAATTCTTGCAGGCCCACCAGGTACTGGAAAGACCATGATTGCTAAGTGGCTTGCAGCCCATTCTGACATTACCTGTATTCTGATTTCTGCTGAAATGATTACTGGCCGCAACGACATCAAATCTTGTTTCGAAATGGCTCGCAAACTCTCTCCGACCTTGCTTATCATCGAAGACATCGATACAGCAGGCGCTCTTGACCGTCGAGCATCCGACCATCCACTTTTGGGTGAATTTTTGCAATCCATGGACGGCATTGTCCCAAATCATGGCGTTATAACTCTAGCAACAACCAACCACTCAAACAAAATCGACCCTGCAATTGCAGACCGCCCTGGACGATTCGACCGAATCATTGAGGTAGGGATGCCAGGAAAGGAACAACGCTTCCACATTTTCCACCACTTGCTGAAAAAGCTCGACACCGCACGAAATGTAACTCTAGAGGTTAAGGAAAAACTCGCCAAGAGTTCCGAAGGACTCACAGGCGCATGGATTCGAGCCATTGTCCAAGACAGTTTCATTTTGGCCCTTAGCCAAGACAAGGATAAGATTGGAAAAGACCATTTGTTTGCTTCATTGAAAGACGTCATGGAACGCCGAGGTATGGCTTACCGAGTCGCACCTTACGCTCCTCCACAAGCCAAAGCAAAGGCCGACGTGTATGTCCAGTGAATGAACTGATGGATTGATGACACCTGTCGCTTTGGGCTCTTCATGGTCGAGGTGACGGTGCTTGGAATCGCACAGGACGGAGGTCACCCCCAGCCTGGTTGTTTGAGGCCGTGTTGTGCGAATGTTACAGATCAACACTATCC
>Ga0066849_10000470_pt1 | contig 16362 bp, 12 predicted proteins | sample ETNtaG_9_FD_65492 | JGI IMG/M metagenome (GOLD analysis project Ga0066849, IMG submission 65492) | Marine microbial and viral communities from oxygen minimum zone, Eastern Pacific Ocean - ETNP201406SV69 | ecosystem: Environmental > Aquatic > Marine > Oceanic | place: Pacific Ocean: Eastern... | reverse complement strand
AAATACATCTGCACTTCTTTGATATAGCTGACATGACAATTTCCCATTTATTACATAGAATTGGAATATAGTATGACATGGAGGTAATGCCATTGAATCTATATAAGGGACATTCCAAGCACTAATAATGTGCCTTCTTGAATAAGGGTTGTTTTTTAGATCATTTAATAATTTTTTAATTTGATCATGTGTATCAGCATCCTTACCTTCCCATTTTCTCCACTGAACTCCATAAACTGGGCCTAAATCGCCATCTTTATCTGCCCACTCATCCCATATTCTTACTCCATTTTCATTCAAATATTTAATATTATTATCTCCGTTTAAAAACCACAATAATTCATGTATAATAGATTTTAAATGAAGCTTTTTAGTAGTTATGCATGGGAATCCATCATTTAGATCAAACCTCATCTGATGACCAAAAATACTAATAGTTCCAGTGCCGGTTCTATCTGATTTTTTTTCTCCTTTCTTTAGTATTGTTCGTAATAAATTGTGGTATTGCTTCATTTAATTTAAGTAAATTTAAATAGTAAAAACAAATTGATAAACTTTTTAATAATTAAAAGATAATATAGTTAGACTTTATTCACTATGAAAACTCGAATCGTCTTTTTTATCTTCATTCTTCTAGCATCTTTTTATACTTTTAATCATTTCAAATTCAAAAAATCAAGTCATAATATCTGGGATTTAGTTTCGTCAAAGTCTTCAATTATTCTAGAATTAGATAACCCCTTTATTCAATATAATAAAATGATAAAATCATCAATTATTGAAAAAAGTTTGGCTGAAATAAAAAATGATTTTGATGCGTTCAACTTATTTTTAAATAATAACATAGAAAGTTTTTTAAATTCCAATAAGATTATAATATCTTATTTTAAATTATCTGATTCTAAGTTAGAACCTATATACTTAAGCTATAAAGGGGCATTGGACATAGATTTTATATTTAAAAAAATTAAAAAAAGTGGAGTTGGTATCAAAGAAAGAAAATTTAATAATCAAATTATTTACGAATCCATAATCAAAGACAAAAACTATACATTTTCTATTATAGATAATATAATTATACTTTCTAAGAATTCTCTTTTAATAGAAGACGCAATAAGAACTAAGGCAAACTCAAACCTTCAATTCAAAAAAAATGAATCTGATCTTTTTTCTCAAGTAAAAATCAGAAAAGATATTGGTAACCTATACATTAATCATCCTGACATTTTTGATTTGTTGAATATTGATTCAAAAAATAATTTGATATCATTTATCCAAAAAATAATACCAAAAAAATCTTTCTTTGATATGAAATTAGAAGGTCAAATGCTAAGGCTTAATGGATTTTCATCCGTCTCTAGTGAAAGCTTTAATAAAGATAAATCAATACACGATTCAATTATTGATATTTTACCTTATAACACAATATCTTATATAAATATTAACTCAACAAATGAAAAAAATTTTTTTAAATTCAATAAAAAAAATATAATTGAAAAATTTAGTAAAAATTATAAATTAGAAATTGGAAGAGCAATAATTGAGAATTCAAAATCTAATAAATATGATGAAATAGTAATTTTAAAAAGAAAACCATCATCTGACTTTCACAAAACTGACTCACTTCTATATGATGGGATTTTTAAATTAGATGATCAAGAATTAAATAAGCTTATTAATAATACAAACACACAAGATAAAAGGGAAAAATTTTTTATCAAAATAGAAGATTATATATTAATATCAGAACAAATAAGTTCTTTAATAGAAATAGAATATAATATCAAAAAAAATAAATCTTGGACAAAAAAATTAAATATTAGTAAGTTCAAAAATCAAATGAACGAATCTCATAATATTTCTGTTGTATTAGACTATTCTAGGTTTACAAATAATTATAATTCAAAAATAAATTTGGTTTCATTTCAGATGAGTTTAATTGATAATAAATTATATACAAGTTTAAATTTATCTAATAAGGATAATGTCACAGAAGAATTTTCAAATGAGAACATTGTAAAAGAATTCATAGCTAAGAATAATTTGATAATTAAACCTAAAATAATATATAGTCATTTAGATAATACTCCAGAGGTAATAACTCAAGATGAAAAAAATAATATTTACCATTTGTCAAAAGAATTTGATCTAATATGGTCAGATTCTATCGAAAGAATAAACTCAGAAATTTATTCTATTGATTATTACAAAAACAACAAAAAACAAATTCTTTTTTCAAGTAAAAATAAAATTTATAGCTATGATAGAAAAGGTAACCCTCTAACTGGCTTCCCTATTAAAAATCCTTCAGAAAGCAACATTGAACATTTAAATGTCATTGATTATGACAAATCAAAAAGATATAGAATAATAACATCTCATGATAATGGTGAAATATATTTCTTAGATAAAAGTGGACGAAAATTAGATGGCTGGTCACCTATGAAAATGGAAGATCAACTTGTTCAAGAACCTTTGCATGTAAGAGTAAGAGGAAAAGATTATATTATTATTTTACTTAAAAATGGCACCATATATTTAAAGAACAGAAAAGGATCAGATTATCCAGGATTTCCTATAAAAACAAACAATGATTTTACTAATAAAATAAGAATCAATATTTCAAATTCACCAAAAAATAGTGTAATTGAATTACTTAGTGATAATGGTACTCTTTATAAAATAAATTTGAATGGAAAAATTGTTTTGCAAAGAGATCAATTCAGACCAGAAAAATATTCAAAATTTAAAATGATAGAAGATCCTTCAGGAAAAAGCTCTTTAATGTTTTCATATGATAAGAGCTATATTTATGTGTATGATAATAGGTTAAGTTTTGATAATATTAATGATCTTAAATTTCAATATTATGATCTAAATAAAAACACAAAATATTTTATAATAACAGACCAAAGGACTAAAAAAACTATTTTTCTTGACAAAGATTTGAGTTATAAATTAAAGTCTGTAGATAATGAAAATAAAATATCTTTAATAGATTATGATAAATCAATAAATATTTATAAATCAATAAATAATATTATATCTATGATTGAACTAAAAAAATAAATAGATTTAAGAGACTAAATTAAACCAAAAATGAAAAAAATACTCTCACTAATTATTCTTCTAACATTTTCTTTTGATTCACAATCTCAAAGAAAGCAAAAGAAAAAAAACATTAATTCAAATCCTTTAAGCTATGAAATACCCAACTTAAAATGGAGGTCTATTGGCCCTTATAGAGGAGGAAGAGCATCTTCTGTAGCTGGAACTTCACACTCTAAAAGTACTTATTATTTTGGAGCTACTGGAGGTGGTGTGTGGAAAACAACTAATGCTGGTGTTACATGGAAAAATATTTCTGATGGATATTTTGGAGGTTCAATTGGTGCTGTTAGTGTAAGTAAATCTGATCCAAATATTTTATATGTTGGAACAGGAGAACAAACAGTTAGGGGTAATATATCACCTGGTTATGGTGGATTTTGGAAATCGCTTGATGCAGGAGAAACATGGAAAAAAATGAATTTAAATATTGATCAAGTTCAAGTAGGTCGTATTGCTATTCATCCAAAAAATCCTGATGTAGTACTAATAGCTGTTATGGGAGACTTATTTAAAAACAGCAGTGATAGAGGATTATATAAGACAACTGATGGAGGGGACACTTGGAGCAAAGTACTTTACACTAATAATAGAGCTGGGGCAGTTGATGTATCGATAGATAAAAATAATCCTAGAATTGTATATGCATCCACTTGGAATATAAGAAGAACACCATATAGTCTTGAGAGTGGAGGTGAGGGTTCTGGTTTATGGAAATCTACAGATGGTGGAGATACTTGGGAAAATATATCTGGGAATGAAGGTCTTCCTGGTGGAACTTGGGGAATAAGTGGAGTAGCTATTTCTCCAGTAAATTCCAAAAAAATATTTGCTCTAATAGAGAACCAAGATGGCGGTCTATACAGATCTGATGATGGTGGTAACTCATGGAAAAAAGTAAATGAGGATAGAAATTTAAGACAAAGAGCATGGTACTATACTAGGATATATGCTGATACTCAGAATGAAAATAGAGTTTATGTAATGAATGTTTCATTTTGGAGGTCTGAAGATGGAGGAAAATCTTTTGATAGATATAGAACACCGCACGGTGATCATCATGACTTATGGATAGATCCAGAAAATAATAATAGAATGATTGTAGCAGACGATGGAGGAGCACAAGTTAGTAATGATGATGCTATGAGTTGGTCAACTTATATGAATCAGCCAACTGCTCAATATTATAGAGTTGCAACCGATAATAGTTTTCCTTACAATATTTTAGTTGCCCAACAAGATAATAGCACTCAGAGGGTAGCACATAGAGTTAATTCAGGTGGTATTGGAGAAAGAGATTGGGAAGCATCTGCTGGTGGAGAAAGTGCACATTTAGCAGCTAATCCAGATAATCCAGATATAGTATATGGGGGTAGTTATGGAGGATATCTTACAAGATTAGATCATAGTTCAGGTGAAACTAGATCAATTAATGTTTGGCCAAATAATCCTATGGGACATGGTGCTGAAGACATGAAATATCGTTTTCAATGGAATTTTCCTATTTTCTTCTCCCCTCACGATGCAAATAAATTATACACCACTTCTAATCACTTTCATCTCACAAAAAATGAAGGACAAACATGGGAGGTAATTAGTCCTGACTTAACAAGAAATGAGGCTGAAAAATTAGGACCATCAGGTGGACCAATTACAAAAGATAATACAGCTGTAGAATATTATGCTACAATTTTTGCTGCGTGTGAATCTCCATATGAAGAAGGACTTCTTTGGGCTGCATCCGATGATGGAATGATTCATATATCAAAAGATTCAGGAGAAAATTGGGATGATGTATCACCCCAAAATGCCCCAAAACATATTATGTGGAATAGTGTTGATCCTGATCCGTTTGTCAAAGGAGGGTTATATGTAGCTGGAACATTATATAAAAGTGGTGATTTTAAACCTTATCTATATAAAACAAAGGATTATGGTAAAACATGGACAAAAATAGTTGATGGTATTCCAGAAAACTTTTTCACTAGAGTTCTTAGAGCTGATCCTAAAAGAAAAGAACTTTTGTATGCCGGTACTGAATCAGGAATTTTTATTTCTTTTGATGATGGTATATCATGGAATTCCTTCCAAATTAATCTGCCACTTGTTCCAATAACAGATATGACAATAAAAGATAATAACCTCATAGCTGCAACACAGGGAAGATCTATTTGGATAATAGATGATTTGACACCTCTACATCAACTTAATAAATTAAACCATAATTCTAACTTTCATTTATTTAAACCTTTAGATAGTTATAGAATGGGTTATTCAAGTTGGGGAGGCGCTTCTTCTACATCAGGGAAGAATCACCACAACGGCGTTGAAGTCTTTTTTAATATTGATAAGAAATTAATTGATGAAAATTCTGATATATCTCTAGAATTTTTAGATAAAAATAAAAATTCAATAAAAAAATATTCTCTTAATAATAAGAAGTCAGATCTTAAATTAGACGGCGAAAAAAATTCTTTTGTTTGGAATATGAGATATGATGATGCAGAGGGATTTGATGGTCTCATTATGTGGGCTGCAGGTCTTACGGGACCAAAAGCTTATCCGGGATCTTATTCTGTAAGATTAAAAGTTGGTGATTCAGTTCTTGAAGAACAATTTAAAATTCTAAAAGACCCTAGAAGTTCATCAACAAATGAAGATCTTAAAGAGCAATTTGACTTTTTAATAAGTGTTAGAGATAAAGTAACAGAAATTCATAAATCAATTGTTCAAATTAGATCAACTAAAGATCAACTAAAAAATCTAAAAGAAAAACTTAGTGATGACCACATAGAAATTAATAAATCAATAGATAGTATTCTTGAAAGAATTTCCAAAATTGAAGAAAATTTATATCAAACTAAAAATAGAAGTGGACAAGACCCACTAAATTTCCCTATAAGGTTAAATAATAAACTTGCCCATTTATTAAGTGTTGCATCTAGAGGTAATTTTAAACCAACAGATCAAATGTATGGAGTCAGAGACGAATTAATTGAAAAAATTAATGCTCAACTCTTAAAGTGGGAAAATATAAAAAGTAGTGATTTAGATAAATTAAATGCTACTATATTAGAAAATAACATCCAATTAATAAGTATTAATTAAATTCGCAATTGATTTAATTAATACTTATTAATAATGAGTAATATAGTTTCAATTGTAGGAAGACCTAATGTAGGTAAATCAACGCTATTTAATAGATTAGTTGAAAAAAGACAAGCAATAATTCATGATGAAAGTGGAGTGACAAGAGATCGTCATTACGGTATTTCCGAATGGAATGGAAAGTCATTTACTGTCATAGATACAGGGGGTTACGTAGAGAATACAGATGATATTTTTGAAAATAAAATAAAAGATCAAGTTGTTCTTGCTTTAAATGAATCTTCAATTATATTATTTATGGTCGATTGTAAAAATGGATTATCTACTTTAGATATTGACTTTGCAAAAGTTGTCAGACAGATCAACAAAGATGTAATAATAGTAGCAAATAAAGCAGATAACTATGAACTAGAGTTAAATTCAAATGAATTTTACGAACTAGGTCTTAGTGAGTCACAGATAATACCAATTTCATCTATAAGTGGGTCTGGAACAGGTGAATTATTAGATTTGGTAGTTAAAAAATTAGATAGTGACTCAGAAAATAAAAATGAAAATCTCCCTAGAATCTCTATATTAGGAAGACCTAATGTAGGAAAATCATCATTTACGAACTCAATATTAGGTGAAGAAAGAAATATTGTAACTGATATATCTGGAACAACTCGTGACTCAATAGACACAAAATACAATCTATTTAAAAAAGAGTTTATAATTACAGATACCGCTGGAATAAGAAAAAAATCTAAAGTAAAAGAAAACATTGAGTTTTACTCAGTCATGAGATCAATTCAAGCTATGGAGAATAGTGATGTATGCATAATAATGATCGATGCAAAACAAGGGTTTGAAAGTCAAGATATGAATATACTTTCGCTAGCAGCAAAATATAAAAAAGGGATAATTTTGATGATAAATAAGTGGGATTTAATAAATAAAGAAACTCATAGTGCTAGAGATTATGAAGAAAAACTTAATAAAAAAATAAGCCCATTAAACTTTATTCCTATTGTTTTTACTTCAGTAACAAACAAACAAAGAATTCATAAGGTACTAGAATTAGCGATGAAAGTGTATGAAAACAGATCAAAAAAAATTACAACTTCTCAACTCAATAATTTAATATTACCTGAAATTGAAAAATACCCTCCACCAGCTACAAAAGGGAAATATATTAAAATAAAGTATATAACACAGTTGCCTACAAGGACTCCTACAATTGCATTTTTTTGTAATCTCCCTCAATATATTAAAGAACCATATAAAAGGTTTCTAAGTAATAAAATTCGAAAAAAATTTTCTTTGGAAGGTGTACCAATTACCTTGGTCTTTAGAAAGAAATGAATTAGATTCATATCCAATAAATTAAACGTTTTAATACTATTTTTGTATTATGTCTAGTGCAAAATATAATTTTTTAGAAACCGAAAGGAAGTGGCAGGAATATTGGATAGAAAACAAGACCTTCAAATCTGAAATAAACAAAAAACCTAAGTATTATGTAATGGACATGTTCCCTTATCCATCAGGTTCTGGATTGCACGTTGGTCACCCATTAGGTTATATTGCATCAGACATAATTTCTAGATTTAAAAGACTACAAGGGTTTAATGTACTACACCCTATGGGTTTTGATTCATTTGGTTTACCTGCTGAACAATATGCTATTAAAACAGGTAGGCACCCAAAAGAAACTACAGAAAATAATATTAAGAGATTTAAAGAGCAACTTAATACACTTGGATTGTCCTTCGACTGGGACAGAGAATTAAAGACTAGTGATAGTAAATATTATAAATGGACCCAATGGATTTTTCTGAAATTATATAATAGTTTTTTTGATACAAGAAAGAATAAAGCTTCTGACATAAATGAATTAAAGGTTCCTAAAGATTTAGAAAAAGATAAAATAGAAGAATTTATTGATTCAAAAAGATTAGCCTATATAGACAAAATTGATGTTAATTGGTGTGAAGAATTAGGAACCGTCCTATCAAATGAAGAAGTAATTGGAGGAGTAAGTGAGAGAGGAGGATTCCCAGTTATTAGAAAACCCATGAGACAGTGGGTAATGAGGATTACATCTTATTCTGAAAGACTTCTTGAAGATTTAAATTCTTTGGATTGGCCTGAATCTATAAAAATATCTCAAAAGAACTGGATTGGAAAATCAGAAGGTGCTGAGATAAATTTTGAGGTTAATGGAGATAAAAAAATTGAAGTATTTACAACTAGACCCGATACTATTTTTGGGGCAACATACTTAGTATTAGCACCTGAACACAGTTTAATTAATGAAATAACAACAAAAGAACAAAAGGAAGAAGTTAAAGAATATATTTTTCAAGCATCAACAAAAAGTGAACTTGAACGACAAGAAAATGAAAAAAATAAAACTGGAGTTTTTACAGGAGCATATGCAATAAATCCTATTTCTGAAGAAAAAATTCCAATTTGGACTTCAGATTATGTATTAGTAAGCTACGGAACTGGGGCCATAATGGCTGTTCCTGCACACGATGAAAGAGATTATGAGTTTGCGAAAAAGTTTAATCTCAATATCAATAAAGTAATTGAAAATAATTCGAATGATCTATGCTATACTGGGGATGGTATAATGATTAATTCAGGTAAATATAATGGGTTTGATAACATAAAATTTAAAAAAATAGTAACTGATTTATTAAGGGAAAAAGGGTCTGGAAAAGATACTGTCAACTACAAGCTAAGAGATTGGATATTTACAAGACAAAGATATTGGGGAGAACCAATACCTATATTACATGATAGTAAAAAAAGAATTGCTGTTAAAGAAAAGGATTTACCAGTAAAATTACCTGAAGTTAAAAGCTATCTACCAACAGATGATGGTTTATCACCACTCGCAAGAAATAAAGATTGGGTGAATATTAAGATTGACGGAAAAAATCTCGTTAGAGAAACAAATACTATGCCCCAATGGGCAGGTTCTTGTTGGTATTACCTCAGATATCTAGACCCAAATAATTCTCAAAGTTTTGCTGATGAAACTAAAATAAAATACTGGATGCCAGTAGATCTATATATAGGTGGTGCAGAGCATGCAGTGCTTCATTTACTTTATGCTAGATTCTGGCACAAAGTTTTATTTGATTTAGGTTTTGTAAATACTTCAGAACCTTTTAAGAAACTTGTCAATCAGGGTATGATCTTGGGAAGATCTAATTTTGTTTATAGAATTAAAGATTCAAATAAATATGTGTCCTATAATTTAAGAAAGGATCATGATTATACTAAAATTCATGTTGATGTTAATCTTGTTGATAATGACAAATTAAATATTAAAAAGTTCATCAACTCTTCAAAAGAATTTGAAAACGCTGAATTTATATTAGAAGAAAATGAATATTTATGTGGTTTTGAGACAGAGAAGATGTCAAAATCAAAAAGTAATGTTGTTAACCCTGATAATATAATTGAAAATTTTGGTGCTGATACATTGAGAATGTACGAAATGTTTCTTGGGCCAATAGAACAATCAAAACCGTGGAATACAAATGGTATTGAAGGAGTATATAAATTTTTAAATAAATTATGGTCTTTATTCCATAGAGGAGATAAAATAGTAATATCAGATAACAGACCCGATAAAGAGGAATTAAAAATTTTACATACAGCAATTAAAAAGATTAAAGAAGATATTGAAAGGTTATCACTAAACACATGTATTAGTCAATTAATGATAACCGTTAATAAACTCAGCAGAAAAGAATGTAATAAAAAAGAAATTCTTGAACCTTTAATAATTATTATTTCACCATTTGCACCTCACTTATGCGAAGAACTCTGGAATATAATAGGTAATAATAAGAGTGTGTCTTTTGCAAAATATCCTAATTTCAATAGTGATTATTTAGTCGAAGATACTTATGAATACCCATTAATGATTAATGGGAAACTAAGAGCTAAACAATCATTTAGTTTAAATACTGAAAATTCAGAAATAGAAAAAAGTGTTTTAGAAAATGAAACAATAAAAAAATGGTTGGATGGGAAAAAAATTAAAAAAATAATTATTGTCCCAAATAAAGTTATAAATATTGTCTCTTAATTTCTTGATCTTAAACTATCTAAGATTTGAATTTTCATAAGGTCAATCCATTCACTGTACATCTTTTCTGAAGGGTGTAATTTATCATCAGCAAGTAAAGATGAGTCGTTTTCAGCAAGCCTTGAAATGTCTGTTATATTAAAATACATAACATTATATTTTTCAGATATTGACCTATTTATATCATTAAAAGCATCAATCTCTCTATAAATTTTTTCTTTACCTCTTGATTTACCAAATGGAGTAACTCCATAATCAGGAATTGATATTACAAATACATTTTTTTTATTATTTGAATAATTTATTGCTTTGTTTAATAGATTTTCAAATTCAATTTTATAATTATTTATACTATAACCTCTGAATTGATTATTAACTCCTATTAACAACGAAACAATATCATGCTGTCTTATATTAGATCTATTCAAGGTATCGATGAGCTCATCTGTAGTCCAACCTGTTTTAGCGATTATCTTTAATGAATCAATTAAATCAATCTGATCCTTTAACTGATTTGGGTAAGAATCTTTAATATTGATTGACTCCCCTATTGTATAGGAATCTCCTAATGCTAAATAGGACAAATTAGACCTTGTATAATCTGTTTCTTTAGAACAAGAAAACAATAAAAAAGAAAAATAGAAAAAGATTCTAATCATTAAACAAGTCTTCTAACTATCACCGTGATGACACCAATAATAAATATAATTATAGAGATTTTATTTACTGTATGCATAGCATTTAAGCTAAAGTTTGATTTTTTATTGGGGTCCTTTTTTCTAAAAAAATAATTTAAAACCTCAGAAAAATCGAAATAATATGATATTTTGCTCTGTTTTTTTTTCATATATGTAATTTAAGGTTCAATCCAATTACCATCTTCTTTAATTAAGTTGACAAGTTCATCAACACTATTCTTAAAGTTAATTCCTCTTTTTACTACTTCCTGACCTCTATATAAAGTAATTCTATCTTTTCCAGACCCTACATATCCATAATCTGCATCAGCCATCTCTCCAGGACCATTAACAATACATCCCATAATACCAATTTTTAAGCCTTTAAGGTGTTCTGTTCTTTTCCTGATCATAGCAGTTGTTTCTTGTAAATCAAATAAGGTCCTACCACAAGATGGGCAAGAAATAAAATCAGTTGAAGTCACTCTCACCCTTGCAGCTTGTAATATTTTAAATGATAAACTATTTATTTTTTTTATCTCATCAATATCTTTTGAATTTGATGAGATAAACATACCATCCCCAAAACCTTGAACAAATAAACTTCCTATATCAGTAGATGAATATATAATCAGTTTATCTGAATAAACCATTTCATATGACTGGCTTAAAATAAAAGGGTTATTAACTTTATTATTGTGGATAAAGAAAGATCTCATTTCGGCCATAAAATGACTATTATCTGATTTAATTATTAATACAAAATTTTCAGGAATATTAGTAATTTGTAAAATATCAGAATTTTTAGCATCAACCATCATAAAGTTTAGCTTTTCAGATATTGATTTTATTTTATTGTTGTGGAAGTCCATAAAATCAATTAAAGGGAATATCCCTTCAGTATCTCTATGTCCTAACCAAGAGGCATAGTCCAGGATAATATCATAATTAAAATTTTTTATTGAAATAGAATTATTACCGAGATAGAGGTAATCTGGAGAGGTATCTGATTTAATCCAACTTTTATTTATCTCATCAAAAGTTATTCCTAATTCACTTAAATTTGATTTTTTAGATAAATCAATATTAGACATATTAGATATAACTACAGGAAAATGGTCAGCTCCTATATTGTAGATATTTTTTGATTCTCTTTTATCATATTCGAATGGGGAAAATTTATAATTTCCTGGTATTTTAATCCTTCTGTGATTAGATCTATTTTCGTAACGGTCTACTAATAACTTTGCAACAGGAGATTCAAATTCAGGCTCCTCAGTAAGTGATACTCTAACGGTATCTCCTATCCCATCATCAAGAAGTGCTCCTATACCTATTGCTGACTTCACCCTTCCATCTTCACCTTCTCCTGCTTCGGTAACTCCCAAATGTAAAGGATAATTTTTAAGATTTGACTTATCCAATTTATCAACAAGAAGTCTGTAAGCATGTACCATAATTAAAGGATTACTAGCTTTCATGGATAATACAATATTAAAAAAATTATGATCTTCACAAATTTTTAAATATTCTAAAGCAGATTCAACCATTCCAAGAGGTGTATCTCCAAATCTACTCATGATCCTGTCCGATAAAGAACCGTGATTTGTTCCAATTCTCATGGCAGTACCATTCTTCTTACAAATTTTTATTAGAGGTGAGACACTATCATAAATTCTTTCTATCTCCTCATTATAGCTTTTATCATCATAATCGATTTTTTTAAACCTTTTCTTATCGGCATAATTTCCGGGATTTATTCTAACCTTCTCAACAATCTCAGCAGCAATCTCAGCAGCATTAGGAGTAAAATGAATATCAGCAATTAAAGGAACATTATATCCTTTTCTTCTAAGTTCTGATTTAATATTTTTTAAATTTTTTGCATCATTAATGCTTGGAGCTGTAATTCTTACAAATTCACATCCAGAGTTTACCATCCTAATTGCTTGATCAACTGTAGAACTGGTATCCATCGTATCAGTAGTTGTCATTGACTGAATCCTGATCGGGTTTTTTCCGCCAATTGATGAATTCCCAATAGAAACTGATACAGAATTTCTTCTTCTATAACTAAATAAATTATCCTGAAAATAATCTTTCAAAATTTAAATTTAAATGTCACCAAGTTGTGGCCTGATAATAATCTCCTCAATTGTAGCTCCTTTGGAAGTATTATAGGCAGAGTAAATTGATTTTGAAACATCATCTGGTTTGATAAAACGATCGTCAGGTAATAAAGTTCCATCCCAACTGCCGGTTCTAGTAGCACCAGGTAATACAGATGTAACCTTAACACTAAAAGTTTTTAATTCCTCTCTCAGACATTGACTCATACCATATAATGCAAATTTTGAGATACAATAAGAACCACCATTTTCATAGGCAATTTTACTTGCAATTGAACACATATTAAAAATATGTCCAGATTTCTGTTTTGTGAAAAAATTAATTAAACCTTTCGTAACCCAAAAATTAGAGTAGAAATTTATATCCATCATAAATTTTAAAGCTGAATCATCCTCTTCAATTAATTTTCCAGGGACAAAAGTTCCTACATTATTTATAAGAACATCAATGCTATTAGTATTTTTATGAACAAAATCAATAAAATTAACACATCCTTTTTTTTTGGATAAATCTGATTTTATAGTATAAATATCAATATCTGAATTAATTTTTTTGATTTCAGATTTTAGAGATTTTAACTCATTTTCATTTCTTGAGCAGGTTATTATATTAAATCCATTTTGAGCAAAAATATTAGCTATAGATCTACCAATTCCTTTTGATCCTCCAGTTATTACAATTGTTTTATTCATATGATAAAAATGATATGATTAATTTACAAATTTGTATGTATATTAATGAATAATTAGATTATAAATTGAAAAATTTCGGCAAATATCTTTTGTTTTTAATATCATTATTCGAAAGAAGAGAAAAACTAAAAACATATCTTTCATTGACCATTAATGAATGTATAAAGATTGGATATGATAGTTTGTTTATTGTGTCAATTGTATCAATTTTTATGGGAGCTGTTACTACTATTCAGACAGCATTTAATTTAGTTGGACCTCTTATTCCTGATTATGTAATATCATTAGTAGTAAGAGATATGACACTTCTAGAACTTTCTCCAACAATTATTGCTATTGTGTTTGCCGGTAAAGTAGGATCAAATATTGCAGGAGAACTTGGAACTATGCGAATTACCGAACAAATTGATGCTTTGGAGGTAATGGGTATAAACTCTAGTTCGTACCTAGTGTTACCAAAAGTTATAGCGGCATTACTTATGTTTCCGATTTTAGTAATAATATCAGCGACATTGGCAATATTTGGAGGATATACAGCAGGTGTTCTAACTGATGTTATAACAGGTCAAGAATATATTTATGGGCTTCGCTATGAATTCAATCCATTTAATATTCCATTCGCTTTAGTCAAATCCTATGTTTTTGCATTTATTGTAGCTTCTATATCCTCATTTCAAGGGTATTACACGTCTGGGGGAGCTTTAGAAGTAGGTAAATCTAGTACTAATGCTGTGACTAATAGTTGTATTGCAATCTTAATTGCAGATTATATTTTGGCTCAAATATTATTATGATAGAAATAAAAAATATTACTAAATCTTTTGAGGATAAAAAAGTTTTACACGGCATTAGTGGAAAATTTGAAAAAGGTAAAACCAATTTAATTATTGGAGCAAGTGGAACAGGTAAAAGTGTTTTGCTCAAATGTTTAGTTGGACTTTTACAACCAGACCAAGGAAGTGTATTATTTGATAAAAGAAACTTTACTAATGCCAATAAACGTTTGACAACAGAGATAAGAAGAGAGATAGGTATGTTATTCCAAGGAAGTGCTCTTTTTGACTCAAAAAATGTTGAAGAAAATATAAAATTCCCATTAGATATTTTAACTAATACACCAGAAAATGAAAAAATTGATAAAGTAAATCATTGCCTTAGTCTCGTAGGATTAGATAAAATAAATAAAAAAATGCCATCCGAGTTAAGTGGAGGTATGAAAAAAAGAGTGGGTATAGCAAGAGCAATTGTAAATGACTCAAATTATCTATTTTGTGATGAACCAAATTCTGGACTTGATCCTCTAACTGCAATTAAAATTGATGATTTAATTTTAGAATTGACTCAAAAACTTAATACAACTACAATAATTGTAACACACGATATGAATTCGGTTATAGAAATAGGCGAATATATAATGTTTCTTCATAACGGTAAAAAATTATGGGAAGGCGATAATAAAGAAATTTTAAAGACAAAGATTAAGGAGTTAAATGCTTTTATTTTTTCTAATAAATTAATGAAAAAGATTAGGTGACTAATCAACTAATGAGGCTACCCTGTTTTTAATTTTATTCTTATTTTCAGCTTCTTTTACATGTTTTTTACTCCTATAATACCAAAAGACACCGCCAACTATTATCAAAATATAAGTTGAGGTAAAAAGATAAACTATCCCAGAATTGATACTAGATGATATTCCAGTACCACCAGAATTTGCATCACTCTCGACAATACCTCTACACATAGAACATCCCTGAGAGTATAATTCTAAAGATGTATTTATAAGAAAAATTAATAAATATAAAGTCTTTTTTATCATCTTAAGTAAAATGGGCTAATCATAAAATAAACAATAACACCTGATACAGAAACATATAACCATATTGGGAATGTATACTTAACTACTTTCTTGTGCTTTTCAATCTGATTAGTAAGAGAATAATAAAAAGCAAATAAGACAAAAGGAACAACAACTATAGAAAGTAAAATATGAGATATAAGGAAGAAGACATAAATCATTCTAGAGTCACCCTGATAAGAAGTACTTTCAACAGATGAATGGTATATTATATATGAAATCAAAAATATTGCACCAAAAATAAAAGATAATGTGTTTAATCTCTGATGTGACTTAACATCCCTTTTGTATTTTATCATATAAAAAGACAACAATAAAAAAACAGAAGTTAGAGAATTAATTATAGCATTGAAATGAGGCAACTTATAAGTCCAATCACCAAATAGGTTTATTTTACTTGGCATAAATAGTAGAACTGCCACTGCTATCGGAATCAGAATAGATACTATTTTAATTACATTGACTAATTTATAATTCATCTTCTAACTTTAAAATATCAATTTCTACATTTAGCCTTTCAATTTCAGACTGCAAATCAGTTTTATAAACACCTCTCAATTTATTCTTTTTATCTATTAACAATAAAAATGATTTATATGTATTGTCAATAGAATAACATTTAAGAAGTTTATCTAATATTAACTTACTTGTTGAAAAGTTAATCCAATTTAAATTACGATCTTGTTCTGATAAGGTTAT
>Ga0066849_10000468_pt1 | contig 16366 bp, 20 predicted proteins | sample ETNtaG_9_FD_65492 | JGI IMG/M metagenome (GOLD analysis project Ga0066849, IMG submission 65492) | Marine microbial and viral communities from oxygen minimum zone, Eastern Pacific Ocean - ETNP201406SV69 | ecosystem: Environmental > Aquatic > Marine > Oceanic | place: Pacific Ocean: Eastern... | reverse complement strand
TTTTCGAAATATCCAAATTATAATGACCATCACTACAAGTTGCTTGTAATGGTTCTTTCTCACCAATAGCGTAACTCAAATATACCCAACATTCTCTCAACCCTTGTTTTTTTAACTCTTTAACTGCAATATGTCTTGCCATATATGCTGCACTTCTATCAACCTTACTTGGATCTTTACCACTATATGCTCCACCACCTATTGGTACTCGTGGCCCGTAGTTATCTACTACTAACTTACGACCAGTCAATCCTGCATCTGCATCAAATCCACCTTGTGTCCAATCTCCTGCTGGATTACAATGTATCGTTATACCATCTACTTTATAATCTAACCACTCTACTACTAATTGTTCTAATTCTTCTTTTGATACATTTTGAAAACTTGCTACAATATGTGTTATCTTTTTATACTTATCTATCGTAATTTGTGTTTTACCATCATATGAAAACTTCTCATAAATATATCTACACAAACTTCTTGCCAATCTATATTCTTCTGGTACATATTCATCATTCTCATCACAAGCGTAACCAACCATAATACCTTGGTCACCTGCTCCGCCAACATCAACACCACGAGCAATCTCATTGGATTGTTTCACTACATTGTGAGTAACCTTATCAATACCACTCACTTCTTTTACTATTGACTCATAATCTAATTCTGCATTTGTGGTTATCTCACCAGTCAAATGAACTGAACCATGACCACCTGCTGTTTCTATTGCCACTCTTGATTCGGGGTCTTGTTCTAAACAAATATCCAAAATCCTATCGGATATTCTATCACATATCTTATCTGGATGACCAGGTGATACAAACTCTGCTGTTCTAATCATTGTTTCTCCATACTGAAAAATCACCAGGTAATAATCCAACATCATATGATGATACTTCATTACCATTAACATCTACGACTTTTACTACATTCATTTCTGTGTAATCTGTAATACCAAAATAAATGTAATCTCCTATAACCTCTGTTGAATAGACTTGGGATTGGTCGTATGAACCTATCCTTGAAGATGTCCTAATATCCAAGTTATATTCTAATGGTGCAATTCCACCATCGTATGAACGATAAATCTCATTATTATATTTCATTACTGAACCACCACAGGCAACTCCTACCCCATAATTGTTTATTGTAATATCAGAACCATCTATCTTACTTGAACCATAAAATGGAATCCAATTCTCATCATAGAATGTTCTTGCCACATAAACCTCGTTCTCATCTACTACCAATGAAGTTGGTCCTAATCCTACCTCGTATGTTTCAACTACTGAATTAGTATTCATATCAATCTTGACTACACTACTTGCCGAACTATAATCTTCATTCATCATAATACCTACCCAAAGATATGAACCATCTGAAACTATTGATTCTGGTAGTCCATCAACTGGTATAGAAGTTTCTATATTATAATTGAATAGATTTAATACCTTTACATCTTTAGTATTCCAATTAGTAAAATATACTTTATCATCTACTACCACAAGTTCTCTTGGACTTGAGTTGCCTGTTGATATTTCTATTCCAGGTAATTTCAAACCACCTTCTGATATATCGTAGACTTTAATCATATGACTATTATTTACTACCACCAATAGTTTATCTTCATAGACTTCTAATGATTGTACTACATCACCTACTTCTTCTATATGATAAACTTCATCATTATTTATCATAGATATTGAACCATTACTTGCACCAAAATTACCTTCGTTTGCAACAAAAACCCATTCTTGTACTGTTTGTTCATTTGATGATGTTGGATTGGTACAGCCAATCATAGTCATCATAAAGAATCCCAATAAAAAAAATAATATGAATCTATATCTGTTTTCCATTTTATCTCCTATGCTAATACTGGATACTTTTCTTTTAACTTACTGAATGAATAACCAAGAGTATGAGAAAAGAATAAATCACCAATTAATGTGTTAATAAAGAATGGTAATGCTAATGTATAACAACTTACCAAACCTGCTAATGTATTTGGATATCCTAAATACCAAACACCTAAGTTTGTAACCAAAAAGAATAATAATGAACTACCAAATATTGTTCCGTTACCTATCTTTTTAGAATTTATACCAATATATGAAATCATCATAAATGACATATACACAAATGGCATTATAACATGAAATCCTAAAAACAAATCAGTTATAAACATACAGAGTAATGGTAAGGCCAGTGCCAAATTCTTATCCTTGATATAACAACCACCAAATAGAGCTATTGCTGTTATTGGTGCCACATTTGGTGGATGTGGTAATAATCTTGTTATCACTGCCAATACCATCATTGACAATATAGTTAAATTTCTATAATTCATTTTTATTTCTCTCTTCCCATAATTTATTGATTTGATTACGATTGTAACCTCGTTTCTTAAACGCTTCACTTCGTGTCATATAGGTCATTGGGACATCTGATAGATTTGGTGCTCTACCATATGTATCCACAAATAACTTTTCTTCAAACCACGCTCTTTTATATGACCTTGTTAATGGTGTAAAGTCATCACATCCTTGATACTCACTCATAACTTATTAAACTCCTTACTTTTAAATTAAAATCTTTTACTGTTGGAAGATATAACAAATCAATCAAAACCAAATTATCTATAACAGTATATCCTGCAGTCTGACATAAATCATTTACTGCCTGTAAAGTTCCACCTGTGGCCAAAACATCATCTACTACTACAACCGAACCAGTTCCAATTTTTATTTCTAATTCATCCTCACTATATTCTGTTTTATATTTATGACTTGCTGTTGGCGGTGGTAACTTACCTTTCTTTCTACACATTACAACCCCACCACCATGTATCATAGAAAGTGCAGATGCAAATATAAACCCACGAGCATCTATTCCAATCCAATAATCAGGCATATCAACTAACAATCCCATTTCATCAATACATTCTTCAAATAATTTTTGATTAGCCAGTAAAGGTGATATATCTTTAAAACTTACACCTTCTATTGGAAAATCAGGTACTTCTGTAATATAATTTTTATACGACATTTATTAACTCTCTTTCATAACTATCAAGTGATTTTATATAAAACTTAAATATTTCCAGTTCCATCTCACCGACTTCACCGCTCTCTTGAAGTATCTCTGATAAGTTCACTAATATCTGAAAGTTTTGGGGTGTCAATTTTTGACAATCAAACTCAACAATTATATCATGATAGTTAGTTAAATCTGCTGTTCCGTATAATTTCATTCTATCACCTAAATCAAAATCTGTATTTGGCTGTTCTTCTTCTCTGTACTTTGTCATATCATCAGAATTTCGTAAATCTAAATATATCCTACTGCACCAAGGTTCTAACTCTTTCAACATATTATAATCACAACTATAGGCTTTAAACCCCACATCATATTTCGGTGGAATTATAGGATATAATAACGCATCATGATTAACCATATGTCCCCACTTACGAATGAAGTTTCTTGTACTTCTAAGGTTTTGTGCTAACCACTCTGATGATTCTCTACCTTTCATAAAGACTTGACCTGCAGGATTTCTCATAGCACCATCTTTGAATCTTGAACCGCGACTTGTCATATGATAGACTAATCCTTTCCAAGTCTGAATCAAATCGTATCCTGCTAATACAAACCGATTGAATATATCTGAATCTTCTTTACTTTGTGGGGCGTATAATGGGTCGTGTCCACCAATAGATTGAAAATCTTCCTTGTACATTGCCCACGGTGCGAATATACCACGAGTCGTTTCATCTTCTCGTGTTCCAACGTGGTCTGATACAAATCTCAATAATCCTTGTTCATCAAACTCCTCTGGTTCTATACCAAAATCTTCCAATATCTTTTCGGGTCCATCAGGGTGTAGTGGTGGTTCTATTCTCGTTGCACTTACTACCTTACCTCGTTCTAAATGTTTAAGCATCTCTGTATCTAAATTTGGACAGGCGTACATATCAGCATGAAAAATCATCACAATATCATTTGTTGCGATATCCACCAATGTATCATATAATATTGTGTGTCCTAATCTTGTAGGACCTTCATTCCTATGTATCTTTACATTCGGGTCTTTATCTTTAATCTCTTTCATCCATTCCCAAGTTCCATCATCAGAGAAATCATCGGCCCAACAAATCTCGTGTCTGTATCCTAAGTGTTTTCTTATACTATTGTAAGACCACTTCAAATATTTTAGATTGTTTCTACTTGGTTGTATAAAACTAATTACTTTGTCGCTCATAATAATTTCCTAAATACTTTATTCATTTTACTGACAAATACTTTTTCTGTATATTCTTTTAAGTATAAATCTCTTGTTTCGTACACACATTGGTCATAGAAATCCTTATCTTGTTTTAATTTCTTAACCAATCCTCGTGCCCTATCTAAATTATAATGTGGTACAGATAGACTCGGGTGTAATATTCTTTGTTCATCTAAACTCTCATAACCGACACACGGTATGCCAACGAAACTACAATTAAGTGCAAACTGACCTGCTGCTACATTCTGAGTTGGAAACACTCCTAACTCAAATCTACTCAACTCATAAATCCATTGACTCCATTCCACATAAGGTAATATGTTTACCAATTCTTCTTCTCTGTCTTGTTTTCTACCCATTGATGGTGCCCAAATATCATTTGTGTATTCATTGGCTATCGCCATAGAATCGAATCCACTATAAATACTAACGAAATTACCACCAATCATTACACCCCTATCTTTTTTATCCGATAGTTTCAACCCATCTTCAATTATAACAGATTGTAAAACCTCACAAGGTAATTCAGTTAATCCCCTGAAATAATGTTTGTCTATCTCATTATGTACGAAAAGGAAATCCATTTCTGATATTAAATTATAATACCAAACCTGTTCCTCTATCGTGTCGTCTTGCCAATACCACAGACAAGCCTCTTGCATTGCTGCAACTTTACCACAAACTCGTTTCATGTTCTCCACAATAGGATATTTTAATAAGTTCTCATTGCCCGAACTTGGTGCCAACCATTTTCTTCTTCGTTTCGGAACTATAATAATACCAACATCATAAGAGTTATCTGGTATTTCATGTAATGTAAAAATAGGATGATGAACTGCATCTAATGAACAAACCCATGCCATATCAGTTCTAATATTTGTATGATTTCTTGGAACTTGACCTTGATAACCACCCTCTGTAAAAAAGGCTATTCTCATTTATTCATCCAATCCCACATTTTTTTAATCCCATCCTTCAATTCTATTTTGGGATCATAACCAAAATCATTTAATGCCTTAGTATTATCTGCTACATAATTTCTTTCATCATACCAATTACCATTCTCATCTTTTGCTGTTAAACCCAATGGTATCTTAACCCATTCATCAGACCATCTATATTCAGATTGTGGTGCAAATTCTATTTCCAAATCTGATTCAGTAACATCTAAAACTATTTCTGCCAATTCTAATATACTACAAACTGAACCACCACTTATATTATATATTTCCCCATTACCTTTACCATTTATAGAACTTATTATACCTTCTACTATATCTGATACATAAGTGTATGACCTCAATTGTTTTCCATCACCATAAATTAATAAGTTCTTACCTTTCTTTACCCTGTCTAAAAAATTAACTAATGCACTATGGTCAAATGTTGCATATCTCTCACCATAGGCATAAAACAATCTAAGATTTACCGTGTCTAATCCGTATGTTCCCTTGAATATATTACAAATATCTTCTGATGCCTTTTTTGTAACTCCATAATGAATATAAGGTTTACCAACCATATCTTCTGTAACTGGTGTTTCTTCAATTATTCCATATGCCGATACTGATGATACATTTACAAATTTCTTTACATTATCTTTAACTGACCACCTCAATAGATTATAAGTCCCATTAAATCCCGTATCTAAATATGCCTGATCCAATCCCATACCATCAACTCCATACGGATATGCCAAATGATATATCACATCTACATTACTCATAAAATATGAATAATCAGGAATTTCTGTTATATCTCCACTAAAATAAGTACATCCATCTTGGTGATTTTCTTCTTTACCAGTAGAATAATTATCAATGGAAACTACCCTGTGTCCTTGTTCTACAAGTTTTGGGATTAGATGACTACCAATAAAACCAGCACCTCCTGTAACTAAACATCTCATGCTTCTATCAGTTCCTTCATTTCTTCTTTTGTCATTTTTTGAGCCGACTTTGAATTATATGGTTCTGTCAATTTATTATCTTGTTCATTTTCTTCCATTCTAATATGAATATCATCCCCATAAAGATAAGTCCTATTTACCTCATTCTTAGATACCAAATCCTCATCAGTTTTTTCACCAGGTCTCTTACCAACTATTTCTATATCATCAGAAATAGCCTTGGCTAAATCTAACATATTAACACATTTCATCTTAAACGACTTTACAAATCCACCACCATGCTGTTCTGTCCATTTGATAGTTCTCTTAATTAACTGAGCTGCATCATTCTGAGTAAATATCAACCTATTCATATCTGGGTCTGTAAGTTTAAGTGGATGTCCTTCTTTCTTTAAGTTCAACCAAAATGGTAACACCGAACCATTACTATGTGCTACATTTGCAAACCTTGTAAGTGCAAATCTATTATTATCATTATTAGTATTCATAAAAACTCGTTCCATTAAATACTTTGATGCCCCATATACACTTTCTGCCAAACAGGCTTTGTCTGTACTAATTCCAACAGTAATTGGTACATCATTTATAATACTGGCCTCTACAACATTCAAACTACCCATTACATTTATATGACAACCAGCGATAGGATTCGTCTCCATCAAATCAATGTGTTTCATTGCCGCTGAATGTACCACTACATCTGGTTTTACATCCTTAAACACTCTAAGTAATAAACCTTTATCTTCTATGTTACCAACATAAGACTTTACTTCTGGATGTTCTCTTTTCAGTTCAGATATTTTCTCTTCATTTCTACTGACATTAATATACTCATTATCATTTTGTCTAATGAGTGCCTTCCCTACAGTTCCAGTTCCACCTGTAATTAATATTTTCATTTTTTATCTCCCCCCAAATAATTCTATTATTTTAAATTGTTCTACCAAGCCCAAGCCTTTTTTACTACATTGAAAGTTACTATGAAAAGACTCAAGTGTTCTCTTTTGAAAATAACTTTTATTATTCTGTGATTTAAATAATTTCAACGATTGTATTTTTTTATTGTAATAACCTTCTACACTAACAAAAAAATTAGGTTGCCAACTATTCAACGTACTGAATGCCTGATATTCAATTAATGCTATATTAGAAAACCTACAAAGTGCCGTTCCAAATTTATGTACAAATCTATGCTCAAACATTGAATCATCTGTATTTCCAGTCGGAATAAATATACAATCATAATCATTTTTTCTCACAAACTCATTCTCAATATAATTAATCCATCCAGGTTCATTCGTATCTTCAAAATAATCATATTTAGAATGACATATGTTTACATTATGTGGATGAGTAACTTCCCACACATCATTTACTTCTTTTCTTCTATCTTGTTCATTGGTTTCATCAAAACCTTTTGCACCGCCTTTAGTTAAACATAAAACATCAAAATTAGTATCCCAATATTTTAATACCGTGCACATCATACCAACTTCCACATCATCAGGGTGTGGTGAAATACATAATACATTATTGAAATTTAAAAGTTTCATATAACTATTTCTTCAAAATACCTTACAACCTTTATAAGATTAGGTCTATTAATAAGTAGTGGCTTATTTTCCAAAATACAAATAATTATTTCTACAAAATTAACACCAGCCAATGTTGTGAAATATGTACCACCACCAAATCTTGGATTTACTTCGACAAAATTAGGAACACCGTTTTTGTCATCTTTCATCTGAATACAAACTGGTCCTTTCAGTCCTAAAAACTCACACATTCTTTTACACTCATTTTCAATATGTTTATCTCGTATGATTTCACCATGTGTTGATATTCCCGCCTTAGTTTGTAATCTTTTTCTAACCACACTAACTAATGGTTTCTCCATATCACATAAAACATCAATAGTATATTCTTGGCCTGGTAAATAATCTGAATAAATATATTCTACATCACTATTATATGTAGACATATATTGATGTATGTCTTTACAATGTAATGTTCCACGACTACCACCTAATTCATAACGTGGTCTGGCAAAACATCCCATCCATTTAATATCGTTATCTTGCCAAGTATATGGTATATCAAAATCATCTTTAACTTTATTGTAAAACTTCCACTTATCATTACAAAGTTTTATTGTTTTAGAATCCGACATGAATACATTAGTAATATCTGATAATTGATCAAATTGGTCTATCTCCATATTACTTGTAGGTAAAATTAAATCTATGTTTTCGTGGTTAATAATTTCTTTAATTTTTGGTAAAAAATCATCATCATCGGCGGCTGGTACAATATATCTTCTGTCAGCCAACTTTGAACCGGCAGACATCTCATTCATATCAGTAGCTACAATACAATGTTCACCTTGAACATCAAACTTATGTAATGATTTAATAACTCCTATGGCTGCTGGGCCACCTGCGGATGTAATTAATATTTTCATATTTCTTCAATTCTTTTTGTTTTATCACATATTAACAAATCATAATCTGGTTTTTCACCAACGCTTAACTTATGATATTTACAACCCCAATGGTCTAATTGTTGTTTAGTTAAATTATAATAATTTATCTTGGATGTAGTTCCCCTCCCAGTATAATAAGTTATTATATTACCTTCATCATATAACTTATTTATTTTTTCAATATTATCCGCATCTGGTATTGCATTTTTATATCCCAATCTATCTACTCCTTCATAAAAACAGATTGTTTCATCTATATCAACATATATTCTCTTACTCATATAAATCCTTATATACTCTTTCTATCCAATAATTAGCATTTCTATTTTCTTTATTTTGTGGAATTGAATTAAAATGATATACCCATCCTGAATTATATAAATTGTCTAATGTATCTGGCCACCAACTATATTCTTTTATATGTAATAAACTCTTTTTAAACATATCTTGTAAATTATAACAAACAGGTAGCATTTTAACTTTAATATCATATTTTTTCAATAAATAATTCAGAACAGTTTGGTCTGTTCCAACCTTGAATGTTTCTTGTGCGTATATTATAGCATCTGAGTTTTCCCAATAAAATAGAATAATATCTTGAAAAAATTGTTTGTGTTTCTTATTCACTACCTGAAATCCACCGTTGATATACTCCCAAGTTTTAAGTTTATCTTGGTCTTTAAATAAATGATCGTGATAATTTGTTACACTCCTATTAACCCATTCATAACATCCATCTGTCATCACTCCACCAAAGTCACCTCCTGTTTCTTCGAAAAAATTAGGACAATCAGGATGTACTATTGTATCGGCATCTACCATAAGAATCTGGTCATATTCAATATCATTAGATTCTAAAATATCAAATAAATAATATCGTTGCCAACATATACCCATCCTTTCATTATCAAATACAAGATCATTAAGAACAAATAATTCACAATCATTTTTATCACACCATTTTTGCCACGATGATATGGAATATTCATATGATGACCTTCGTTCAGATGCATACCTACCCTCACCACCAATATCAATATCCATCATAAAAACTATATTACTCATTTGTCCAAGTACAGATTAAACCCTCGACTTCTTTCAAATTGACTCTTGGGTTACAATCAGAACCTTTCGGTTCTCCTATTTCTTTTATAATTTTAAAGTTTGGAAAGAATAAATAATCATCTATTGCCTCTTTTACTCCTTTCCAAGGATTATCTAAACCATAATCATCAAATATCAATAGTAATTCTTGACCTTTCTTTGCCAATTCTGTAGCATTTCCTATATCACTCATCACATGATTATATTCGTGATTACAATCTATGAATACTACATCAATATTACTAAAGTTCCACGGAGTATTATACACATCCATATCATTATATTCAATATTATCTCTATCCTTGTTTAGATTCTGAGAAAAACTTCTTAGCTCATCATTATTTTCACAAGAAATCACTTTTTTAAACAAAAAACTTAAAATCCGTGTTGTGTATCCCCTATGTGCACCTATTTCCAAACAAGTTTTATCCTTATAATCATCACCCAAAAAATCAATCATATCCTGTTTAAACTTTAATGATGTTGTATTTTTATCTTCCCTCTTATCGGGAATTCCTTTTAATATATCTTTCATTTTTTACCTGAATGTGCCCCCATATTTAAAAAATATTTATTATCTCGGGAATCACCTTGAATATAACTGAACTTCAAATCATTCTTCCATGCTATATAATTAAAACTTAATTGTTCTCTTCTACTATTATACTTTAACTCAACCCATTGATCTTCCATAGAATCAACTACATCCTGTTGATTGTGTCGTCTTAAAACTTCCATCTGAACTACCAATCCATTGTCGGGAGGATATCCATCATCTACATATCTTTGTATTTGTTTTTTAATTAACTCTGGGTCATCTTTATAATTCAACATTCCTCGTTCAGGAGTTCTTTCCATATTCAAGTTACCATAATATAATATCGCTGATGCCTCATCATAAACACAACCTCGTGGATCTAATTGGTTTTGTTTATGGTCATAGGTTGCATAATTACATCCATCAAGATGACCTAACAATTCATTCACATCATCTCTAACTTTTATATTACCATCTAACCATAAACTATACTCATAATCAGGAAATAACCTATGTGGTAATAACTTATGTTTACGAGCTGTTCTCGTATTGTCTGTATAAAGTGGAAGTGTTTTTCTAATCTCCCAAGTATCAGATTCTAAATCTCTGTCCGTGAAACAGACAAAATCCCAACCATCGGGTTTATAATCTGGTTCTACTAATGTATCATAACCACCAATGATTGCAGTATATATAACTTTACTCATCAACTACTGCCCTACCTTTCAATTCTTCCCAATCTTTTTCAGGTCTTACTTTTAAATTAGTTTTCCATGCACCCTTTAATACATTCATATTTACACCTAAATCATCAGCATAATTCATTAGTGCCTGAATATCTTTCGGAAAACAACTACCACCAAATCCATATCTACCATCGTGACCAGGTACATTTAAATGTGAATGGCCTATCCGACCATCCCTAACGAATCCTTCTATTGCATCTTCCCAAATCACATCACACTTGTCTGCCAATAATTTCATATCATTTAGAAATGATATCTTGGTAGCAAAAAATGTGTTTGTCATATACTTGATCATTTCTGCCGTTTCATAATTAGTTTCTAAAATTGCAATTGTACTACCAAATCTCTCTCTAAACAAATCACCAACTTCCTTCACATCTTTCTTATTACCACCAAGTATAAATCTTGTCTGATTAATAAAATCAAAATTGGCTGACCTTTCAGTTAAAAACTCAGGATTAAATACTAATCTAAGTTTTGGATATTTCTCTTGTAATTTTCTTGTAGTACCTGGAATAACCGTAGACCTAACAATCACTATACTATCCTTATTAGATATTGAATTTACTCCTTTTAGAACACTATCTACAATATCAAGATTGATAGAACCATCTTTATTTGAAGGTGTAGGAACTGACATAAAAATTATATCACTCTGATTTACTACCTCATCAAGTGTATGTGTAGATTTATTAGGATCTTTATCGTAAACCTTTATTTCAGCATCACACCCAACATTTGGTGAAAATCCGTACCTCACTGCACTTCCTACAAAACCAAGTCCAATTATACCAATTCTTTTACTTATTATCATTTAATAAAATCCTCTATCTTTTTTGGTCCATCACTTAATTCAGTCATAAATAATTCATTTTGAAGTTTGTCAATATACTTTGTAAATGACATATTAAATTCTGTTCTCACATTTCTATTTCTAACTCCCCAGTCCCATCCCCACTTTTCTATAAATCTTTCATGTGGATTACCTGCCTTTCTTTTCCATTCCATATCAGATGGTGAATGTATATTAATGGGTTTTGAAAAATTAAGGTCATGTGCTACCATTAAATCATTAAATGATATATTAATGTATCCTGCATATAAATATTGATGTGCTAAATCATCTGCCCATAAATTAAATATAAACTTTTCATCCACTACAATAGATTCTCTGAATACCTTTCGATTAAAAGCTGAACAAGTCCAATTTGGAACTTCTACAACATAATAATCTGTTTTATAATATTCGTCTGGTAATATCCTATACCAACCAGCATGTGGCCACTCATGAATCCCATTAACTAAGTTTCCCCTTGCACTTGCTGTTCCATTTTTTCTTCTATCGAAATCACTTTCACCTAACATTTTCAACCCATAGTCGTAACTTCCACCACCATCAGTTCTACCATCAGGTGAAACATACAACACCGAATTTGCACCAAACATACCAACTTTATCATCTATTCCATCTATACTTTCTATCGCCTCATCTACTCTATCCCAGAAATCCTCTTGTAATGGAACTACATCGTGTTCAAAATACATAATCCAATTTACATCAATATTATTTTCAGTTAAATATTCATCGGCAAGTTTAATTGCTCCCTGAGTACACCCAACAGAACCTATATGTTTAATACCCAATTCTTCACAAACTTTAATTCCATCTTTCAAATTATCTGTAGTAGAATCCAAGTCTGTATTTAAAACCAAAACATCATCCCAATTTGCCTTAGAATATTTGTATAAACATTCTTTAAAAAATGGATAATAATTTCGTGTAATAAAAAGTACACAAAACTTTCTATTTTTAGTCATCTAATATTTTCCCCAAAACTCTAGCAATTCTTTCTGCACTATTACCATCCCATAACTTAATGTTACTCGTCATATTATAATCAATTGACTTTACCTCTTTTACTATATTACTATAATCTGTACCAATAAGTTTATTAGTTCCATTAGTCACGGTAACGGGTCTTTCAGTATTATCTCTAACAGTTAAACAAGGAACATTAAAATGTGATGATTCTTCTTGTATACCTCCCGAATCAGTTACTATAAACTTTGCATTTTTCTGCAAACACATAAAATCAATATATCCTAACGGGTCTATAATATGCAACGAATCAATATTATTATATGTATTATACAATTTATATTGCATTAAACTCTTTTTAGTTCTTGGGTGTATTGGAAAGACACATTTAACTTCTTTAGAAACTTCCACTATACTATCCATCATACCTTGTAGACTCTTTTTATCATCAACATTAGAAGGTCTGTGTAATGTTATTAATCCGTATCCACCAGTTATTAAATTACATTCTGATAATATATTAGAAGTATCAAACTTATCTTCAAATTGAACCAAAGAATCAATCATAGTGTTTCCTACCACATGACACTTAGTTAAATCGACTCCATCATTTTTCAAATTATCTAATGCATCTTCAGATGTTAGGAAAAGATAATCCGCCAACTTATCTGTAATTATTCTATTTATTTCTTCTGGCATCATATTATCAAAACTTCTTAACCCAGACTCAACATGAGCTACGATTATTTTTCTTTTCCCTTTAAATTCTTCTAAGTGAAGTTTTGATGCTACGAGAGTCGAAGCCACACAACTATTTACATCACCATAAACTACAATCATAGTTGGACTATGTTCAACAAAAATTCTTTCACACCCAATCATAATATTTGCAGTTTGTGTTGCATGTGTTCCACCACCCGCACCCAAATTAAAATCTGGAGATGGTATCTCCAAGTCGTCAAAGAATTGTTGAGACATATTGTGGTCATAGTGTTGTCCCGTATGAAGAATCATATTGTTAATATCAAACGGATTATGTTCTATCATTTTCTTGATTACTGGTGCTGCCTTAATAAAGTTAGGTCTAGCTCCTACAATATGTATAACATTTTTCATAATTTATGCTCCCAATTCCATAATAGAATTTTTAAATCTACTTGCTATTTCTATATTACCCTCGTGAGTAAAATGTACCCCATCAACATAATACTTTTCTATTCCACTCATATCACAGACCTTAAAATTTAAAATATTTGATGACCTTAATATACATTTATTATAATCATCAATCAGTTGTTTATTCTTCAAATAAAGTGGTGTGAAATGTAATTTTGGTAGTGTCGCCACAATCACACTCATTCCACTTAAATTACCAATTCCTACAATTTGTCTTAAATTGTCCAAATAAACTTTATATGGTATTCCTTGTTGGGTATCATTAGTTCCTATCATTACCAAAAGGATTTTAGAATCATGTGATGTGATATTACTCCATGCCCTTCTCAGCAAATCAGAACTTGTTTCACCACATACACCATAATTATGACAATAATAAAACTCCTTTGTTTCACTTGACATTTGTTTACCCAGTTCAGCTGGATAAGACCTGCCAAATTCATCTCTGGCCCCATAGGTTATAGAATCACCTATACAAGTTATTTCATTCCATATCATTTTTATTTACCTTTAAATATGCATTATATCGAGTCTCGTCTACCATATAAAGACATTCCGAAAACTCAAACCCTCTTTCTTCTAACATTCTATAATCATGAATATAGTGTTTTTCATTACTTGAAAATTTTCTTAAATCTGATATAAACACAGAATCTTTTGCTACACGAATCATTTCATTAATTGCTAATTCCGTATATTCACTGCTTGGAAAATAATGAAATACTCCAAATGAAAAAACCTTATCAAAAGTATTATCTTCAAAAGGTAACTTGGTTGCCTCAGAAACAAAAACATTATTCTTTTTAAATAATATTTTGTATTTTTCTACAAGTGGCTCTGAATAATCTACCCCAGTATAATTAAAATCCTCAAACTCAGTAGATAGTGCACCTACACCACAACCAACCTCTAAAATAGAATCAGTTTTTTTAATATCTAATGACTCTTTTATACCATCACACACCTTTTTTATATTAAACTCCGATTCTACCAAGGTATGACCACCGAGAAAAATTAAATCCTTGCTATCACTTTCACCCTTAGAATCCCAAATTTTTTTCCAAAACTCAAAGTATGACATTACTATACCATTCTATTGTTTCATCCAACCCATCTTCTAATGTTATATTTGGAGTATAATTAAAAACCCTCTTCGACTTTTCTATATCAGAAAGTCTATCGACAACTCCATCCCAATTTCTTCTTGGTTTATAAATTATTTCTGATTTACTATTTGTTTTATCTATAATCGTTTCTGCCAAATATTTTATAGAAGTTGGTTTACCAGTACCTGCGTTAAAAATATCTCCATCTCCCAATTCACTATCCATCATATCAACCATAAGTTTAATAGTATCAGTTACATAAGTAAAATCTCTTGTTTCATTCCCATCCCCTGTTATAGTTAATGGTTTATTTTTTAGGGCCAGATCAATAAAATTTGGAATTACATTTCTATATCTATGTGCTAACTCATACTTACCAAATGTATTAAAAATTCTTAGATTCAATGTTGGTAAATGATATAAATGAGAAAAATATGTGAAATACATTTCAGCAGTAAATTTGTTAATGGCGTATGGTGTTTCAATAGGATATATTTTACTATCCTCTGACATAATATCGAGATTACCATATAAACAACTTGATGAAGCATTTATAACCTTTATAACACCCCTATCTTTACATACTTGTAACAGATTTAACGAACCTAAAATATTAGTCCTAATATCAGAAATTGGATTATCTACACTATTTTGATTTGCAAAATGAGCTGCTAAATGAAATACATAATCTATACCATCAGGAAATATTTTGTCCAGTTTCTCATAATTTTCTATATCACAATAAATAAATTCAACTCTTGAGTCACTTGGTAAAAAATCAACTCTACCAGAAGATAAATTATCACATAGATATACCTTATTAACAGAAGGTATTGTTAGTAGATATTCTACTAAATTACACCCAATAAAACCTGCTCCTCCTGTGATTAAAATATTACCAGACACTTTTACCACCATCAATAACTACATTCTCACCAGTCATGTAAGAACTTGCATCTGAACATAAGAATACTATTGCTCCCTTGTACTCATCAATATCAGACATTCTTCCCATTGGAATTAAGTTTGTTAGTTTCTTCACAAAATCTTCTGGATGGTCATTATAAACTGCCGTTGGACTCAATGAATTGACTCGAATACCTTTTTGTGCAAAATAAACACCGAGATATTTAGTCATACCAATTATTGCCCATTTGGCCGCTGAATATGTTATTGGTTTTACATTTTGCATATCTTCTTC
>Ga0066849_10000462_pt1 | contig 16405 bp, 20 predicted proteins | sample ETNtaG_9_FD_65492 | JGI IMG/M metagenome (GOLD analysis project Ga0066849, IMG submission 65492) | Marine microbial and viral communities from oxygen minimum zone, Eastern Pacific Ocean - ETNP201406SV69 | ecosystem: Environmental > Aquatic > Marine > Oceanic | place: Pacific Ocean: Eastern... | reverse complement strand
AATGCCAATCCTAATTCTTGGTTTGCAACCTCAAGGGCATTCTTACCATCGGATAAAATATCAATCGTTGAAGATGGTTTTGGCTCCAGAGTTACAAAGATCTCACTTGCTTGATCGAGTTCACTTATAACTAACTCCGTCATACGGTCATACAAAAGATCTATCGTTTCTTTCTTTGGCTCTAAATTGAGATCTTTTAATTGAATAGTGAAAGCAATTCCTCTTTCGATTCTTTTAACAGAATCCAGTCCACATACTTTTGCAATGTCTGTTGCTTTGCTAGACCAAGGAGAGATTGTTCCAAAACGGGGGAAGCTAAATATCTTAAACCCTTCCTCTGCTCCAAAAGGCCAGTTGGGGCCATACTCAAGTATGGAGCTCAAAATTTGATCATGCTCTTCAATCAACTCATCTTCTGCATCGATAAGATGAATAAATCTGGCACCCAAGTCAATAACATTGTTGTCAATGCTTTGCAGGCGTATAAGTAAGGATTCAAGCTTAAATGGGGAGTGAGATGCGGGTCCCTCTTTTGAAATCATTCTTCTAAATCCAAATTAGCGGTTCATTAACTTTTTGATTTGTCATCAGGGACAAATACTGTGTTGGGCATTTGTGTGACATTACCGCCCTCGGCTTTGCTCACTTTACTGACTCCTTGCTCATCTACTTCATCGATTCTGAGCACAGAGTGCATTGGAACATAGGTCCTTCTAACCCCCTCAAACTCAGTTTTTATCTTTTCTTCTGAAGGGTCTACGACCAGTGATGTTTTTTCACCGAAAACAAGTGATTCAATTTCAATAAAACCAAGGAGATTGCTGTTAGAAACCTCATTTGCATAGAGCTCATAGAGCTTCCCTTGATTGCTAAAGGTTATTTTATATAACTTCTTTTTCGAGGGCATTTGTAAGAAATATATGTTGGATAAGAACACAAATTATACCCTGATTGTTGAATGGTTGAAGAATTATCTTTTCTCTTAAATATGATTATTTTAAAAAATGATTTGAAACGAGAATGATTATCACTATCATAGTAAAACATTAATTTTTTATGGTCTCCATATGTCAAAAATCAGGGTCTCAAAACAGAAAAATAAAATCATAGGCATTTTTACTCTAATGATTATGCTTCAGCAGCAAGCAATTCATGCTGAAATGATCATTGGAACCGGTTCTATTGAGCCGGGCGTGAATTTAATTTTTGAAGGCGGGGTCAAAGACGATGTCATGCCCAATGAATACTTTCTCAGTGAGAATGAGACGGATGTGCACATAGAAGTATTAGCCAATTGGTCAAGCAAGGCTCCTAATGGTTCTCCAGAAGGAGGACACGTTGCTTACCTGAATGTTAATGCAGTATTAGTCAATGAGATCACTGGAACATCGGTCACTCATAAACTCACTCCCCATGTCAATATGTCTGATAACCTGCATTATGCAAAAAACATTAAACTGCCTGGAAGAATTGATCAGGAATACACGGTTATTTTTGAAATCTTTCCGCCAAAGAATAATGAGCTTGGAATGCATTATGACTGGAGAAAAACAGTTGATGAGGAGTTGGTTAATGCAAATACATTTGAATTCAATAATCTAGATTTTGAAAAGATCGCTCGATCAAAAAGACGTTAAATAAGCATATTAAGTTTTCACAGGGCTGATTAATGATTATGATCAACCTTACATCTATTATTGAATAACTATGAAAAAATCTTATCTACTTATAGCCCTCGTCATTCTATCTTCTTGTTCTGATTCTGCAGACGACGAGAAGCTTGAAATTAATACGGTTGTTTTGAAGGATCTCATCCAACACACCGAGGAATTTGAGAAAAGAGTCTACTCATATGAAAATGGACTGCATATTGCCGTTGGCTATGGCATTGCAAATTCAATCATGGTTGAAGGAGTCGGTGGAAATATTATCATCGATGCGTCAGACAGTGTGGCTGAGGCAGAAGAAGTTTATTCTCACTTTAGAGAAATCAATTCAAACCCAATAACAGCCATTATTTATACACATAATCATGGGGATCATACCTTTGGTGCAGCTTATTACTACAATCTAAATGAAGAAAAACCCATGGTTATCGCACACGAATCAACGAGCCACTATGTTGAGCGAATCATGGGGATCCTAAATCCGATCATTTCTAAAAGAAGCTCAAGGATGTTTGGAACCGAACTCCCATCAGATGAAGTCATTAATGTCGGTATTGGACCATATTTGGGTGTCTCTCAAAGTCCAATTGGTTACATCAAGCCGACTGTCACTTTTGGTGATGAACTAAAGATTAATATCTCAGGCATAGAAATTGAGCTTTATCATGCTCCAGGAGAAACCAATGACCAATTATTTGCATGGTTGCCAAAACAAAAAGCCTTGATGCCAGGCGATAATATTTATAGGACTTTTCCAAACCTTTATACAATCCGAGGAACCCCTCATAGAGATGTAAAGAGCTGGATCAGAAGTCTTGATCACATGAGAACATTGGAGCCAGAATATTTATTGCCGAGTCATACAAAACCACTGAGTGGAAATGATGTCATGGAAACACTAACCATCTATAGAGATGCCATACAATATGTACATGATCAAACCATTCGATTGATGAATAATGGATATTCGGCCGATGAGATCTCTAATCTCATCGAATTGCCTTCAGAAGTTTCCAAATCGCCCTATGTTAGGGAGTTTTACGGTACCATTCGATGGTCAGTAAAAAGTATATTTAATGGATACCTTGGATGGTTTGATGGAAATGTTTCAAATCTGGACCCATTGCCATCAAAAGATTATGCAGAAAGGCTCGTAATGTTATCCGGTAGCGAGGAAAAACTTTTCTTGGCATTGCAACAATCAATTGAAGAAGAAGACATGCAGTGGGCATTGCAATTGAGTGATAGTTTACTGGCATTGAATTATGAAATTGATTCGACGAAGAAACTGAGACAAAAGGCAATCCAATACATTGGTAATCGAGCAACAAATCCAAATAAAAGAAATTATTTCCTAAGTTCTGCCAATGAATTAAATGATGGTTATCAAGCCCAGCCCTTACTTCCTCAAACAAGTGAGTTATTGAATGAGATATCCATTGATATGTTTTTTGATATTCTATCTGTGAGGCTTAACCCTGAAAAAACAATTGGCATAACACAAAGAGTATGTTTTGTTTTTGATTCAAAAACGATTAAGACGATCACCTTACGCAATGGAATTGCGGAAATATCATCAAAAAATACAAATTGTGATATTCAAATAAGAACAAGCGAACAAATCTTTAAAGAAGCGCTTGCAGGCGTAAGGAATCCAGTCATGAGTGTGGCTTCTGGTGAAATTGATACCGGTGGCCAAAGAACAAAATTCCTGGCGTTCCTTTCCAACTTCTCTGGATAAAACTTACTTCTTCCTTTTGGATCTAAAAAAGTCCTGCATCAATTCCTTGCATTGAGTTTCCATCACTCCTCCGATCACTTTAATTGCGTGATTCAAATTAGGAGATTCAGAAAGATCAAAGGCAGATCCTGCAGCGCCCGATCTTGGGTCAGATGCACCAAAAATTAATGTGTCAACTCTTGCTTGTATGATTGCCCCCATGCACATCACGCAAGGCTCTAAAGTAACCACCAATGTTCCACCGATTCTGTGGTTTTTCTTAATCTTTGCTGCTTTCCTCAATACATCAATTTCAGCATGTCCTGAAGGATCATGATTAGCAATGCTCACATTTCCAGATACTGCTATGACCTGACCTTCGTCGTAATACAATGCACCAACTGGGACCTCTCCATTTGATTCGCTGATTTCTGCCTGCTCGTATGCAAGCTTCATGAGAGATTGTGAATCAATTTCCAAATCTTTTGGCTTATTGGGACATGGTCTCTATATTGAGTTGACCCTCAAGACCAGCCGATCGATGCTTCTCAGATTCTCTGTAATCTTTATCCGATATCATCTTTAACATTGCTTTCTTATTAGGATACTCAGCGATGGCAACCATGTCCCATAAATCCTCAACCTCACCGATTAGAAGTCTACTGACCCTGCCTGAGAAAATAAGCTTACCCCCAACTTTTGGCAAGTGAATTGTACCCACATCTTTGGCATAAATTTTATACGCTTCTTCACCTGTAAGATCCGTCTGCCTTCCGTCTTCATAAGATGCTTTTTTTCTAAACTTTAATAAGTTGACCATTCTTATGCTCGACTTTGTATTCCCAATCAGAAAACCTGCCATGGCTGTAACATTTGGTTTTAATTTATTCTTTACTTTCATTTATATTTCTCAAATATTTAGTAGACCAAGCCGTCTTTTATAACCACATCAACATCTTTGAGAATACTGATATCCTCAATTGGATTACCTTTAACTGCAATCATATCTGCAAACTTTCCTGCTTCAATTGATCCGAGCTTATCTTCTATCCTCAGTAATTTAGCAGTTTCCATGGTGGCTGATTGAATGGCATTCATCTCAGACATGCCGTTGTTAACCATGTAAACAAATTCCTTCCAGTTAGTGCCATGTTTCTGAACACCTGCATCCGTTCCAAATGCAATTTTAACTCCCCTTTCGTGTGCTTTCCTGAACGTGCCGCTTATTTGTGGTCCAACACTTGCCGCTTTGGGTCTTACAATTTCAGGAAAGAAATTATCTATCTTTGCTTTTTCAGCAACAAATTCTCCGGCGGAGATGGTTGGAACATAATACGTGCCGTTTTCAATCATAAGATCCATGGCTTCATCATCCATAAATGTTCCATGCTCAATTGAATCTACTCCTGCTTTGATTGCTCGTTTCATGCCTTCGGCACCATGAGCATGCACTGCCACCCACATGCCATAATCTTTTGCTGCGCTTACGACAGCATCGACTTCTTCTTGTGTGAATTGTGGGTTATCACCTGATTTTGCCTGGCTCAGAACACCGCCCGTCACCGTGATCTTAATGCCATCTGCACCATCTTTATAACGCTGCCTGACGGCTGCATACACCTCGTAAGGTCCATTGACCACTCCTTGCTCAGGGAGTGGATAAGAATAGTCATAAAGGGCCTTTCCATTCGTTGGATCAGCATGTCCGCCTGTTGTTGCAATGGTCTTGCCTGCAGCAAATATTCTCGGTCCAACAACCTTGCCAGCATTGATTGCATCTCTTAGACTGATTGCAACCAAACCACTGTCACCCACTTGTCTTACGGTTGTAAAACCAGACTTGAATGTGACAAGTGCATGTTGCGTTGCCAGTATCGCCTCCATCTCTCTTTCGACTTTCGAGGGTGCTTCAGCCTTAGACTGATACTCACCGCCAAAATGAACATGCATGTCCATTAAGCCGGGTAAAACAGTGTGATTTCTTAAATCAATATATTCTTCATGGTCACTTGTAGATATATAGCCTTCTTTTATATCTATGATGAGATTACCATCAATAACAATACTCATTTTCGGTTGAATACGATCAGATTTCCCATCAATGAGTTTACCCGCGTGGATAATTGTTTTTGCATCAATGCTTAAAGAAATAATAAATATCAATAGAAATAAATATTTGTATCTAACCGAAGAAATCATTAAGAGCCCTCTCTTTTTTTCGTTTGAGAGTTTAAATAAAACATAAAGTAGTCAGTATAGCTATTTTTAGATGAAAGGATCATAAGCCCACTGAAGTAAAGCCTGTCTTTGTTTTGGTCGGCACCAAACATCATGTTTTTCACAATTTTTTTTAATGGCACCAATATGTCTAGGACCAAATGCCATCCAACGTTTGATCTGAAACTCATCAACATCCTTGATTCTTCTGCCTAGTGAATATCTACAATACCATTGGAACCAACCAAGTGGGTCTTCAGGAGTAATCCATTTTTTGTCCAACCAAACTGACATTGGCTGACCTGAAGCAACCTTGAAGTAATTTAAATTAGTATTAAAGCCAGATTCACTAATCTTTGCCTTCTTGAACCACTTAATTGGATATTCTGAAACATCGCCCTTAAAGTAATAGCCTCCGAAAATCCCCAGCTCAAGCATTTCTTCTGGCGAAAGTTGGGGATTAAATCCCTTCATGAGAACCCTCTTTCTATTGAATAGGCTCTGTTACCTCTAGAGGAACCATTACATGAACAAATTCGCTGCCTTCCCACATCACATAAGGTCCTCCAGCGTATGGATCCGTTGGCAAGTCTTTAAGAAGTTCTTGCGGCAGCAGAAGCATCAAATGCGGTCCTTCCGCGACCCATACCCCTTCACTTGAATCTGTATTAAAAGGCTCATTATTATCTACAGGAACATCGCCCACTAACATGTAAGACATTCCGAATGTAGCTTGATTAGGATCATAATCATAAGATAGGCCCATTGCGCCCTTCATGTACTCTTGAAGCCATTTTTGCCAAGCAGGATCAACACACATTGGATTTACATTTTCATTTGGAGGTGTGCCAGGCATGCATACCCAACCATTTGACCCTTCTTTTAAGAGCGTACCATCGTGAGATATTATTGTGGCATCACCGCTTACATTCTCTGGTCCTGCTGACATAGCTATCTGCATGATTTGTTCTTTTGAGTATCGTTCATGAGTCTGTCCTTCGTGTGAATAGACATCGATGGATATCACAAAAACAAGCAATGAGATTAGTATTTTAATTTTCATTTATCTTTCTCCAATTTACATTTATCCCTTGTATCATATGAAACTAATCTTTGGGATGATAAAAATCAAATAAAAATGTTTTAAGACATTTAAATCTCAATTTGACCATTAAAAAATACGGAGGTATGACCTCCTATTCTGATTCTATTATTTAAGACTTCGCAGAATAATTCTCCACCCCTTTCTGATAGCTGTCTTGCTTTGATTTTGTTTCTCCCAAGCACAATTGACCAATAAGGGATGATGAGCGTATGAGCAGAGCCAGTTACGGGGTCTTCATTCACTCCATATTTGGGATAAAAACAACGAGAAATAATTTCACCTTCAGAGTCTACTGAGCTGACAATTGCTCCTCTTGAATCGAGTTTCCTGATCTCTTCATAGTTTGCATTTATTGACTTAATCTTCTCCTCTTGATCAAAAATAAATAGGTAATCATCGGTGCCTTTAATGACAGTCTCTGGTGTATAGCCAAATAGACTTTCCGAGAAGCTTTGATCCGATAATTCTGGTTTATCTGAAGGAAAATCTAGAAAAATTATATCCCCATCTTTCTCTGCTATAAGCATTCCTCTCTTTGACTCAAAGACAATTTTTTCAGAATCTTTTGATTTCGATTGATCAAATAAAACCCTTGCAGAAGCAAGTGTTGCATGACCACACAAATCAACCTCTCTTTTTGGTGAAAACCAGCGGATACCAATTGGGTCAGTTGATAAATCCAGGAACGCTGTCTCTGATAAGTTATTTTCAGCCGCAATAGAAAGCATAAGCTCACCTGAAAGCCATCCATCTAAAAAACACACAGCAGCGGGGTTACCTGAGAATAATTCACTGGTAAACGCATCTACTTGAAACATCTTAATCTTCATAACAAATTGGATGATTGATTAAATCGGAGAAGAATGTTGCGCTTTTATCTTCAGAGAGCCATCGACATTAATCAACAAAAATGTAAAAGCAACCTTAGTGATTTCTTCCATATTTACGGGTCTCAGATTTAGAGTGCCCATGGCAACTATGAAATTATTCTCTTCAATAGTATTAAGCTCCTCTAGTTTGATTTTACCCCATGGTTTTAGTGCAAATCCATTGTCCTCTGCAATATCACCTGTAATAAAGTAGGACAAAGCTAGATCTTTTGAATTCCTGAAAATGAGTTCTTTAGTGAAGGTGGGCTTAAATAGAACCTCTTCGCTATCAAAGGCATAATGCGATGATATAAATTTCACAGCACATTTTTCATAATCGCCCCCTTCAAGATAGACTCTTCCTATTTCTATGACGCCATCTTTCCAAGAGTTTATAAAATCATCTATTTGATTTGAACTCATTATGTATCAATTCCTTTTTTATAATTATTATATGCTTTCAGAATTATTTTTCTTGTGTCTACTGGATCTATCACTGCATCAATTTCTAGATGTGCTGCTGCTTCAATTGCTTTTCCTTTTTCATAAGCAGATGCAACCAGTTGGTCAAAGAGTTGTTCACGTTCTTTTGAGTCTTCTACCGCTTCCAGCTCTCTTTTAAAACCAAGTTGAACAGCACCTTCCAATCCCATTCCGCCGAACTCTCCAGTTGGCCATGAAGCAGAGTAGATTGGTTCATGAAAGCTGCCCCCCACCATTGCCATAGCGCCCAAGCCATATGCTTTTCTAAGGTAAATAGCTACCAAAGGTACAGACAATTTAGATCCAACTTTAAAGAGCTTGCTCATTTTGGTCACTGCAGATTGTTCTTCGCTTTCTGGCCCCACCATGAATCCTGGAGTATCAACCAAAGCAACAATTGGAATATCGTAATCATTGCACAATTCCATAAATTCCGATGACTTCTCCGCTGACATTGCATCAATTGCTCCACCCAATTGTTGGCAATCGCTTGCCAAAAGTGCAAAAGTCTTTCCTTCCAACCTAAAAAATCCAGTGACCACACTTCTGCCATAACTTTTTCTAAGCTCTAGGAAGGATCCTTCGTCACAGATAACCTCTATGATGTCTCTGATTGGATAACCCCACTTTCTATCCTCAGGAATAAGTTCTCTTAATTTATTTTGCTCTGATGCTTTAAACACTTCTTGATTGCCTTGAAAATAAGCTAGTAACTTCTTAGCGACGTCAGTTGCTTCCTTTTCATCTTTTGCTAAAAAATCAATGGTGCCATTCATTTCGTGCATTTTAGAAGGTCCAATATCGGTGGGGTTAAACTTGCCAAGACCTCCGCCTTCGATCATCGCTGGACCTGCCATTCCAATCCATGATTGTAGGGTTGCTATCCTGAAGTCAGCTGCTCCAAACAATGCTGCATTACCTGCAAAACAATACCCATTATTGATGGCAATTCTTAAAGATGATCCATCTAAGCTCGCCCATTTTGCAAAAGTAGGCACGTTCAGTCCTGCTATTTGTGTATTCACATCAACATCGCCCGGTCTGCCTCCACCACCTTCAGTGTATATCACAATAGGTAAATGATATTTCTTTGCCTTATCCATGATTCGGTCAAGCTTCTGATGATGAAAGTATCCCTGTGTTCCTGCAAGCACTGAATAATCATAGACAATGGCTATCGCATTAGAATTCTCTTGCCCTATTTCATTTGAATTGATCTCACAAAATCCTGTGATCACACCATCAGCTGAGGTTTCTTTTTGTAGAGAGTCATAGTCTTTCCGAGATCTTTGTGCTGCCACAGCAAAAGCCCCGAATTCAATAAAGCTGTCCTCATCAACTAAATGCTCTAGATTTTCTCTTGCAGTTCTATTTCCAGATTGATGCCTCTTCGAGGCCGCTTCTTTCCTATGTTGATCAGAAAGCTTCTCAATTCGAGATAAATAATTTCTGTATTCTTTGTTTTCTGTCATTTTATTTTTATATTACCCTTTCTCCGGCAACGGCGGCTCTTTGAAGCCTCCTTGTCTGAGGGTAATAATCTGCCACGGCATAATGTGAAGTACATCTATTATCCCAGACAGCTATAGTTCCAGGCTCCCATTTAAGCCTGACACAAAACTCTGGTTTTTCAATTACGCCATACAAAAAATTCAATAATGCATCACTCTCAGCTTTAGACAAGCCATTAACTGATTCAGTGAAAAATTTATTCACAAACAAACATTTCTTGTCTGTATGTGGGTGAGTCCTTACCAGTGGATGGGAGACCGGTGGAAAATCTTTCTGAAACTGTAATTTCTTTTCTTGTCCGTTCTCCCATTTAGAAAATATCGGTTCATAGTAATAAAGTAGATTGTGTTTACAGCTCAAAGAATCAAGGAATTCTTTCATAGATATCGAGAGAGATTCGTAAGCGGTTTCATTGCAAGACCATATGGTGTCCCCTCCTTTGTCTGGAATAATTTCGCCTTCAAGAAAAAAAAGTGCTGGAGGCTCCTCTAGGCCTGTCATGTCTTGATGAAATGTATTTAAGTAAGGCGGTTTCTCACTGTTTGTTTCGATCACCAAAAGATCTTGATATTTCTCAGACAATGCGGGCTGAACAAAAGGTGGTCCAAAAAGTCTTGAAAGATTTGTTAATTCAACGCCATCAAGATTCTGGTCCCTAAAAAAAAGGACCTTGTATTTATCAATTGCATCTTGAATCTCTTTGACTGAATGCTGACTAGAGATTGATTTGAGGTCAATATCACTGACCTCAGCTCCTAAAGCATTTAATGGCTTAATATTCATCATTCCCCTTTAAATCTTTGGGACATTATCCTTGTCCGAATATAAAGAATCAATCTTTTGAAACCTTATCCTTTATCCAAAAGGGGATGTAAAGCAGATAAAAGAATGCTATCGCGATCGGAATAACAACCGTCATATGGAAAGGGGGATCAGGGAAGTAATTCATGACAGAATCTGCATCCGGCCTGTCCATTAAATACCAAAAGTTTGCCCCTTCACCAAGCAATATATTAATAAAATAGATAATCACCATGAGCATGACACTTATCCCAATCACCCTATGGACATCCCTTAAAAAGGGTCGCTGATTAAGAGCAATAATGGCATAAGACACCGCCAACAAGATCAGTGTATGGCCCCAAAAAAAAGGGAAAAATACTCCACTGGGAAACGCAAAATCAACATCCGGGGTTAAAAGTGCCATGCTCGCGCCCCCTAAACCCCAAAAATATGCACAATTGAAAAATACTTTCTCTCTTGAAATAAAATAATATGCAATGGAAAGAGCTGATAGATCACACATATGGAGGGGTAAAGCTTCTTGCCATGCATGATTAAATGTAAAGGTATTTAACATTGAATCAAATGCATGCACGACGATAAGGGCAGATAAAGACACGCCCATCATTTTCTTTGTTTCCGATGATTTATTTCTGAAATAAATGGGCAAGAGAACAATCAAAGCAAAGCATAAAAGTAAAGTAACTAGATGTTGTATTCCAAAAAGCTGAAACGGCACTTGATGCATGATTAATTAACCTCCCCTGCTTTATTATTAATGGATATCAATCACAATACTCACTTCAGAATACAAAATATTGATGCACTTTTCTTTATCAAGATATTTTATGATTGATTTTTGTTAACCTCTATAACAATGTTTATGGGCTCCCTTGGTGAAATCAGTGTCTTTCAATACAAAAATAAAACTTAAAAAATACCTTTCAAATGCAGGCTACTGCTCAAGAAGAAAAGCTACTGATTACATTGAAGATAATTCAATCTTGATTAATTCTAAGAATGCAAAACACGATGATATTCTCGAGCATGGAGATGTCCTCGTTATCAATAAGAAAAGGGAAATCGTCAATTTAAAATTAAAGACGGAAATCTTGATCTATCATAAACCCACAGGTGAGATCTGCTCAACGGTGCAAACCGAAACCAATAAAAGCGTTTACCAATCAATTCCAAATAGAAAAAAAGGAAAGTGGATTATGGTTGGAAGATTGGATGTCAATACATCGGGCTTATTGGTTTTTTCAAACAATGGAGATCTGGTGCAAAAACTATCTCATCCCAGCTCAATGATTGAGAGAAAATATCTATGTAGAATCTTTGGAAAACCCACAACGTCTCAAATTCAGAACTTGCTAAATGGCGCTCTTATTGATGGGAAAAAATCTAGCTTTGATAAGCTGACACCAATTAAGAAGCAATCCGATGCCATGAATAATTGGTTTAGAGTAACACTCCATTCTGGAAGAAACAGAGAGGTAAGAAAGCTTTGGGAGTCTCAATCAATCCAGGTGAATAGACTGATTAGAATCGGTTTTGGTCCAATCGCACTCCCTGAGAATCTTAAGAAAGGTCAATACAGATATTTGACAGAAAACGAGATTGATAATCTATTAAAGCTTCTCGAGTTAGAGAATTAACCCTTGGATATTGATTCAAGTATCTCTTCTGAGAGTTGATTATTATGATTCATAACAATCACCTGAGATCTGAAAAGAGCAAGAAGCTCGGTGATCAGAATAAAAACAATCAAAAGCGTTCCAACAAATACATATTTCGTGAAAAGTATCAATGAGATCCCTGTTATTAGAATGACTAAATTGATCGAGCCTCTTAGAATCTTGCCAAGATAAAAGTGGTGAAGTCCAGCCACTAAAACATAATTCAAAACGGCATACGTATCGTGATCCTTTAATGCAGGGGCCAAGAGATTATAATAATCCCTCCTCTGATCCTCACTGAGGCCATTGACCTTTTTCTTTAAACGTTGATTTTGGTACTCGACCAAATCCTTATTTAATTTTAATCCTTCAAACATGTCTGTTCTATCTGCCTAATGTCACAATCACGGTCTCACGATTCCAGAAAAGCAGGAATCTTCGATTCTCAATGACCTGAAAAACAACTTGCCATCCATCAGCTGCCTCTCTATTGAGGGTGACTTCAAGTTTCTCTAATGGGAGACCCGAACTTCCAAGCAGTACTGTACCCAGTCCGCCCTCCATAACGTGAATCACTTTATACTCCCTAAATGCCATCTACTATCTCCGAAATGAATGAATTTTTGGTAATATTAACAGATGTTATCCACTCCCGACATCATTGATGCTTATCCAGAGTCTCAAACTCTGACTAAATTCAGACACTTTGGCGGTAAAAAAGCATTTCATGGAGAAATTCAAACCATTAAATGCTTCGAAGACAATAGCTTTGTTAAAAAAGAACTTAGTAAGCCATCAGAATCTGGCGTTTTAATTGTTGACGGTGAATCTTCAAATAACTGTGCGCTTCTTGGAGATCTCTTGGCTCAGATGGCCAAAGACAATGGATGGGCAGGCATCATCATCAATGGCTACGTAAGAGACATTGAGATTTTAAGAGCAATTGATATAGGAGTCATGGCACTTGGGGCTTGCCCAAGAAAGAGTGAGAAGAGAGATCAAGGCATGAGAAACCTAAACATCGAAATTGATGATGTCATCATCAAACCTGGATATTGGTGTTATGCCGACGAAAACGGCGTGTTGATTTCTAAACCAAAGTTAGATTTCAATTAATTCCTAGAAAATTTATCTTTCAGTTGGTAAGGCAGATATGTCAAATAGAAGGCTAAAATAGCTGATGGAATCAATCCGAGAATATGAAATGGAGCCGACGGGAAGAAGTTGATAATTGTATCTCCATTCGGTTTATCTTTTAGATACCAAAAGTTTGCACCATCTCCTAAAAGATGATTTAAAGCAAAGATGATCACTGTCATTATCAATGTAATTTTGACTACAAAAATAAAGTCTATAAATCTTGGTCTTTCTTTTAGGACAAAAATTGGCAAACCTAAACCAAGAAGAATGAGTCCATGTCCGTAGTAAAAATTAATGAATTCTGGATGTGGATATGCAAAAGTCAATGCAGGGGTTAGCAATGCCATACTTGCAGGAATGATTCCCCAAAAAAAAGCACAGTGAAAGAATCTTTTATCGTAACCCAACAGATAAAGACCTATGGAAAGTTTAGAGAAATCACACATATGAAGAGGGATGATCTCCTGCCAAGATAAATCAAAACTGACTGCATGAAAGAACTGCATGAAATAATGAGTAATCAATAAGACCCCAATAGAGACTTCAGCATTCTTTTGTATTTCTTTAGATTGACGACTAATCCAAAATAAGATCAAAGCAATGATCACATAACTGAGAACTATACTGATTACATGAGAAAAGCTAAATAATGTAAAAGGCTGCATGTCATTCACTAGTTTGCGATCAAAATAACGATGTGAGAAATAATAACAATGATTGTCAGCCTAAATCTCATTTGTTTGTAAAAATATACTTTGATGAAAATGAAGATTCATTGATCGAATCATTATCGAGAAACACATGATATGCATTCTTTTTTTCTGAGAAGACAATTGACTCATGAGGAGTCTCATTGATTAAGTGCAAAGCACAACCGCCATCAATGGCAATACAAGAATCAATGATTTCATTTTTAATCATTCTATGAACAGTAGGTCTGCGCTCAGGTTCTTCATCGAAATGAGGGCAACAGACGCCCTTCGCAAAACCGAGACAATCGATTAATTTCAAATCATCAGCCCAAGAATCGGTGATCCCAGAATCAAACCAACAAATTGCACCCGCGCTCACTCCACACATAATGGTCCCATTCTTATATGCAATCTTAAGCAAATGATCTAAACCCCAGTCTTTCCAGACAGCCAACATGCTTTTTGTATTTCCTCCTCCTACAAAGATGATGTCTTGATTTAAGATCAACTGCTCTAAGTCAGGAGTCCTTTTAAAAAAATCTAAGTGCACCGGATCGCAATCAAACATCGAAAATGTTGAGTGGTAGCTTTCTTTATAGCCTTCATCATCGCCTGTTGCAGTTGGAATGAAGCAGACCTTTGGCTTGCTTTTTTTGGATTGATCTAGGATGTAACCTTCAATGATACCTTCACCTGGATTTCTTCCAAAACCTCCACCCCCAATGGCAATGATTTGTCTTTTCATTGTGCTCTTCTCCGGGTGAACTTAACTAAATACCGAGATAGTTATAAGTCTCGGCAACTTTTTTCACCGCAATAACCATTGCAGCAGTTCTGAAATCTTTGATTCTCTTATCGGAATGATAGCTTTCATGAATGGCATGATAACCTTCTTTCATTTTCTCTTCTAAGCCAGACCGAACCAAATCAATCTCGCTTGCACCCTTGATAAACCCTTCTTTCATATCAGAAGGAAAAGGCTCGCTGGTCATTGACTCCAATGCATTAACAAGATTGCTTTGTCTTTTTTCTTGGTCCCTCTCCTGCATCAATCCGTAACGCATTTTGGATAAGTTTTTCACCCACTCAAAGTATGAAACAATGACTCCGCCGGAATTGGCATAAAAGTCTGGAATAACCGTAATTCCATTTTTTTGCAGAATCTTATCTGCTTCAGCTGTAATGGGGCCATTGCCCCCTTCAACAATCAGTTTTGCTTTTATCTTTGCAGCATTGTCCTTGTGAATGACCCCTTCTGTGGCTGCTGGAATCAATATATCGCAATCTTTGCTTAAGAAATGACCTCTGGCAGTCGAGAAACCATCAAAGCCTTCAAACGTCCTTTTTCTCGAAAAATGCTTCTTTAATTTTGGAACATCAATTCCTTTCTTATTGACTACTGAACCATCTCTTTCAATCACGGCAATAATTTTTGCACCGGATTCATGCAAGAGTTCGGCAGCGTGATAACCCACATTACCAAATCCTTGAATAACCACTCTTTGTCCATCTAGTTCACACCTGAGTTTGGATCTTTTGCGATCTTTATCGTTGTTTAAAAATTCAATGATTGAATAAAAGACTCCTCTTCCCGTCGCCTCTGTCCTGCCATCGACTCCTCCAAGCATTATTGGCTTCCCAGTGACTGCAGCCATTGCGTCAATTTCAGTGGGGTTCAATCGTCGATACTCATCGGCCATCCAAGCCATTACATTTTCATCGGTCCCCATGTCTGGGCCCGGAACATTCTGAGAAGGGTGTATCAGATCTCTTTTTGCCAATTCATAGGTAAAGCGTCTTGTAATTCTTTCCAGCTCATCTTTTTTCCAACGATATGGATCTATAATCAATGCGCCTTTAGAGCCGCCAAATGGTAAATCCATGAGAGAACATTTATATGTCATCAAGGCTGCAAGGGCCTCTACTTCTGTTTGGCTTGCGCTTAAAGAATATCGAATACCTCCTTTGACAGGCTCATAGTGCTCAGAATGTACACAGCGATACCCAGTGAATGTATACAAACTCTTTCGGAGGCGGACCCCAAAATTAACTTTATAAATTGAGTTTGCTAATTTTATCTTTAGCGCGAGATCATCTGGCAGCGAGAGAAGCTCAGCGGCTTCATCGAAAACCTGATTAACAGAATTAAGAAACGTTTTATTATTGGCCAATTTTGTCTTGGTTAATATACTATTTTTTTAGTATAACAGAGGATAAATGGAATAGAATGAAGTCTATATTGATTCTCTCTCAGATTAAATGTCTAAAATAATTAAATTAAAAATAAATCAGATTATGAATACATCTATAAAAAATATCTTTTACCAATTTCTTGTTTTATCCGTCTCAGGAATAATGTCGATTGCTGTGAGTGCCAATGCACCAATATTGCAACCCGGAGCACCAGGAGAACCGACTATGGAGCTGGATCCTGACACAGCCATTGCTATAGCAAGTTCATCCTATACAACTGCGGATGTAGAATTCATGCAGGGCATGATAGTGCACCATTATCAAGCATTCCTTATGTCAGAAATG
>Ga0066849_10000461_pt1 | contig 16407 bp, 15 predicted proteins | sample ETNtaG_9_FD_65492 | JGI IMG/M metagenome (GOLD analysis project Ga0066849, IMG submission 65492) | Marine microbial and viral communities from oxygen minimum zone, Eastern Pacific Ocean - ETNP201406SV69 | ecosystem: Environmental > Aquatic > Marine > Oceanic | place: Pacific Ocean: Eastern... | reverse complement strand
TAGAAGTTACCCTGATTTTAAAACTATGGCTGAAGAAGAGTCTAAAAGAAAAGATGGTATTGAAGTTGTATCAATTGTGACGCCTAATCATATGCATGCTGGCCCTGCTATCGCATTTTTAAAAAAAGATATTCATGTAATTTGTGATAAACCAATGACTGCAACCATGGAAGATGCACACGAACTTATGAGTGCTATAAAGTCATCAAATGCTTTTTTCTTTTTAACACATAATTATTCAGGTTATCCAGTTGTAAGAGAGATGAAATCTCTTGTTAGAAATGGTGAGTTAGGAAAAATACGAGTTGTTAAAGGAGCGTATTTGCAAGGTTGGTTAGGATCAAAAGAAGAAGACTCAGGATCAAATAAACAAGCAGAATGGCGAACTGATCCAAAAAGAAGTGGAGCAGCAGGTGCAGTTGGAGATATAGGTAGTCATACTATGCACTTAATAGAGTTTGTTACAGGTTTAAAATGTGAGTCTGTTGCTGCAGATTTAACTATTTTTGTTCATGGAAGACAATTAGATGATGACGCTTCAATAATGATACGTATGAATGAAAACGTTAAAGGAAATTTATCCATTTCACAAGTTGCAACTGGCCAAGAAAATAATTTTACTATTTCAATCTACGGTGAAAAAGGAGCACTTCATTGGTCACAAGAAAATCCTAATTATGCACGATTTTCAAGAGTGGGTAGAGCTGATCAAATTATAACTCGAGGTGGAGCTATTCAAAATGAAAATTCTTATGCTCCAATTCGAATTCCTCCGGGTCATCCAGAAGGTTATCTTGAAGGATTTGCTCAAATTTATTCTGATGCAGCAGATATAATTTTAAATCATAAAGATAAAAATCAGTTATTAGAATTATTACCAGGTGGAGAGTCTGGTTTGCAGATAATGAGGTTCATTAATGCATCAGTAAAATCAAGTAAAAATAACAGTATTTGGACTGATTTAAGCTCTATTTGATAAATGCATAATCAGATATGCGTTTTATGCATATTTGTTTTTCTTATTTTAAACTTACATTTTTCATTAATATATCTAAATATATAATTACGTTCATCATGTTTTCATGACGGAAGTAGACGAAAGTCGAAGGAACGCATGCAAAGTTATTAAATCGTTCAATCTGCTTAAGCGGATCGGAAGTAGGTTAAACCGAAGGAACGCGGAACTTATATATTAATTTCCATAGCTAAGCATGAAAAGTAGCACATAGCTTGTGGTGAGTTATGTCTTGTGAAATTTATAATGGAGGATTAATGTTTAGAAGATCTTTTTATTTTTTAAGTATTTTATCATTTTTTTTACTATTCAGCTCTTACGCAAAAGCAGGGGTTGATGCCGAGGTAGCTTATATATTAAATACATTCTCATTCTTAGTTTGTGGTATTTTAGTTATGTGGATGGCTGCAGGTTTTTTATTTTTAGAATCAGGGTTGGTTACTACAAGAAGTGTCTCAACAATTGCTGCTAAAAATATTGGCAAATTTGCAATTGTTTCAATTGTATTTTACTTATTCGGATATAATCTAGGCTACGGTATTCCTGAAGGAGGCATTATTGGTTATCCTTCCATATGGACCGATAATACATCTCTAGAAAATGGATATTCTGATGCTTCAGATTGGTTTTTTCAAGCTTTATTTGTTTGTGCAACTGTTTCAATAGTGTCTGGTGCAGTCGCAGAAAGAATTAAAATTTGGCCTTTCTTTGCTTTTGCTGCCATACTTGGTGGTTTTATTTACCCAATACAAATGGGATGGGAATGGGGAGGTGGATGGCTAGACGCACTTGGCTTCTCGGACTTTGCAGGATCAACTTTAGTACATGCATGTGGTGGATCGGCAGCGCTAGCTGGTGTAATCTTATTAGGTCCAAGAATTGGTAGATTTAGTGAATCTGGAGAACCTGCAAATATGGAACCTTTTGCACCATCTTCTATTCCACTGGTTACACTTGGAACATTTATTTTGTGGATGGGATGGTATGGGTTTAATGGTGGATCGCAATTAGCTCTTGGTTCTTATGAAGATGCAACTGCCATGTCTCAGATATTTATGAATACGCATTTAGCTGCTTGTGGTGGCTGTATGGCTGGAGCAATTATCACAAGATTAATTGGTGGTAAAACTGATATAGTTATGATGCTTAATGGTGCACTTGCGGGATTGGTATCAATTACTGCTGAGCCCTTAATGCCATCTCCTCTATTATCAATTTTTATTGGAGCTATTGGAGGTGCAATTATGTATTACGGTTCACAATTATTAAACTCTCTAAAACTCGATGATGTAGTAGGAGCAATACCAGTACATATGTTTGCAGGTATATGGGGCACTTTAATTGTTCCATTTACAAATCCAGATGCATCATATGGCATTCAATTACTTGGAGTTATTTCAGTTTGTCTGTTTGTTTTTATAACATCCTATATTGTTATTTATTTATTAAAAATATCAATGGGATTAAGAATTAGTGAGGAGGCTGAAAAACTTGGAACTGATAAAGCAGAGGTTGGAGTAGTGGCATATTCTATTAGAGATTAGATATTATTAAATATGTTAAATATATAATATGTAGAGGAGGCTTACTCCTCTACTTTAGCTAGGCTCTTCCTGAATATTGAGAGAGTTTATTAGGATCAACTCCAATTAAGCTATAGGCCTTATTCCATTTATTGGTTACTTCTTCATCAAATAAGAAGGTTGAGTCTGCTGAAAGAGTCATCCAACTATTTGCTAAAATTTCTTTTTCAATTTGACCAGGCCCCCAACCAGCATAACCTAAGGCAAGTATACTATTTTTTGGACCTTTTCCTTTTGATAAGTCTTCAAAAAACTCAGATGTACTTGTTAGCGCTACACCCTTTTCAATAGATAGAGTTTCTTTTTGTATTACCTCATCAGAGTGTAAAACAAAACCTCTTCCACTTTCAATTGGACCACCGTACCTAATGTATAATTTTTTACTTCCAAGAGGTTTATCAATTCCAAGCTGCTCTAATAAATCAGGATATAAATCATAATCAATTTTTTTATTAATAATTATGCCCATCGCTCCCTCAGATGAATGTGCGCACATATAAATTACAGTTTTATAAAACCTTTCATCTTCCAAAGAAGGCATCGAAATTAAGAGTTTTCCAGTTAAATTCATATTTATATATTCTTATTATTTATAGTATTTCAATAGCGTATTACTATATATTAGACTAACAATTTTGATGAACATTTTATCTAATTTATTCAAATTTTTTATTTATACTATTCTATTTAATTTAGTTTCTAGTGCTATTATAGCTAAATCAAGTGATTGGTCTGTTAGTGAAACATCTAAGTTGCGATTAATTTCCCCGTATTCTCAAAATGATTCAAAAAATATTTTAATTGGACTTGAATATAAAATGGAGCCAGGATGGAAGACATATTGGAAATCACCTGGGGATGGAGGTTTTGCACAATCTATATCTTGGGAAAACTCATTGAATGTTAAAAATGTTGATATTCTTTGGCCTACTCCAATTGAGTTTGAAATATTAGGACTAACATCTCTTGGCTATCAAAATGAAGTTATTTTTCCTCTTGAGGTAGAGCTTGAAGATGAATTCAAAAACACTTTTTTAAACCTGCACATAAGTTTTTTAATTTGTAAAGATATATGCATACCAGGTGATGCAACAGTTTTTTTAGAAATTCCATCTGGAGAAAAAAAATTAAATGATAATTATTTTAATTTGGAGAGAGCACTATCACTTTTACCAGAAAAGGACTTTAACAGCTCTTATATTAATAAAATAAATCTTAAAACATTTAATAATTATAAACATTCTATAATACAATTACAGTTTGAATCAGATAAAGTTTTTTTTAATCCAAAAATATTTTTACATTCACCCTTTGGTTTACCAGTAGTAAAAAATTCCATTAAATACTCTAGTGATAATAAAATAATTACAGTGGATTTTAATTTTGATAAAGATCTGATATCACAAAAAAAATTCCCCCTTGAAGTTATCATAAAAGATAAAAATCATAATTTTAAACAAACATTAAATGTTGAAATAGACGATCAATCTTTAAATTCAGACATCAACAATTATTATATTTATTATATATTAATATCACTGTTAGCTGGTTTAATTTTAAATGTTATGCCATGTGTATTTCCTATTCTCTCTATAAAATTAATGTCAGTTTTTTCGTCTGATAAATATAATACTAGAGTTAGTTTTATAACGACAGCTCTCGGAATTATATCTTCATTTGTACTATTAGGATTAATATTTATACTTTTACAGTATTTTAAAATTTCTATTGCATGGGGTATGCAATTTCAACAACCATATTTTTTAATATTCATTACTTTAGTAATATTTTTATTTATGATGAATATGTTTGGGCAATTTGAAATTAACTTACCAACTAAATTGAATAATTTAGGCTTTTTTACTATTAGCAACAATAAATATTTAAAAGATTTTTTTAATGGATTTTTTGCGACTCTAATGGCGACACCATGTTCTGCACCTTTTGTTGGTACAGCTATTACTGCAGCATTTACGCAGTCTTACGCAATAGGAATTATTATTTTTCTATTTATGGGGATTGGTATGAGCTTGCCTTATTTATTGATTGCTTCATTTCCAAAATTAATAAATTTTATACCCAAATCTGGCAAATGGATGATTTATGTAAAGTATCTTTTAGGCTTATTGTTGTTTGCTACAGTGATTTGGTTATTAAATATTTTATTAAATTTTTTTAATTATTATTTTGTAATTTTTTTAATTTTATTTTGTTTAGTTTTATCCTACCGACAAAAGATACCTTTTCAAAAAAATTTTTTTACAATGGTTGTTTTGATAACTATTTTTTCTTCATCATCATTGAAGTTTTTCCAACAAAATACAATTTTTGAAAATGAAAAAGATTGGCTAAACTTTTTTGATGTTAATATAGATCAACTGATTAATAAAAATCAGTTAGTTTTTTTAGATATTACTGCAGATTGGTGTGCCACTTGTCAGTTTAATAAAATTAATGTTATTAACTCGGAGGCAATAATTAAATTATTTAAAGATAATAAAGTATCTCTGATAAGAGCTGATTGGACAAAACCAAATGAAAAGATAAATATGTTTTTAGAAAAGTATGATCGATTTGGTATTCCTTTTAATGCTTTATTTTCTAGTAATTATTCTGAAGGTATTTTATTATCTGAAATACTTTCTGAAAAAGAAATAATAAATGCAATAAACAAAATAAAAAATGAATAGAGTAATTCCATCAATAAAAGTACCAGTAATCCACAAAGGTGTAACATCAATAGTATCGCTCTTAGATGAATTAAAAAGTAAAAAAATTATTATGTTTGGTGTACCTGGAGCTTTTACTCCTACATGTTCTGAAAAACACATGCCAAGTTATATTAAATTACATAAACAATTTATTGATAAAGGTATTGATGACATTTATTGTTTATCGGTAAATGATGATCATGTGATGAAAGCTTGGTTATTAAGCTATTCTGAAGATAATAAGATAATAGGTATTGCTGATGGAAATGGTGATATTAGCAAAAACCTTAAATTATTTGTTGATAAAACTAAAAATTATATGGGAATGAGATCAGCGAGATTTGCAATGATTGTAATAGACAATACTATTAAAGAAATAATTATTGAAGAGCCTGGGGAATATAAAAAGACTTCAGCAGAAAGTGTATTTAAAAAAATTTAACTATTTTTAAAAAATTAACTAAGTATTTTTGCGCTGTATTAAAGCGTATATTGTTACTGCTACAGTTATCATTATTCCATTAATAAACTGAACATAAAAACCTGATAATCCTAAAGCCACTATACCTGACTCAAGAGATCCAATAATTAACACTCCTATAAATGTTCCAAATATCGTTCCTTTTCCACCAAATACTGAAGTTCCACCAACAAACACTGCGGCAAGTGTTGTAAGCATTAATCCAGATCCTTGAGTTGGCCAAAAATACAACATTTCATACATTGTAAAAATTCCTGCTAATGCAGAGAAAAAACCTAATTGAACAAATGCAATTATTTTAACATTATCCACATTAATACCCATCATTTGAGAACTAGCTTTGTTATCTCCAACAAAGTGAATATGATTACCAAATTTATGATATCGATAAACCCATTGCATTAAAGCTGTTAAGACTATGAACCAAATAAACTGTGCTGGAATTTTATTAAAAAGTTTTTCAACAAATAAAGTATGATGCCATGTACCATCGGCTACATCTACTATTGCAACTCCACTTCCTTGTGAAATAACATTTACTAATCCTCTCCAAAAATATAAAGTTCCAATTGTAGCAACTATAGAAGGTATTCCTATTTTAGTAACTAAAAGACCATTGATAAGCCCTGCAAACATACCTAATGCTGTAGATAAGGCAAAGGCAATAAAAAAGTTGCCGTCGGTTGCAGTTAAAACTAAACCAAAAGTAAGTGAAGTTATCCCAACAATTGAAGGGAAAGATAAATCAATTTCACCAAGAGTAACAACGAATGTAGCAGAAATAGCAATAATACCAAAAAATGGCATAGATTGCATAAAAGCTCTATAAATAGGAAAGCGTGTAAAAACGTGTGGAGCACCTAAAAAATAAATCAAAAACAAAACAATCGCAATAATTGTTATACTTATCTCTAGTCGGTGAGTTTTTACAAAATAGCTATTTAGTATCCCGCTCATTTATTCATTTACCTTTATCTTCCCAGATTCATGCAATTGTATCATTTTTTGAACAAGTTCTTCTCTCGATATTTCATCCTTATTAAACTCTCCAACAACTTCTCCTCTATCTAAAATTATAAACCTATCAGCAGCTCCGTAAACATGAATAATATTATGGTCTATGAAAATCGCTGATTTATTTTCTTTTTTTAAACCTTTAACAAAATTTAAAACTTTTTCAGTTTCTTGAATTGATAAACCCATTGTAGGTTCATCAAGAACTATTAAATCCGAATCAAAGTATAGAGATCTTCCAAAAGCTACTCCTTGTTTTTCACCACCTGATAAACCCATTATAGTTGAGTCAACAGTAATAGCCTTTGAAGTAAACCCAATATAATCCCTTAAAATTTTCTCAGCCTCTTTTCTTTGTTTCTTTATGTTTAAAAAACCAAGAGCATTTGTCATTTCTCTTCCAGCAAAAATATTTCGCCATAACTCTTGTTGATCACATAAAGCTCTTTCTTGATAGACTGCTTCAATACCCATTTTTCTAGATTGAGCGACTGATTTAATATCAACTTTACTGCCTTTGAAAAAAACTTGACCAGACGAAGGTCTATGAACGCCTGTTATGACTTTTATTAACGTAGATTTTCCAGCACCATTATCACCAATAAGAGCTACAACCTCACCTTTTTTAATTTTAATATTAACATCTTTAAGAACTTTAACATTCCCAAAGTTTTTATATATATTTTTTAATTGTAAAAGATCTGCGCTCATTTTATTTTTTAAAAAATAAACCTGCCTCTAAAAGGCAGGTTTATTAAAAATAAATTTATCTAATTTGTAGTGCTGCTAATGGAGCTACTGCATCAATATTTGCTTTTGTAACAAATGCAGCACCAGTATCCATTGCTAAACCAGCCATACCAAATTTAGTTGAAAGATAAAGCTGTATAATTGGCATGTAACCTTGAATAAATGGTTGTTGATCAATTACAACATCAATGTATCCAGAATTAATTCCGTCAACAATTGGCGCTGATAAATCAAAACCTGCACCACAAACTTCTTCGGTTCCATGACCAGCTGCCTTCATGTAAGTAGGAAGACTTGCTGTTAAACCTCCATGGTCTGTAATAGCCATTTTGATATCTGGGTTAGCACTGTATGTAGCAACATACATTGGTGTTCCTTGTGAAGCATCAGAGTTTACATTATCAGGAATTTCTTGATAAACAACTTCAACGCCCATTGATTCAACACCAGCTATAGCGCCTTTAGTTCTCTCACCTCTATTTGGCATACTTGCAAGACCCCATACAAAAGCTTTATCTCCAGCTTCTAGGCCACATACTTCAACACCTTTTTTACCAAGATTAAAACCAGCAGCAAAAAGGTCAGCACCAGCATAACCAAATCCTGTTGTTTTAAGTTCAGCTTCTAAATCAGGAAGAGGAGTATTCATAGTTGTAATAACTATGCCCATTTCTCTTGCTTCATTAATTATAGGTCTCATTGCAGCGTCGCCAGGGAAACCATAAATTGCAATTCCGTCTGGTTGAAGAGCAACAGCTTCTTTAAATTGTTTAATCATGATTTCTGAATTCCACTGAGACCAGTAGTAATCAACATCACAACCAGTGTGTTCTGCTGCAGCAACTGCGCCATTGTAAACTATTGTTCCAAATGGCCCACCTTCAGGTCCACCTGGAAAAAAGATAAACTTTTTATCACAACTATAGTCATTTTTAGCAATTGCAGAAGTTGATGCAAAAGCAAAAAATAAAGCCACTAAAGCTAAAATTTTTTTCATTTTTCCTCCATGTATATAATTTTATATATAATTATTATTTTTATATGTAAAAATGATTATAATACAAACTATATATAAAAAAAGCCAAAAAAAACATAATGCGACATTAAAACTAGTAATTTTTAATAATTTTTTCCTTACTTACTGTGTTTTTGATTTAATATTTTATAAAAAAATGATAACTTTATTCATATGGATGTAGACTTAGATAAATGGTTTAAATGCAATTTAGATAAAAAAGAATTTAAAAAACTTTCAAAAAAATCTGATTGGCAAGGTTTTAAACATATGGTCATCTATTTCTTTTTTTTGGGGATATTTGGTTATTTAGCATATGCTACTTGGGGTACATGGTGGTCATTATTATTTTTTTTAATATATGGAAATATCTGGGGATGTAGCGATGCCATATGGCATGAGACTGGTCACAGAACTGCTTTTAAATCAAAATTTTGGAATGATTTTTTTTACTTCATAGCAAGCTTTATGGATAATTTCGAGCCAATTAGATGGCGTTATTCGCATTATCATCATCATACTTATACTATTTTTAATGATCCTGTTGATTTTGAAATACATGTAAAAAAACCAACTGACCTTTTGATTTTCTTTTCTCACTATATTCCATTTTCAGGTTTTGTTTTTTTCAAAAATTCTCTTCAATGGGAAACAATTAAACATGCTTTTGGCATAACAACTGAAGTGATGAAGGTTTGTATTCCAGAAAAAGATAGATCTAAATGCAGATGGTCTGCAAGAAGTCATGTTTTTATTTGGTTAGTTATCATTTTAGGTTCAATTTATTTTCAATCTTGGCTACCTGTTTTGTTTATCATTTTACCAAATTTTTATGGAAAAACATTAGTGATGTTAATGGGTCTTACTCAGCATGCAGGCTTACAAGAAGATATAAAAGATCATCGGTTAACAACAAGAACAGTTTATTTAAATCCAATTTTTAGTTTTTTGTATTGGCATATGGAATATCATGTTGAGCATCATATGTTTCCGCAAGTCCCATCTCATAACTTAAAAGATTTGCATGAATTAATTAAAGATCAATTGCCTGCAGCAAGAAAAGGATTATGGGGAGCATATAAAGAAATTATTCCAGCCTTAGTTAAACAAGCTAGAGATCCTAATTATAAAATACCTTTAGTTGTTCCAAGCTAAAAGTTTAATTTATTACTTAATAGTTTGTTGTATTTGACTAATTGCTAATCAATACCAAAAGTTTATATTAAATTAAATAATGAGTTCTTTAAAAAATCTATCAATTTTAGGAGCTGGTCAGGCTGCTGTTTACGCAGCGAGTGAGTTTAGAAAACATGATCAAGATTCAATAGTTACAATATTTGGGGATGAAAACTATCTGCCGTATGAAAGACCTCCGCTTTCAAAAGATTTTCTTATTAATAAAAAAAAGGAAGATGAATTTTCATTTTTTTCTAAAAAATATTTTGAAGATCAAAATATTAATTTTATAAATGAAAAAATTGAAACAGTTGATTTTAAAAATAGATCATTATTATCAAATGATAACAATAAATTTTCCTATGATAAGCTTTTGATAACCACAGGCTCTACTAATAGAAAGTTAACAATTGATAGAGAAATTGATAATAAAATATTTTATTTAAGAAATTTAGAAGAAGCTAAAAAAATTAAAGATAGAGCTTCAAAAGTAAACAAAATAGCTATCATTGGAGGTGGATTTATAGGTTTAGAAATTGCATCATCTCTTAATCAGCAAAATAAATCAGTTAGCTTAATAGAAATTTCTAAACAATTAATGGGAAGAATAATTCCCTCTCCTATTGCAAATTTAGTCAAAGATGCACATGAACAGCATGGAAATAAATTATATATAAATAGTAAAATTAAAAATATTCAAAAAACTAGTGAGGGTTTTAAAATTTTATTAGATACTAATGACAGTATTGATGCAGAAATGATTATTGGTGGGATTGGCTCTTCACCAACTATAGACTTATTTAGTCACTCAGATTTAAAATTAGAAAACGGAATTTTTACAGATGAATATTGTCAAACATCAATAGAAGATGTTTATGCTGCAGGCGATGTATCAAATTTTTATCACCCTCTTTTTCAACAAAATATCCGACTTGAATCATTTCAACATGCACAAAATCATGGCATAAGTGCAGGAAAAAATATTGCTGGTATAAAATCAGAATATCTATCTGTTCCTTGGATGTGGTCTGATCAATTTAATTTAAATTTACAACTTACTGGTCTTTGTAATGATTACGATGAAATTATTGTAAGGGGAGACAGGCTAGAAAATGGAATTATTTATTTTTTTATTAAAAATCAAAAAATCGCCGGCGCATGTGGTTTAGGTTTAATGGGCAAAGTAGGACGAGATATTAGAATAGCTTCTAAATTAATTGAAAAAAATACCTCAATAGATAAGAAGATTCTTTCAGCTCAAAATGAAAAGTTAAATGCCCTATTAAAAAAATAAACTATGTTTATAAATTTGTTTATTTTTTAGATTTTATTATTATATAGACATTATTATGACTGGGGATAACTGGATTGAGGTAGGAAAAACTGATAGTATAGATATTGAGGATCTTATCAGATTTGATCATGGTGATAAAACCTTTTGCATTTATAGAATTGAAGATGGATTTTATGCTACAGATGGTATTTGTACACATGAGGAAGTTCACCTTGAAGAAGGTTTAGTTATGGATGATGAGATTGAATGCCCAATGCATCAAGGAATTTTTAATATAAAGAGTGGTAAAGCGATAAGTCCTCCTGCTTGTGATGATCTAAAAACATATCCAGTAAAAGTTGAAAATGATCTAATTTATATTAATATAACTTAATATTTAGGAGATATATATGAGTAGAAAAAAACTAACAGTTCACGATTATTTACAATGTAAAGGTAAAAGACAACTTAGTGTAATGTTTGTTCATAATGCTGATGAGGCAGCAGCAGCGGAAGAAGCAGGTATTGATATGATTTGCACATCTCATGATGCTCCTCAATTTGGCATTTATAATTCATTTGATGAATTAAAAAGAATTCGTTTAGCTGCACCAACATGCTTTATGCAATCTGGTGGAGCGGTACGAGTTGCGTCAGAATATGAAGCTATGAAGTTATCACATAAATATTTAGATATTGGTGCTGATGTTATTTATGGAGGTAATTGGAGTTATAAGTGGATTAGAGCTCTAAGAGATGAATTTGTTCCAATTAATAGCCATGTTGGTTTAGTTCCAGGTATTGCTACTTGGATAGGTGGTTTTAAAGCACAAGGAAAAACTGCTGATACTGCAATGAGAGTTTTACAAAACACAATTGAATTACAAGAAGCAGGTGCCATTGGTGTTGAATTGGAAGTTGTTCCTCCAAAAGTGGCAGAAGTAATAACAAAAAAAGTAGATATTATGACTTTATCCATGGGAAGTGGGTCAGGATGTGATGGGCAGTATTTATTTGCTAATGATGTTCTAGGTTATACTGAAGGTCATACTCCTAGGCATGCAAGAATTTACAGAGATTTCAAAAAAGAATTTGCAAAATTGCAAGTAGAAAGAATTAATGCTTTTAAGGAATTTCATGATGATACTGTTAATAAAAAATTTGATGATCCAAAAATCACTGTTGGAATTGATGATAAAGAATTTGAAAATTTTTTAAAACTTGCAGAAAAATATTAAATAAATGCTTGCTGGAGATGTTGATCTAAATTCTTGGTATAAACCAGAGATAGATAAAAAAGTATTAAAAGAATTATCTAAACGCTCTGATATAAAAGGTTTTTTTGATATTTCTCTCTTTTTTATAGCTCTGATATTTTCTGGTTACCTTTGTATAATTACCTGGGGGACTATTTGGAGTATTCCAGCATTACTTCTCTATGGTAATATTTTTTATTGCAAAATGATCAGTATTCAACATGAAACTAATCATGAGACATATTTTAAATCAAGAGGTCTAAATAGGTTTTTTTATAATATAACTAGTTTACTTGGTGGTTTTGAAGTTGTTCGCTGGAAATGGAGTCATTTTCATCACCATACTTATACAATTTTTACTCATAAAGAAGTTTATGATTATGAGGCTAATAGTCCTAGACCAACTGAACCAATACGATTTCTTCTTAATTTTTTACCGTTAGGTCCAATCCTCAATATTCAAAAAGTAAGGCATTTTACTCATTTTGAAATCATTAAACATTCCTTTGGTATTATCTCAAATGTTGTAAAACTTACCGCTCCAAAAAATGAAATAAATAAAGTAATTAATAGTTCTCGTTTGTATGTATTATTTTGGTTTATTATAATTGGTATATCTCTTTATATTTGGTCATGGTTACCACTAATAATGATTTTATTACCTCCTTTTTATGGAAACACTATTTTAATGATTTGCACCATGACACAACATGCAGGTTTAGCAGAAAACACTAAAGATCATCGTAAAAGTACTCGTACAGTAATTTTAAATCCTTATTTTAGTTTTTTATATTCAAATATGGAATATCATATTGAACATCACATCTTTCCAAAAATCCCTTGTCATAATTTAAAAAAATTACACAAAGTAATTAAAGATCAAATGCCACGTCCTAAAACAGGAGTGATAGATGCGTATAAATCTATAATTCCAGCTATCTTTAAACAAGCAAAAGATATAAATTATTGTATTGATGTGCACTTACCAAGTTCAAATTAGATATGCAAAAAAAAATAACGGTTAAAGATTTACAAGATTTTAAAGGTAAAAAAAAGCTAGTTTGCATTCTTGTAAAGAATACAGGGGAAGCTCTTGCTGCTAATAAGGTTGGGTTTGAAATGTTAGCAACAGGTGTTGCTGGAGAATATAAAAATGATGATGATCAACCACAATTTGATGAGTTAGTAAAAATGAGAGAAGCTGCACCTACTGCTTTTATGCATTGCGGTGCCCCGGATAGTCTTATTCCAACACTTGATGAAGCAAAGAAGTTTTCTTTTAAGATATTAGAACATGGATTTGACATGCTTTATTGTAATACGAGGTTCGATCTAATTAAAGAATTATATAAAGAAGGAATTCCGTGTTTGGGTCATGTTGGATTAGTACCTCCTAAAAGAACATGGACTGGAGGATTTGTAGCAGTAGGAAAAACTGCAGTAGAAGCAATGTGGATTTTTGATCAATGTTTAAAAATTCAGGATGCAGGTGGTGTTGCAATTGAAATGGAGTGTGTGCCTTATAAAATTGCGGAAGCGATTTCTAAAAAAGTTAAACCAACTGTAATGTCAATGGGTAGCGGACCTGGTTGTGATGTCGAATATGTATTTGGATGTGATATTTTAGGGACAACAAAGGGCCATATTCCTCGACATGCTAAAAAATATAGGGATTTTCTGCAAGAATTTTCAAGGCTTCAAAAAGAAAGAGAGGATGCATTCCAGGAATTTTATGATGATGTTCACTCCGGAGCCTTTCCAGAGAAAAAAAATATTGTTGAAATTAATGAAAAAGAATTAGATACATTCTTAAATAATTTAGAAAAAAGAGGGTAACTTATGAATAAAGATAACTTAAACGATGAAAATTTTGGAACACGAGATAAAAGAGGTCATTGGAAACCTTTTGGAACTATAGCTGTTAATCCACCTCAAGCGATTTTCTTTAATCCAATAAAATTATTTAAATATTTTTTTAAATATCCAGGAATATTCTTTCCGTGGACATTTGTTTTTGGATTAATAACTGTTCTTACCTATTTATTTCTCACACCTTCTTTAGAAACAATGAAAACATTAGAAGTTGGCTGGATAGCTTTTATATTTTTTAGAAATGCTGGAATTATATTAGTCTGGACTGGTCTTTTTCATTTGAGATTAAAGTCTCAAGGGACTTCTTTTAAATATAACCCAAAACCTCTTGAAACTAATAGTTCTAAATTCTTATTTAACGATCAGACTAAAGATAATCTTTTTTATACTTTCTGTAGTGCTATTCCTTTGTGGACAGCTTACGAAGTTATTACATTTTGGGCTTTTGCGAATGGAATAATTCCATACGTAAGTTGGGAAATTTACCCCGTTTATTGTTGTGTTTTGTTTTTTTTAATTCCTTTTATAAGAGATGCCCATTTTTATTTAGCGCATCGCTTATTACATTGGGGGCCTCTCTATAGAATTGCCCACAAAGTTCATCATCGCAATACTAATACAGGTGCTTGGTCAGGCATGTCCATGCATCCAATAGAACATATACTTTATTTCTCAGGCATCCTCATTCATTGGATTATACCGTCGCATCCTCTAGTTGCAATGTACCATGTTTTTCATGCGGGTTTAGCACCAACGCCAGGACATACAGGATATGATAAAATGACTTTTAAAAATGGTGTATCAATTCCTACAGGTGACTATATGCATTATCTTCACCATAAATATTTTGAGTGTAATTATTCTGGAGGAAATACTAGCTTTATAGACAAGCTAATGGGAACTTTTCACAATGGTTCAGAAGAATCAACAAAAGAAATAATGGTCCGCATCAAAGATAAAGCTCACTACTTATAAATTTTTCTTAAACAATGAATAAACCTCAGTTGTTATATAAATGTAATAATACTTTAGGCGAGGGTATTACTTATTCTTTGAAAGATGATAATGTTTTTTGGTTAGATATTGGTAACACCTCTAAACTTTTTAAGCTAAATCTTAGTTCAAATAAAAAAGAAATTTTTGAACTGCCTGAAATTGTTACAGCTACATCTATTAAATCTCAAGATGAATTAATTCTTGCTTCAAATAATGGATTAAATTTATTTAATATTTCTAATAAAAAATATGAGAGTGTAATAAGTATTGAGGATGATGTAGCATTTACAAGGTCCAACGATGGAGCTTCTGATGCGTTCGGCAGATTTTGGTATGGCACCATGCAAAACAATTTTGATAAAGAAGGAAATGATATTCCTATCAAAGAAAATATTGGTAAATTATATAAAGTCGATACAAATAAAAGAATTTCTGTAGTTGAAGAAGGTTTGGGTATCCCAAATACATTTGTTTGGAGTCCTGATAATACTAAGTTTTATTTTACTGATACATTAAATGGAACAATTATTAATTATAATTTTGATTTAGAAAATGGAGAACTTTCAGATAAAAAAGATTTTGCCTCATTTGATAGAGGTTTTCCAGATGGTTCTACAATCGATACTGATGGCTGTTTATGGAATTGTCGTTGGGGAGGTTCATGTGTCGTAAGATTTACTCCTTCTGGTACAGTTGACAAGATAATTGAAATGCCAGTTGAAAATATAACTAACTGTATCTTTGGTGGAAGAGATATGAAAACATTATTTATCACTACTGCCAGCAATAAAGGAGAAAATCAAAATGATTTGGATGGTAGTCTATTTGCCATTAATTTGAATTATCAAGGTATTGAAGATAATAAATCTAAATTAGAATTAAGCTAAATATTGCAAGCTACCTTTTCTGTGTTAAAGTAAATTTATTATGGCAGAAAAAAAGAAATTTAGATCTTCTAACTGGTATAACTCTAAATCTCATCGAAGAGATACTTTTATTCATCGTGGCTGGATGCGTAACCAAGGACATCCAAATCATTTATTTGATGGTAGACCAGTTATAGGTATTTGCAATACATGGTCTGAACTCACACCATGTAATGGACACTTTAGAGAAATTGCTGAGTCAGTTAAAAAAGGTGTTTATGAGGCTGGAGGCTTCCCTTTAGAATTCCCAGTGTTTTCAGCAAGTGAATCAAATTTGAGACCAACAGCAATGTTATTTAGAAATCTTGCCAGTATGGATGTTGAAGAGGCTATTAGAGG
>Ga0066849_10000453_pt1 | contig 16529 bp, 15 predicted proteins | sample ETNtaG_9_FD_65492 | JGI IMG/M metagenome (GOLD analysis project Ga0066849, IMG submission 65492) | Marine microbial and viral communities from oxygen minimum zone, Eastern Pacific Ocean - ETNP201406SV69 | ecosystem: Environmental > Aquatic > Marine > Oceanic | place: Pacific Ocean: Eastern... | reverse complement strand
TTGTAGCATTTTAGTGTTTACTCCTTGGCCCATTTCTACAGCCCCCGTACTAACACCAACACTTCCATCACTATATACATGAACCAAAGCTCTTGCTTGATTCATTGGTGTTTTTGTAAATGAAATACCAAATGAAATAGGCATAAGAGACATCCCCTTTTTAAAATTACTATTAGCATTATTGAATTCCTCTATTCGTTTTTTGGTTGATTCAATATCAAATTTAGTTTCCATATCAGACCATATTTGAGATAAGCCAACCTGATCTGCAATTTGGCCATAAGGAAATTCATCGCCATCACTAAGAAGATTTTTTTTCTGTAATTCAAATGCTGGAAGGCCAATTTCTTTTGCTGCGTGAGCTAAAGCAGCTTCAATTACAAACATTCCTTGCGGTCCCCCAAAACCCCTAAATGCTGTATTGGGTGGTAAATTTGTTTTACAGCTATAAGCGGTTACTTCTACATTAGGGACAAAATAGGAATTAGTTGCATGAAACAAGGTTCTTTCCATAACAGCTGGCGAAAGATCTGCTGCAGCACCTGCATTTTGGAAGTAAGTAGCTTCATAAGCTAAAATCTTAAGATCTTTAGAAAAACCAATTTTATAATCTGAGCTATACGGGTGTCTTTTCCCCGTCATTTGCATATCATCCAAACGATGTAGTATTACTTTAATTGGCTTATTTAATTTTTGAACCCCCAAACAAGCCATAACAGCCCATGGAGTTGCCTGATCTTCTTTTCCGCCAAAGCCACCGCCTAGTCTAACAACATCCACTTCAATTTTATGCATGCCAACACCTAAAACTTTTGCCGTTGTCCGTTGAACTGCAGTTGGGCCCTGAGTAGATGAAGATACTTTTATGTTTCCATTTTCAAGTGGAGATGCATATGCTCCTTGTGTCTCAATATATAAATGCTCTTGTCCATTAGTATCCGCTCTTCCTTCGAATATATATTCGCACTCTTTCCAGGTATCTTTACTGTTTCCAAGCTTAAATGTTCTGGGCGGAAAAATTAATTGATTCTTTTTTTGTGCCACACGAGGATCTACAATAACCTCCTTTTCTTTAATATTAATCGAGATTAATTTTCTTGCTTCAAAACCTATTAGATCAGATTCTGCAATAATAAGAGCAATAGGTTGCCCCTGAAAATGAACTTCTGTTGAAGCAAATAATTCTTCATCAGGAAATATACCTCCAATTTGATTTTCACCAGGAACATCTTTAAAAGTTAAGATTTTAATAACTCCTGGATATGCAAGAGCTTTTGAATAATCTATAGATTCTATATTTCCATTTGCTATAGGTGAGGCATAAACAACTCCACATAAAGTTCCACTTATAACAGGAATGTCATCTACGTAAATAGAACTTCCCGTGACATGTCCTCTAGAGTCTATATTCTTCATCTTAAGCCCTCCATAGTTATTTGTTCAGGAAACCATTTAATAAAGTGCGCATAGAAAAGTTGTCTTAAAAGCAAACGTTTGTAATCCGCTGTACCTCTAACATCACTTATAGGGCTGATCTCCGATTGAAGAATATCATTTGCTGCTTTAATATTTTCATTTTTAAGTTCTTTACCATTCAGAAAAGCACAAGTTTTCTGTAAATAAATTGGAATCGGGCCTACCCCGCCAGCAGAAATATGTGAACGGGCTATAATATTATCTTTTATCTCTACTTGAGCAGCAGAGTTAACACTTGCTATATCTAAATGAATACGCTTACTTATTTTTTCGAGATTAAAAAAACAAGAACTCTTAGGCACTTCAAATGAAATAGCTGATATAATTTCTCCAGGTGTTTTATCTAGGTCTTTATACCCTTTATAAAAATCTTTAAGATAAATAGTTCTATTTTGATTATTCTCAGATAAAGTGATTTTAGAATTAAGGGCAAGAAAAAAGGCAGTAAAATCTCCAATAGGAGAAGCATTAACAAAATTACCAGCAAAGGTGGATATATTTCTTATTGGTGATGATGACACCAATTTTATATGGTCCTTAAGCCTAGGAAAAATATTTTGCATCTCTTTTGATTCTTCTAGGTCTGTAACTGTATTTGCACCACCTAAATAACAAACTCCATTTTCTACTTTTGTAAATTTTAGATTACTAAACGCTGTTACTACATCTATTTCTTTAGTAACTAACTCTTCATATTTTTGGACATAAAGATCAGTTCCTCCACCAACCAGTGTATTTGATAATTTACTTGGTTCTTTAGTTGGTTTCAACTCCATTAACATAGTTGGAATATCCTTAAAATAAGATGGTATAAACTCATGATCGATCAACCATTTTAGTGTTTCATTTGTGTTTTTCCCCTCTAAAGCTTCGGTAATATGTTTAGCAGCCCTTTCAATGGATTTATAACCAGTGCATCTGCAAATATTGCCATCTATTGAGGCTATAGCCTTTTTATAGTTTGGAGCAGAATTTGACAAGCAATATCCAGATAATGAGACGACAAAACCAACGGTGCAAAAACCACATTGAGTGCCAGATTCATCCACCATAAATTGTTGAACAGGTGTTAAGTCTTTCATGTTAAGACCTTCAATTGTTACTACATGTTTTCCTTGAACATTGCCTATTGGAGTTAAACAAGATGTTACTTGCAAATATTTCATTTTTCCATCCTTTAAATCTCCAATAAGTACGGTACATGCACCACAATCTCCTTCTCGACAGCCAATTTTTGTTCCAGTCATGTTCTTTTCGTAACGAACAAAATCTAACAATAGGGAGCCAGAAGGCTTATTGGTACTTATTTTTTTGTTATTTAAAACAAACTCTATCATTAATACTCGGTTTTCTTTGTGCTATCCATCCAATTAGAAAAAGCAATTTGCGCTTCATCTCTTAAAAGTTGAATAGTAGGAAGTTTTCGATTAGAAATAGGTAATTCTAACTCATTATAGATAAAGTCATCGTCAAAATTAATTTTGGCGGCATCCTTTTTTGTATTAGCATAATATATTTTGTCTGGTCTTGCCCAATAAATAGCTCCTAAACACATAGGACAAGGTTCACAACTACAATATATTTCACATCCTTCTAATTGAAAAGAATCCAGTTTTTCGCAAGCATTTCTTATAGCGACAACTTCTGCATGTGCAGTTGGATCGTTAGAGCTGGTAACTTCATTAGCACCACTAGCTATAATCTCCCCATTTTTAACTATTACCGCTCCAAATGGACCACCTTTTCCCGAGGCCACATTTTCAACGGACAATCTAATGGCTTCTCGCATGAATTTTTGTTGATTACTCATCTATCTTGGATTAATTTTCTTGGTGATATTTTTCTATATGTAGTAATAGGTCTTCTTTTTCATTTTGTGAAAGCCAAGAGGCTTTTACACTGTTTTTCGCAAGTTCTGTTATTTGTTGTTTAGATAAATTAAGCGCATTTGCAATTCCGAGATAATTTTCATTCATGTATCCGCCAAAATATGCTGGGTCATCAGAATTGATAGTTACCAATAACCCTTTTTCAATCATTTCTTTTAATGGGTAATCTTTTAAATTATTAATCACCTTTAACTCTAAATTAGACAATGGACATAGCGTAAGGGGCATTTGAAGCTCTTTCAGTTTTTTAACTAAGTTTTCATCATCTAGTGAATGATTTCCATGATCTATTCGGGTTACTTTTAGCAGATTTAAAGCTTCCCAAATATATTCCGCAGGACCTTCTTCTCCAGCATGCGCTACAGTTAAAAAACCCTCTTCTCTTGCTTTTGCAAAAACACGTTCAAATTTAGATGGAGGGTTTCCAACTTCAGAAGAGTCCAATCCTACTGCTGTAATCCATTTTTTATAGGGTAATGCTTCGTTTAAAGTCTTAAAGGCTTCATTTTCATCTAAATGCCTTAAAAAAGACAGGATTAAACGATAAGATATTCCCAATTTATTTTTCCCGTCTTCTAATGCGTTATGAATTCCCTTAATGACATTAGCAAAAGGAACTCCTCGATCTGTATGTGTTTGTGGATCAAAAAAGATCTCAGTGTGAACTAGGTTTTGTTGTTTAACCTTATTAAGATAAGCCCAGGTTAAATCATAAAAGTCACGTTCTTCAATTAAAACATTAGCCCCAGCATAATAAAGATCTAAAAATTCCTGTAGGTTATTGAAGCTATAAGCCTCCTTAAGTTCTTCAACAGATTTATACTTTAAGCTTTTGTTATTTCGTTTAGCTATTTGAAACATTAACTCTGGTTCAAATGTTCCTTCTATATGTAAATGAAGTTCAATTTTTGGTATTCCTTCAATAAATTCCTCAATAGAGAGATTATTCATTGGCGTATTTTTAAAGTAATTTGTCTAATTGAAATATACATAAAATATGTATTTCACAACAATAGTGGCTTAATTTTTAGACATATATATGGCTTCTTATATATGGAAAAAGTAAGATATTGCTTATAATTATGGAAAAATTCATTTCTTATTTTGATGGATACTATTATCGATGAAATACGTAAAATACAGGAAACAAACATTGATGCTGCTCTCTGCACAATAGTGGAAAGTAAAGGTTCAACCCCTAGAAAAGTAGGAGCAAAGATGATAGTGTATTTAAATGGAAAAATTGCAGGGTCTATAGGTGGAGGGAATTTGGAAAAAAAAGTAATAGATAATGCTAAAAAACAAATTGAATTAAAATCATCCAAACTTTTTGTTCACAGTCTCTTACATCACCATAACATGTGTTGTGGAGGTCAGGTGAGCATTTTTATTGACCCTATAATGAAAAGAAACAAACTATACATATTTGGAGCAGGACATACAGGAAATGCGCTAGCTTACCATGCCTCTAAGGTTGATTTTGACATTTTTGTAATTGATAACAGAAAGGAATATTTAGATCAAATAAATATTGACAAAGTAAGCAAGTTACATACCGATCATAAAGAGGCGTTACCTTCTTTACCTTTTGATAAGAATACTTATGTAGCAATAATGACTTATGATCATCAATTTGACAGAGATATTCTATTACACTGTATTAAGCAACCATATGCTTATTTAGGGATGATCGGTAGTAAGCGCAAAGTGGAAATAACTAAAAAAATGTTTTTAGAAAGCGACTTAATTAACCAAAAGGATTTAGAAAAAGTTGATATGCCTATGGGCTTAGATATTAATGCTGAAAGCCCTCATGAAATTGCGATTAGTATACTAAGCAAATTAATAGCAGTCAAACAGGAATTGACTAAATAATAATAAACTATTTATTTAACCACTAGCTTAACATCTAGGGTGAACTCATCGTAAATAGCCCTATCACCAAGGCTTTCAAAGAAAGAAGCAGAACCATATTTTATACCAAATTTTGTACGATCAATTTTGATTTTTGCTGTATAAGTATTTTTGCTTTTAAAGACCTTAAAGGAAATTTCTTCGGTTTTCCCTTTAATGGTTATTTTTCCAGTTAATGAAGCGACCCCTTTGTTGAATTTAGAAGAAGAAGTTAATTTAAAAGAAGCTTCAGGAAAATCGTTAACACCAAAAAAATCATCATTTTTTAGATGCCCTACAAATTTTTTGTTGTATGTATCATCTTCTATGTCTGTACAGGTTATAGAATTCATGTCTATGGTAAATTCCCCAGCTATAATTCGATTCTTCTTAAGCTCTATAACCCCTTTTTTAATTGAAATATAACCATCGTGTTGACCTGTCACTTTTTCACCTAACCAATGAACAGTAGAATTTTTTGGATCTATGGAGCTTTTTTGTCCAAAAGCAATTAAACTCATTAATACTAGAATTAAAAAGGGAAGGCGATATAGATATTTCATGTTTAAATTTTTCAACTAAAAGTAATCACAAATTAATATTAGAAAGATAAATTAACATATTTTTAGAAGCCTCACTTATCTTAAAAGATTTAAACTGGCGGCAAAATGAAGTAGCCATCTACAATGATGCTTAATAACACTCAAGAAGCCATATAAATTTCAAGAATTCCTTCGCACAACTCCAGGCTTCCAAAAAATATTCCGGTCCCTAAAGTAATTTTTTTGTAGCTATATTATCTAATTGTTAATCGAGATGTATTAATAAAGGGGTATTGGTAACTTTTATTTCTTTTAGATTATTTAATTTAATTGTTTTTCCGGTTAATAGATCAATACATTTCATTACTGATCTATCATTTATTTTGATGATGCTTTGTTTTTTTTTAGACCAAACAACTAAAACATCAGAGTTGTTTTTTGATTTGTATAAGGCATGGAAAATAGAATTAGGTTTATTTGTTTCTAATTGAATGTTACTTGTATTGTACGTTGCTCCATTTAACTCTTTAGCTATTGTGGAAAAACTAGTTGCACCAGGTTTAAGTTTATAATTAGGCCATACTAATCCAAAAAAGTCTTCTGAAGACGTTTTTTTATCTGTCTTTTCTTTATTATTTGAATCAAATAGACAATACCAGTAGATTATTTCAGATCCTGCTTTAGTTAAATAAATTAGACTTTTAGAAACAATGTTTGCTTGTTCATCTAGGTTTATTTTACTTGGATACAAACCTCCAGTAGGAAAACCGATTTCTGTAATCCATATTGGAATATTGTGTCCGTTTGAGCTAATAAGTTCTTTTGCTTTTGTTATTCTTTTATTTAGCTTGGAAATGTTTATGGAATAAGGGTGCAGTGATATTGCACTAGCTTTATTTACATCAACATTATTAATCATTTTCTTTAAATAGGATTTAGCTGATAGTATAGGGTGATAAAATAAGCTTCCAATTGCAACTGGAGTGTTTGGAGCCACTTCTTTTAGTTTATTTAAGCTTTGATTTGATAATTCGAAAAAATCACGATTAGATCCAGTCCAAAACCTTTTAGTATTTGGTTCATTCCATATTTCAAATGCACTTACTTTTGTGCCGTATCTTTTCCCAACAACTTCTACGTAATTTAAAAAATGAGGCAGCTCCTCTAAATCAATTCTTCTACTTTGATCTTTATCTTTGTGTAACCAATTGGCATCATAATTTAAAATAGCAAGCACTTTAATTCCTTCTTCATTAGCTTTATTTAAAAAAGCATCATATTTACTAAAGTTCCAATTGCCTTGTTGAGGCTCTAACTTATTCCAGCTAAAATCTACTCTAACCCATCTAGCGCCTAATTCTTTAACTAATGAATATTCTTTTTCTGTATTTGAAGTACCTGCATGACATAGTCCAAATTGTAATCCATTTTGATGTGATTCATATTGAGAAATAGAGGAAAAAAAGGCGGTTATATGTGAAATTAATAAGAGGTATTTCAACGATTTAATCATAAAGCAATAATACTATAATTAAGGAATGAATTTGTTATACATCCCATATATTTAGTTTATTAATGAAATCCTTTTCTAAATATTTGTGTGTTTACTGTCTGCTGTTTTCTTTTAGAGCTAAAAACTTAAGTTAAATTCAAAAAACATTTACTTACCGGAATTAATCTTCATAGATTTCTATCATTTCTTCAATTCTTTGGAAGTCTTCCAACCTTTTTTTGGTAAGAAAATTAAGCCAGTATTCTTCGGAATACATAGGCAATAATGCATGAAAGAATTTAGCATTAATATCCCTGTATGGAATCCAGTCTCTTTGTACATCTCTATAATTTTCATGAGTGAAGTAAAATTTCATTCCATCAAGCGGCTTTTCTCTTAAAGCGTTTAATATAATTTGATAGTTGGCATTTAATAATGAGTCGTTTTCTTTTAGTGTACCAGTTACGGAGTCTACGTAATTTCCTTGCCTTATATCTTTTACAAATTTTAGATAATTTATCTTTTGTTCTTGAATAGAGTTGTTAGCCCAAGCTTGATATCCTGACCCATCGTGGCATTCTTCGTTCCATGCTTTAAAACTGATAAAACTAACGGTATGTTTAAAAGCGAGATCTATTAAGTGATCATCCTCTATATTAACTTCTTTCTTAAGGTTGGCTATTTCCTCATTATAGAGCTTTCTTTCTTCTTTTGCAGCTTTTGACGAGCAATAATTTATACCCATTCCGCTAGTGATATAGTTGCATAAGTCAAAAGGGACCAAGGTGTCCTGTTTCCAATAATGGTAGTAGTCGTAAATAGCACCCTCTGCTTCTGCAGGAACAAAAGAGCCTTTGATTATAAGTTGCAAAACCAGCAAAGGTGAACAGTTGTCAAATATTTTTCCTTTGGATGCTTCTTCTGCCATTTCCCATATAAAATAAGCGTTGTTATATCCTTCAGCATTGGTTAAGTCGTGTTTTTGGATAAAATCGTCTCCGTTAAGCTCAGGTACTTCTGCAGCCATTTTAAGAATTTGGTAATCACCAATAGATGGATTAGCTTCTTTTGCTTTTAAGTAAACATTATAAATCCTTCGGGTATAACTATTTGTCCAACTATTTCCCCGATAAAAATAGTAGTCAACTAAGCTGGATAATGCCTTCTCATGACCGGTAACAGCAGCCTCACTTAAATGGTAAATTTGTTCTTCTGTAGGAGAAACGTAATAATAAGCCAAGGCATAATGTGCTTGTGCTAAACCTTTCTCAGCTGCTTTTTCATAGTATGGTTTGGCATTTTCGTAATCTCCAGACTCACGAAGTTTTTGTGCTTTTTGTAAATATTCGGCAGGAGTTAATGTGTCTTCATTCTTAGTTAAATTTTCTGATACTTCTATGCTCATTCCAGCAGCTTCCGTTTTATTAACGCAGCTCAGCCATAAAAAGGCAATTAATACTGTTGCGAATAAAGAGAAATTTACAAAAGTTATTTTCATATATAAAGGTTAAATAAAAGGTGGACTTAAAGATAGGTTTTTAGGAACTATATTTTTTGCAGTTATTCCAATCATCTTCAAAATATTCTCTTACTTTCTCAAGGTAACGGGAGTCAATAAGCGGCTTTTTTGAAATCAAAAAATTAGGAACAAGTACTGCACCGTACAAAATACTATATCTAAAAATAGCGTGGTAAAAACGCCACATTAAATGCAGCAATTCACTCTTGAATATTCGTCTTTTTCTTAGATTAAAGACATTTCCAATAGTTTTTATAACCTTTAGTTGTTTTTCATTATAGGATCCATGTTTTTTGTTGAAATTAACAGTATTAACATCTAAAGAGGAATTTAAGTATTGACTTAATTTTAGCACAAATTTTTCTGGATTTTCTTTCAAAGAGTCATAAAACAATACCAGGGGTTTTTGATTGAATTTTTGGTTGAGGTAATTTATTTGATGGTTGTAATTAAAATGAATTTTTTTAAAATATCCGGCATCATTTTCAAGGTCGAAAAAAGTATTTATTTCACCTCTATATCCATTTTTTATAAATCTCCTGTATTGTGAGGCTAGGTATTGATCGTGTCTTCTAAAGACAATTATTGGAGTTACGTTATTGTAATTTTTGGAAAATTTTTCTATTTCTTCCTCAAATTGTCGGTCGAATTCTCGGGAAACAAGTATTGAATTTTGCTTTATCTTTTCAATTTCCGTATAAATATTACGGTACTTATGAGTTGGGATATAAGTGACTCCCTTCAATAAAGGGAAAATCCTATTTTGTAAAAATGTACTACCTGTTTTACTAGTGCCAACGTGAAAAAAAATAGTTTTAGAGGTTTTTTCCATGATTTACAAAGAAGATTTTTTCGTTAGAGCAATTTATTTTTCTTGGATTGAAATTCAGCTTCTGAAATAATACCTCTTTCTTTTAGTTCGTACAACTTTTCAATTTCATGCGCTGTACTAGTACCAGATGGTTTTGGGATTATTTGAAATTGCCGCCCGTTATTATGGATTTTATTAAAACGCTCTTCGGACATGGCTAAATAAACAATAAAGTCAATAAAAGCAATAAGAGCTGGGATCCCAGTGCAGGAAAAAATTAAATAAACAAAACCTAATCCTATTTCATTCAAATAAAAACGATGGACACCAAAAGCACCAAGGAAAAAAGCTAGTATGGCGGCTACATTTTTATCTTTCATAGATGCAAAATAAATAAAATACCATTGATTCCAAAGCATCTAAATTTACATTGATGTATCAAAAGCTGAATTTGGTGATGGTTTTCTTTTATTTTTGCCATTCTTTTGTGAGGAAGTAAAAGGTTCCACTCAATATTTATAATAAAACAAAGAAAGAATGACCAATATTGTAGATGTACTTAAAATGCCGCCAGGAAGATCAATCAGTGTTAACGGCTGGATAAGGTCTTTTAGAGGGGATAGGTTTATTGCTTTGAATGACGGTTCGTGTATGACTAGTATTCAAATTGTAATTACTCCGGAAGAGTATTCGGAAACCTTAATTAACGAGTTGAATACCGGAGCATCTATTTCCGTTGAGGGGGAATTAATAGAATCTTTAGGAAGTGGTCAAAAGACAGAAATCCAAGCAAAAAAAATAGTTTTAATTGGTAAAGCATCTCCGGAAGATGTTCAAAAAACAATATTACAACCAAAAAAACATTCGCTAGAAAAATTAAGAGAGCAAGGACATTTAAGAATGCGGACAAATTTATTTGGGGCTGTTTTTAGAATTCGTCATCACATGGCTTTTGCCATCCATAAGTACTTTAACGATAAAGGATATTTTCACATACATACACCAATAATTACTGGCACAGATGCAGAAGGTGCTGGTGAAATTTTTAGAGTTACTACCTTACCTGTAGGTAATGGAGAAACAACTGATGAAAAGGATGATTTTTTTGGTAAACCAACACACTTGACGGTTTCCGGACAACTAGAAGCAGAATTAGCGGCTTTGGCTCTAGGGAAAGCATACACTTTTGGTCCTACTTTTAGAGCGGAAAATTCAAACACTACTCGTCATTTAGCAGAGTTTTGGATGATTGAACCAGAAATAGCATTTGCAGATATCCATGACGATATGGATCTTGGGGAAGATTTCTTGAAGTTTTTAGTTCAATACGCTTTAGACAACTGTGCAGAGGACTTAAGGTTTTTAAATGATAGAGCATTCAAAGAAGAACAACAATTACCAAAACAACAAAGAAATGATCTATCTCTATTAGAGAGAATGCAAATGGTTGTAGAAAATGAATTTGAAAGAATTACTTACACTAGAGCAATAGAAATATTAGAAAATTCAAAACCTAACAAGAAAAAGAAATTTAAATTTCCAATAGAGTGGGGAGTTGATCTTCAAAGTGAACATGAGAAATTTTTGGTAGAAAAACATTTTAAAAAGCCCGTGATTATTGTAGATTACCCATCTTCCATAAAAGCCTTTTATATGCGAAATAATGACGATGGTAAAACTGTGGCAGCCATGGATGTTTTATTTCCAGGAATTGGAGAAATAATTGGAGGATCTCAAAGGGAAGAAAGACACGATATTTTAGAGCAAAAATGCGAAGAGTTTAATATACCTAAAGAAGCTATTTGGTGGTATTTAGAAACTCGAAAATTTGGATCTGTTCCACATGCTGGTTTTGGATTGGGATTTGAAAGATTGATGATGTTTGTAACCGGAATGACAAATATTAGAGACGTGATTCCGTTTCCTAGAACCCCGAAGAACGCAGAATTTTAGTAAATTTACTCCTACTAATTTTATAAAAAGGTGCTTAAACAATCCTTACAACAACGGCTACTTCAAAAATTATCACCTCAACAAATTCAATTAATGAAAATGTTGCAGCTTCCAACATTGGAGCTAGAGCAACGCATCAAGGAGGAGATGGAGGAGAATCCAGCTCTAGATGAAGGAGAAGAGATGTCGGAAGAAAGGGGCATGGCAGAAGACGAGCATGTTATTCATGAAAAACGAGAAGATTTTGATTTTCAAGATTACGTAAATGACGATACGCCCTATTACAAAACACAAAGTAATAATTACAGCAAAGACCAAGAAGAAACACACACGCCATTAACGCTAGGAGATTCTTTTACTGAGAGGTTGTTAGGGCAATTGAGGTTGCGAATTAAAAATGAAAGACATAAAATAATTGCCGAGCATTTGATAGGAAACCTAGATGAATCCGGATACCTACGAAGAGAATTATTTAATTTAGTAGACGATTTAGCATTTTCTCAAAACATTACAACCGATGAAGAGGAATTGGAATCTATTTTAAAGGAAGTCCAATCGCTAGAGCCAGCAGGAGTTGGGGCAAGAGATTTAAAAGAGTGCTTACTTATCCAATTAAAGAAGAAGAAGAAGACTATTTCTATTAAAACGGCTGAGGCTATTCTAGAAAATTGTTTCGATGCGTTCATTAAAAAACATTACGAGAAGATTGCTAAGAAATTAGATATTGATGCAGTTGCTATAAAATCTGCTATGGCAGAAATTGTAAAATTAAATCCTAAGCCAGGAAATTCTTTAATAGAATCTTCCAAATCTATACAACATATAATTCCAGATTTCATTATTTCAGAAACCGAAGGCGAATTATCTTTAGAACTTAATCAAAGAAACGCACCAGCCTTAAAAGTTAGCAAGGATTATATCGAAATGATAAAAGGGTTTGAGGCTGGGAAAAAATCTTCAAGAGAAAAAGAGGCTATTCTTTTTGTTAAGCAAAAAGTGGATTCTGCCAAATGGTTTATTGACGCAATTAAGCAGAGACAAAACACGCTTCTAATTACCATGCAGGCAATTATGAAATTTCAGAAAGATTTTTTCATAACGGGCGATGAAGCACAGTTAAAGCCAATGATTTTAAAAGACATTGCTGAAATGGTAGACATGGATATATCTACTATCTCCAGAGTTGCTAACAGCAAACACGCAGCAACTCCTTACGGAACTTTTTTATTGAAGTATTTCTTTAGTGAATCTTTAAGTACAGATTCAGGAGAAGAAGTTTCTACCAGAGAAGTGAAAAGTATTTTAAAAGAAGCAGTAGATAAAGAGAATAAATCTAAACCTCTTACCGATGAAAAGTTAGCCGTTTTATTAAAGGAGAAAGGCTACTTGATTGCCAGAAGAACAGTTGCAAAATATAGAGAGCAATTACATATTCCGGTAGCCAGAATGAGAAAGCAATTGGTTTAGTATGCGCGTCTTTTCTCAATTGATTTCGGCATTATCCCACCCTGTTTTTATTTTGATTTACGCTTATTTCATTTATTTTAATATTGATTGCTTTAATAATCAAATGTTTTTTATCCTAGAATCCTTGAATGATGTCAATTACTATTGGGTAATATTTGGATTTATATTTTTCATGGCCGTGTTCTTCCCTTTTGTGACTATCATTATTATGTATGTAATGAAAACGATTTCAAGCTTTTCAATTCCTGATAGAAAAGAAAGACTTCCGGTATTAGTTTTCGTAATTTTTTATTATTTAATGACCTATTATATCCTCCGACATTGGAACGAAAATCTATTGAATTTATTAACTCCTTTCATATCATTTATGTTTGGAGGGATAGTATTATTGCTGCTTTTATTTTTTATAACGATGAGGTGGAAAATTAGCCTTCATACCGCAGCTATATCGGGCCTTTGTGGGGGAATTATGGCTATTGTTCTTATTTCTCCAGTGAATAATTTACATTCAATGGCGCTTATCAATACGGGACTTTTATTGGCTATTGGCGTTGTTTCTTTTAGTAGACTATATTTAAAAGCCCATAGCGTACTTCAAATTTTATGCGGAATATTTATAGGTTTCTCCACCGTATTTTCTGCAGTTTATTTTCAATGGAATTTTTAGAACCTCATCCACGAAAGACCAATACTAAACGGAGTTAAATTAACAGACTTTTCATCGAAAATGGAGGTTAGCGAATAGTAACCAACAAAAGCAATTTTATTAAACCCTAATCTTATGTAAGGTCCGTACCTATAGGGCATGGTGTTAGGGAGATTGAAGACTTTAATTTTTTGCTGGTCATCTCTATATTTTGTGTGGTCGTTAACCAAGACACCTGCTCTAAAGCCCAAATAGAGCTTAAAGTTAAATTTCATTCTATCCTCTAAGGTTTTATTTATTGTTCTTATTCTAAACTCTACAGGAACATCTACGTAATTAACAGCGTACTTGTTTTTCATTACGTTGGTGGTTGAGGAAAGGGGTAGTAATTGCGTGTGAGAAATATTGTTATCATCAAATAATTCAATGAATTCACCATCATGATGAAAACTTAAGGACTCAAATCCCAATCCTATAGCTAAGGCGCAATTACTTTTTTTTCCTAGAGGAATGTCCCTGAACCAACTAGAACTAAATCCAAAAGAGAAAATACCTTGATTAATATTTTGTGGGGAAGTTTCCCATTGATTCCAGGTGAAATCAACAACTATTCTATCAAATTTTTCAGGACCTTGAGAATCTGCTTCCCATTTCACATAAGACAATATCCCTTGTGCAAACCCAAGGTAATTTATTACTATAAAACAAAAGATTAGTATATATCGCATCATCTTTCTGCTAACTTTTTCTCCCATCGCCAGGCATGTTCAAGAGCATCGTCCAAGCTATATTTAGGTTGCCAGTTAATTTTTTGTTTGATAAGGGAATTATCAGCATAAATAGCAGGCACATCTCCATCTCTTCTGCCCCCAATTTTATATGCAACGGAGATATTGTTTACCTTTTGAAAAGCATTTAAAACTTGCATTACAGAGTATCCTTCCCCTGTGCCAACATTTAGTAAAACACTTTCTTTCTTTTGTAAATTATGATTTAAACTTAGTACATGCGCATTAGCTAAATCAGCAACATGAATATAGTCTCTAATACAAGTTCCGTCTATTGTTTGGTAGTCATCACCATAAATAGTGAGCTCTTTTCTTTTTCCAATAGCAGTTTGCGTAATAAAGGGGGCTAAACCATTAGGAACACCAACGGGTAACTCACCAATTAAAGCAGATGGATGCGCACCTATTGGGTTGAAATAACGCAAAGTAGACAAGGAAGTTTTCTCCTGATTTTTAAAAAAATCAGCAAGGATTTTTTCCCCTACTTGTTTTGTATATCCATATGGAGAAAAAGCTTTTTTTACGGGGGCATTTTCTTTTACTGGGATTTGATCAGGAACTCCATATACGGTACAAGACGAGGAAAAAACAAAAGCTTCCACGGGAAATTTTGCAACTACATTTAATAATGTCACTAAATTACTTAGGTTGTTGTGGTAGTATTTTAGTGGATTACTAACAGACTCATTAACAGCTTTGTCGGCTGCGAAATGAATGATTCCAGAAGGATTTTCTTTTTCAAAGACTTTGGATAGCTCCTTGGAATTACCAAAATCAAAGGCATAGTGGGTTATGTTTCCCCCAGTTATTTCGCAAAGATTATCTATAATGAACGGCTCAGAGTTTCTGTAGTCGTCAATGATAATTGGTTGATACCCGTTTTCGATAAGTGCTATCACAGTGTGTGATCCAATAAATCCAGCTCCGCCAGTAACAAGTATTTTCATTTTAATTAGTTGGGATGTAAATCTATCGAAATATTCTATTTTTTGAAAAAACTTACCTATTATTAATGCTGAAATAAGATAATATGGCCTATACCCTTAAAAAAGAAATTTTATTAAATGCGCCAAAAAAAGAAGTTTGGGAAACCTATAGAGATAAGCTATCTCAAATGGTAGATGCAATGGCAACAGTAGACTCAATTACCGTTATTTCTAGGGAAGAAATAAAGGAGGGAATACGGCTGAAAAATAGGTGGCAAATTTCTGGGGGAGTACCAAAAGCAATAAAAAGAGTTGTTCCACAGAAGCTGTTGTCTTATGACGATGAAGCTAGATGGCATGAGGATGAATATATATGTTATTTTACTGAAAAGCCCATTGACGGAAGCGAGATATACATATGCAAGGGTCAAAATGACTTTGTAGAATTAGGCGAGCAAACGTTATTAACTATTTCTTTTGAATTAACCATACATCCAGAAAAAATCCCTGGAGTCCCAAACTTTATAGCGAAAGGGATAGTCCCTAAAATAGAGCAATTAATTTCCAAAGAAGTGGCTAAGAATTTAGCGGCAACAGCAAAGGTTGTGGAGGAATATATCAACAAAAAATAATTAACAAAATCACTTAGATTGAAAATCTAAAAATCTATTCTGTAATAGAAAATAGGTAAAAAACCAAGCTGGTAATTTTCTACTACATCATCGTCTAAGTTAGGAGTGCTGTTTGGAGCATAAGAGTAATTTAAAATATTTTGAGCACCTGTAAGGTTGACCAAGTCCACGCCAATTTCATGAGTTACTTTTTGTTTATTTATTTTATAAGTGGTTTTAATGTCAAACCTAAAGTAGTCTTTGAATTTATCTTCGTTAAAACCTTCATCTTGAAAGATCACTTCTCCTTGTTCTGCGGATGCAATGTGGTCAACAATACCTTTTCTTTTCCCACCTGCTCCAGTAACTTTTACGCCAAGTCCTAACACTTTGTTTTTCCCTATTTCAAATTCTCTGCCGGCTAAAAAATTAGCGGCATAAATGCCGTTAAAACTTGTATTTCTCTCAATACCATCGCTTGGCGTGTATTGGGAATTATATAAACACCCAGAGAAA
>Ga0066849_10000451_pt1 | contig 16541 bp, 15 predicted proteins | sample ETNtaG_9_FD_65492 | JGI IMG/M metagenome (GOLD analysis project Ga0066849, IMG submission 65492) | Marine microbial and viral communities from oxygen minimum zone, Eastern Pacific Ocean - ETNP201406SV69 | ecosystem: Environmental > Aquatic > Marine > Oceanic | place: Pacific Ocean: Eastern... | reverse complement strand
CTATGGGATTGTGCTATTGCCGCATTGGTGAATCAAGCCCACAACGCTATGGCCAGTGGAAAAAATCCAACTCCGATGGGGTCTGCTCATCCGAACTTGGTACCATATCGTGCCTTTGAAGCAAAAGATGGTTGGTTTGTCATTGGTGTCGGTTCTGATAATCAATGGCTCACTTTGGTTGAAGCATTAGCGCTTGAGAATCAAGAGAGTTGGGCTACCAACGAAGGTCGTGTTAATTCACGAAAAGCGGTGGAGAGTTGTGTGGAAAACGCTGTATTAAATTACAATCGTGGTGAACTCGAACAAAAATTGATTGGTGTTCCGTGTGCTCCTGTCAATACTGTACTTGAGGCGCTTCATGACCCCCAAAGTGTAGCGAGACAGGCCGTAACTGATTTTCAAGGCGTTGATGTTCTGGCAAGTCCTTTGCGTTTTATGCAACCTTCAAAACGAGAATAACGAGGTTTGGCCACCTTCGCGAATCAATCCAATTTCTCGTAACTTGTCAAATGCATTGTCCATTCGACGCTGGCTAAATTGTCGTTCAACTTGCAAGAATTGGATGAGTCCTTTGACATCAATTTGTCCTGGAAGCAAATCTTCATCTGCAACATCCACAGCAGGATGATGATGAAATATTTCACGGATTTCGCTTAGACGTTGGGGGATTTCCTTGTTCTTCACTTGGCAAATCATTTCAATACAACCATGTTCTTTGATGAGTTTGATTCCAGTCTTTGGACCAATGCCACGGATGCCGGGGTGGAAGTCTGTACCAATCATGATTGCCAAATCAATCAATTGCGCTTTACTCAAATCATGGGTTTTTAGCATGGCCTCCAAGTCAATCATCTGCGCTCTTACAACACGCCCATGTTGCTTTGAACCATCGCTCATTAGGTTGCGAACGAGGTGAGGTGTGCCATAGAGCAAGGCATCCCAATCTTGGGTTGCAACAACATCGAGTTGCCCTCTGGCAGCCATAACTGCCGCTTGTCCTTCACCTTCGGCTTTTGCCACAACCCAAGGCACGCCAAGTAAATCGAGTAATTGCTTGGTTTCATCAACCATCTCTTGGGTATAATTCATGATGCGGGGGGCCATCTTTTGAGCCAATGCAAAATCTCCCGCAGCCAACGCTTCTTTGTGCACGCGCTCCGCTTCTTCTCGTCGAGCACGGCGCGATGCTAATTCATCGGCTTTCAATTCTGGTGATTTGCCATCAAAAATGTACACGGGCTTGATGCCGAGATTCAATAATGTCGCAGTTCGATTGAGAAAACCCATCAAGTGAGAAACAACCTTCCCATTATCTGCACGAAGGGGGCCTCCATCTCCTTGGGGTGAACGGTCTCGCATTGTTGTCAGAAATTGAAACGCAGTTAGGAAGGCGTCTATGCCAACTCTCTTTCCCGAAAGGGTTGCTAAGTCGATGTTTTCGGGCGTGGCAAGGTCTCGAAGATTGCAGCCCATGGAGGGAATACGGGGCGACAGTATGTGTATATTCGCATCCGAATCCGTCAAGAAGTCGAGGCGCAAGCGCCCACCATGGCGAGTCATGTTGCGAGTTTGCGTGGCTGGCATCCAGCATTGGCACGTGCGGAAATCTCAGCATTGCTCCCACATGCAACGCTGACTCGACTTTCTTCTCGAAGGTTGGTCGAACTTGATGGAAATATCTCTCTGCAAGAAATGCAATCTGCAGTTGAATGTGCAAGTGGATGCCAAGCCTTGCTCTGCCATGCTGTAGTTTGGAATAGAGAAGAAGATTCTTCAGTATTCTTTGAGCAAATTCAAGCATATCTCACAAATCATCCTCGTAATGGTTCAGTTGCGGTCCGTTCTATGAAGCATGAAGGTAAAATGGCAGGTATTAGCAGTCGCGAATTTGCTGGGAAAATTGGTGGTATGATGTCATCTCAAGGCTATGATATCGACCTTGAATCCCCCGACCATCGGCTTGGGATGGTACTTGATGCAAGCGCTGGAATAATCGCATGTGGCTGGATGGTTGGCTCAGGAGACGATTCGGATGGTATCACTTCTCGTCGTGCAACCGACCGCCCATTCTTCAAACCAGTCAGCCTTGACCCCCGACTGGCACGTTTAGCGGTAAATGTAGCATCAGGTCCCCGTGACAAAGGAGCGACATTAGACCTTATGACTGGCACTGGTGGGTTTGTTCTCGAAGCAGCGCTTTCAGGTCGTGAAACATTTGGCGTTGACCTCGACCCTCTAATGATTGAAGGCGCTCAGAAAAACCTCGATTGGGCAATGCCTCATTCGGATGCGAAACTACTCTTGGGCGATGCTACTCAATTGCCCAATGTTCTTCCACAACATGCTCATCAGCGCATCAGTGGCTTTGTTCTCGACCCACCATATGGTCGAAACTCGCAAGGTTCTCTTGACCATGCTGAATTGATTCAATCGGTTCTCAATAGTGCCCGGGATGTGGCTGCAGAAACTGCCGATTTGGTTTTGATCTTACCAATGCATCCTTTTGGAGAACTCTCTGATGAAGCGCTCATGGATGATATGGCTGTAGAACTCTTACATGGGCAATGGCATGAAATTGAAACAACTTTTTCTCAAACAGGATGGCGTATTAACCAACGGTGGGTTGAGCACGTTCATGCCAGTCTTGGGCGGCTCATCCTTCACGCAACAATTGTTCCTCGAGATTGAGAAGAACAATCGCATCTTCTTCTGTTGGTTCAGAAAATTGAGCCTTATGGGGGCATCCTTCATCAAGAATTACTTCATCATGATGATTCAAAACATTAGGATAGGTTCGACATCCTTGAGGTCGAACTTCGTATACTGAACACATTCCTTCAGCATTGGCATCTGAAGAGGCAGTCAACAAAAAGACACATGCACGAGTTTTTTCATCGTTGAGAAGAGTGAGTATGCCGTTATTCCTCCAGGTGAAATTTTCGATTGCCATTCCAGTTCTACGAGTGAGGAGTGCTGCTTCAGCCTTGGTTAGAGGCATGGTTGTCTCTCGACAACAAGCTGAGCACCCCATTGGAATGCACGGAAGCGAGCGCGTCATAGACGAGCCAATCCTTCCGCCTTCTTCAAGAAGGGGGGGCATCTGGCAAGGTCAAGGGCGATTAGGGTAGCCTGGATATCCTGACGGGCTTCGAACCCGTCGACGCGGGTTCGAATCCTGCATCGCCCACTGTTCAGGTGTGCCCAAGGGCATGAGTTTAGATTGGCCCTGTCTAGATTAATAACGCATGGTTATATTATCCGTTTTTCTGAATGTGAAGTCAAAACTTCGGCTTTAGAGTAACTACGGATGTGTTTTCCAAATCCACAACTTCGTCTTCATCATCCTGTTCTGATGAGGTTTTTCCGGCTTCTTCAGCATCGGAAATTTTGTTCGAGCCCTTTTTAGACTCCAACTTTTGGATTTGTTTTTGGAGCATTTCAAACTCAATTTCAAGGTCCTCCATAACGTCGTGTATGGACTCCATTTTGTCACTGATGCGAGCGGCGAGTTTTTTCATCTTGCGTATGACGCGCTTCTCAGACATGGCAGTCCCTGTAGACTCATGGTTATCAATTATCACTTTCAAAAACAATCGCAACTAGTTTATTGGAGCAAGTAACGATTGAAATGTAATCTCAATCCATGCATTGAATTTTCAAAAACTCAAGCGGATTCTGTAGCTGCTTCTTTGGCTTCACGGTTTTTCTTGTTCTTTCTTTTCTTGTACCATGGGTATATCGGCCATTTAGCCCAACCTGAGATTATTGTACCAAAGAATGCAATCATAAACGCTATCATTGGTAAAAACGCTTCATCGTCCTCTCCAAATATCAGGCCATCGAGGAACAAACCATCAGCCAGCAGAATAACCCACAAAGAGCCTGTTGAAATGTGAATCCACCGCCAAATCTGATTTCCATTCCATGGACCAAAGAATTTGAATCGGCTGTCCGACTTGCTCTTCCTTTTCATGTACCAAGGATAAAGAGGCCATTTGGAAAAACCTGTAATTAATACGCCTGCAAATAGGACAAGGAATACCGCGTCTTCATGCAATGTGCCAATCAAAGATTCAATCAATAGTGAAATGGCTCCGAACAGAAGTTCGGCCAACCACAATGTTGCAAATGATATATGAGTCCAGCGCCAAATCTGATTTGTGGTCCAAGCCATGAATCAAAATATTTTTCATCGCTAATAATTATTACCCATGCCACGAACATGTTCGTTAGGGTTTTGGAATTTTTCCCAAAATACCGAAATAAAAATCATTATTCCCGCTATTTCTTATTCCAAGTGATACATCAAGCCTAGTTAAGAGCGGGTTGGGAAAATGCGTATGTCACCGGTTAGCCAACCCTAAGTGTGAACGCATTCGTTCAAGATGTGCATGCGCGTGTTCGACAAAGAATCCATGCATGAGGAATCGATATGAAAGGCCTGTCGGACCAACCAGAATCATAGGGAACCTGTTGTGAGCGAGATCAGCAAAATGGGCTGCGCCAATAATTTCGTCGATACGCAGACCGACGGAATGATCGAATTGAAACGAATTTATTGCTGCTTCGTATTCCTTGGCAGTAAGCCAGAAACAGAATGTTGTTTTGAATAATTCATGTGCTGTTTCAAAATCAAGGAATTGAGTCCATCTCTTTTGGGAAAGTGAATATTGTATGTCAATAGGCTTCCAATTTGTCCATTGTAAATCCTCTTCAGCGATAGGCCAATTCTCACCTTTTACTTCACCAAGGTCGCGCATTGTCATCAATACTCCTTGGTCGTGGTGGACAAAAGTCTGAACCATCAAATCTTGGATAACTTTTGGATAAATAAGTACAGGTTCGACGCCTTCTTTTCCAGTATTATCAATCACGAAATTCAATAGGTTGCTCTCGGCTTGGAAATGTCGTAGAATCAGTATATTTGCTTCGGGGCGAACAAAATGTTTCATGAAAAAGCAAATTTGCCATTGAAGGAATCTGTGTGCCCTCCATTGAATTGGTGAAAGGCGCTTGAGGTAATAGGTGATGTGAAGAGTTATGCTGAGAAGTATTTTCAACGTAGGTAGAATAATCACGCGCAATGGGTTTTGCAAATCCTTAAGCCAGAAATCTTTAGCCTCGGAATCCAAGGGTAAACTATCATCTCCCCTCAATGAATCGCTGAGTGATGCTGGCATTCGCCCGTGGTTTTTTGCCAATGCTTTCTCAAGGCGGCGTTTGGCTCGGCGTTCTTTTCTAGATAATGCAGGTTCACTGGATGTCATACTCTATTTCCTCCAATTGTAATCGATATAGACGAGCCACCACTTTTGCTGTTTTGACAATGTTTGTGATGGTTTCTTCATTGTTGCAAACTCGGTCAAGTGTTGCATAAAATCGCTGCATATGTTCGCTGTCGTTATGGCCATGATAGGTCATAAATCTGGTTGATTCTTCCGAAAGTCCAGTGAGTTCTTGTATTCGTTCGGCCCATGAATGGGCCATCTTTTCTCCAAGCCCTTCAATAATCCACATCGCGCCGAGTAAATCAACAGGATTTGGGAGTGAAGAACGGTGCATAAGGAAACCATGTAAAGCCTCAGAACCAACATTGCGCTCCATATTCAGAATATCTTCAAGCCTACCTCCCGATGCGACATAATCTTTCTCAAGCATTTGGTAATCTCGGTGCTCATCAACAGCGTGGCTAATGATGGTCGAACGGATTTCAGAATGATTGCGGTCAAAACTACTGGCTGTTCGGGCTATCCAGCGGGAGCCTTCAATGACTTGTTGGCGAATATTTCGCAAAAACACTTGATGGTCTTCAACTGTAAACGTGCCTAAATCAATTCGCCGCAATAGCGGTACTTTGGACAAATCACGTTCAAAACCAAGCCAAACACGAAGCAATTGTTGGAGACAAACCTGTGCATGTGGATTCAGCACGACTCCTTCGGGTACATTCTCTTGAACTGAAGAAGGCTCTCCGCCTTCGATTGAAATTTCACCATCGCTCATTCTTCCACCACCGTCAGTTGGAGATATGTCGTATTGAAACGCCCACTCTCTGGAACAAAACAGAGCACTCTGTCACCAACATTTACCGATACTTCATCTGTGCGTAAGAATTCATCAAGCATTATGAAAAGTGAGGCTGCACCAGTATTCCCTCTAGAGTAAAGGTTTGTCCACCATCGCTCTTCAGGTATTCCGACACCGGCTGTGTCAAGCATTTCAAGAATTTTATTTCTAAAATGGTGGCTTGAGTAATGGCACAAAAAGTGGTCAACTTCGCTGGGTTTACTTACGCCTTCTTCAACCAATCGCAAATAGCCATCCACGCCCATTCGCATCAAGTTATCGAGCAAGCGAACATCTTGGCGAAGAAGGAGTGCTCCGTCTTGTTCTGCCTCAGCATATGTGTCATAATCTTGCCATGTTCGCGAATCTGTTGGGCGGCCGGCTGAACCAACACTCATGCATGTAGGAAGGGCGTGGGCGTGTGAAAACCCTCTAATCCAATCAATCCGTAAACTGAGACCTTTTGGCGCTGGTTTGTTTTGCAATAATAGTGCGCCCGCACCATCGGAAAGCATCCATCGCAGAAATTCTGTACTAAAATCGATGCGTTTTGCAGCAAAGGTTGAGGTTGTTGCAGCTTCATAGCGTTGTTTTTTTAGAAGACGACTGGCCAATTCACTCGACAAAACCAAAGCCGCTTCATGCTCTTCAAGACGCAGGCTGTTCCAAGCCGCTTTAAGTGCCATGATGGATGAAGAACAAATTCCGTGTGTAGTGAGTATCTCTATTTCTGGTAATTCCAATTCAGCCTGTACCATACTCGCCATACCTGGGGCGGGTAGGTCTCCTTGTGTCGAGGCTACGGCCAACATGCCGACTTTTCCACGATTGAGAAAAGCGCGGTCAAGACATTGTTCAGCCGCGTTTGTTGCCATTTCGGTATTGCTGTGAGTAGTCTGTTGATTTTCATCAATCGCATAATGGCGGGTTTGAATCTGGTTTGCTTTTTGAATTTGAACCCGAAGTGAAGAAGGTTTGTCATGAACTGCCCCCAGTATGCTTTCAACTTGGTCGATTGAAATTGCTGGGCCGGGTAAGAAGGACCCTGTGCTAGTGATGTAGACGGTCATTCTGTAGCTCCCTCATCTTCTTGATTGCGTTCAAACGACCAACAGCGCCACCATTCTTGCATATAGGGGACTACGACTAAAATAGACATTGTAGCAATGTATATTGCTGCATAATTACCAGAAGCGCCTAAAGGCTCTTGGCGCAATTGAAAAGAAAAGCCACCAGCCCAATTAAGGGTGATTAAATCGAGAAAAACTTCCCATTTACGGACTATAATCAAGAGTATGAGGAAAAAAGGCAAGGTTGCCAAGTAGTTGTGCGCATGTACCTCCCAAATGCTGATTTCACGTTTTCCCGTGGTATAGTGAACATCGTAATGTGCAATGAATTCGTGAGCGATGAGTGCGGCAAAGCAAAGAAGGAGAATGAGAACATTGACTTCAAAAATCAGTGATAGAACCAAAGGAAGGCCGATTTGAGCGCCCATCAAACAATGAATATTCGCTTCGTGTAGACCAGATGTCGCCTCGATGTCGGTTTGTTTGTGGCACCACCAATCAAGCATACTTGCAATGCCCCAAAGTGGAAGCAAAACATAGAGTATCACATTGAGTACGAGTGTTGCTTCGTCCAAACCGTTTCCCCCTCAACCCATTCTAATGTTCATTTGATAAAAAGTCGATTCCGGAAAATCAGGCATTAAAGTCCCGTTATTGAACTCAGAGGAAGTCTGCCAAAGACAATTGTTTGGCGCGGTCGTTGTTGAATAAAGAATCAGCGCTATCAGACAACCATTCCACATTCTGCTTCGTATATACATCGACACCATATTTTGCCATAACGTGCTTGGTAACTTTGATGTATTTTCGAACTGCCCCTTCTGAAACTGTCAAAGCCAAATTTCCACCGCATAATCCGCCTTCGGATTTTTGCACTCCAACACTTGTAAGTCCTCTCCCTGTTTCTTTTTTGGGTTGAATACAATTGCCGGCCACAGGCATGCGGCGATATGAATGAGCGCATTTGAGGCAACGGATTTTTTGACGAGCATATGCATTGAGGTTACCACGTAAATCGGGAAGGAAGTGTGAACGAACAACGCTCGATGCGACGGTACGGACATCGACGGCGCGTAAACGGTGCCCAAGGTCTAATTGGCCATTCATTTTGTCAATCATCGTATCGAGTGTTTTGTAGGCGCATAAAGCCGGCCCTTGATCGATTGAGTGGCAATCGTGCGTATAGCCATATCCGCGAACTGCTGCCACTGAACCAAGGCGCCTTTCAACAAAGTCCATCCTCTCAGCACATTCTTTCGGGTGGGGTTGGGAAAGAGTTGTTTCGTAAAAATCTCGGCTGTAAAACCATCCGGAGTCGACATTGAGGGCTTCCTTGTCAACTTCAGTAGGATTCAGCCGCGTGGTAAGGACAAGAGGCGCATCCATAAGTCCGCCTCGATTTGCCGGCAATATTTCTCGGCTGAAGTTGAGCAAGCCATCCATCAAGAGCATAATGGCGTCTTCGTCACCATCACAATTTCTTCGCTTCGCTGCATGGAATAAGGGGTGAGCATATCCACCTGAACAATCAGCCCAACCAATGATTCGGCTCAGGACACCTCCGGATGTGTGTGGGGCTAAGGCGCAAATCAAATGGCCAACTAAATCATCTGCTGTATTGACATTGTAGTAAGGTTCCATCCCGTAATAACGAACCAATAATTCATCGATAAATTGGGCAGTGCGAACAAAGAACTCACATGCGTTTTTGCTGACGATGAAATCTTGTGGGAATATCTCCAGCATTTGTTCATCGTTTTGAAGTGGATTACCTTCACAATCATTCTCATAGCCCAGTGATTGAAGTGTTTGCCATGGAACACTAACCTCCCTTGGAGTGAAGTGAGTTATTGGGACATCGCTCATGTCGAATCGAACGGTCCCATCGCGGAACACGGGCAACTTGTGTTTGGCCCTCAATAGGCCCTTTTCAATCGCTTCAGGTGTTTGGTCACGACTTGCAATTTGCTTCATACATTTGACTTGGCGAGGAATGCGGTCAATACCTAGGCGAATTCGGGCATCTTCAATCATGGTATCCAAACGAACAGTTTGAATCTCGCCCCTACGCCGTCGTTTTGTGTTTTGCGAATCTCTCATATTCGTACGGCCGCCACATGTTTCTCCAACTCGTTCAAGGCCATCTGAATCTACAAGACGGTGATGGCAGAGGATAAAGGGCGATTCTTTGCCACACTTCTTGCATATTCGGCGACCCATTTGCACCCGTATACTTTGTTTGCTTGCGGCATTCGCAAGCAACCGTTGATTGCCTCCATTCAAGTCGATGGGGAACAGGGCGTGTGTCATTGGATTCATGACGCGCGGTGCTGCTTTTTCGGGTCTACCCATTCGGCATCCGATTCTAACAGGGGCTGCATGCTCCCATCGTAAATCTGAAATTTTCCGAACTTGCAAAAGGATACCATCCACGGCATGGTCATCTTCATGGATTTGGGCTGCCAAAAACGATTTGGGGTCCGCGGGCCCGGGGTCGGGAACTTGGGCTGCGGCTTGGCGCCCAACTTCGTCTGTTTCGGCAATACCAAGCCCGCGCTGGCGGGCGCTGGTTTCGGCAGCAATTCGAACCGTTGCGCGAGCCTGTCGAAGAACTTCGAGTCGTTCTCGCTCTTCGGTCAGCGTGATTTGAGATTGCCTCAATTGGTTAATGCGTTCTTCAAAACGTGTTTTTGCATCAACAATTCGAAGTGGTTTTTCATCTTCGAAACTATATCCAAATCCTTCGAGTAAGGCTGGCCAGCCGGTTGTGATAACCAAATCATCACCATCGTGGTGATGGCGTAACCCCAAAATCATCGCCGCACCTTTGGCTAAGCCGTGTTGAATATACGCCCACGCTTCTGGCAATTCTTTTGTGAAAATCGGCGCCAAGGGTTGGATATCGGGTCCGGGTATTTCGAATTCATCAAAATTGTCAAGGCTTTCTGGTCGCAATTTGTCCATGACTTGTGGAGACCAATTGCTAACGCCACCGCGTATGCGCAATTGCCGTTTTTCAGGTAAAGGCATGGCTTTGAGATTTTCTTCTATTTTTGGAATTGGGGTATTCGATGTCCCCAATGGTTCGATTATTGCTTGGTCGATTAGCCCCAATACGGCAGGTACCCACTCAATCGGCAAATCGAGGAACCATGGATTATGAGGGGCGGGAATAGAAGTTTTGAAGCGTCGAGCGAGGAGTTTGCATTGATCCCAATTCACATTACAAGCAGCCAAAATCGCATGCCACTTACGCCGAATTAGATGTTGTTCCCCTGGATTTTCAGCATCTTCAGGGTGGATGCCTGGGGTGCCGGCGGGGAATGTATCCCGGGATTGTTCAATGATGTTTGAAAATTCTACCACCGCATCTTCGGAATTCAACTCTTCAAGGAGGTCACTGGCCCACCAATCATTTGAGTAGCCGGCTGGGACCAATTTCTTGTTGTTCTCCATGAATTCGCCATAACCGAGAACAAGTTCTCCATTATCCCATACTGTACCAACTTTCGAACCGATTGCAGTATAGCTTTTAGCATCATCAAGGCGTAGGAAACGGCCATCTCGTAAGACGACCCAAGGGCCATCCGTGTCATCGGAAGGGGTGATGGCGCACGCCTTGCCTGGCCGTTCGATTTTCATCTGTGTTCCAATCGTGATGAAGTCGTCCATCGCTAACATTGAGGCGGTGTTGGTTGAAGCAGCTGCAAGTCCTGATGGACGGGCGCGCCCATACCGCAATCGGAAACCCCCTGGTTGAAGAGGAGCGCCGAAAACTGGTCTGCCTGCGATAATGTCTTTCATAAATTTTGTAATCATTGGAACCTTGCGTGACTTGAATTGCGATTCGCTCTCACCATTGTCTTCGGATTTGCCTTTGGAGGCGAATTTGGATATGAAGTCCCATCCAGGAACTTGAAGACGTTCGGTGTGTTTCTGAATTTTTGGTGCTTTCAAACACATTCCTTCACCGATAACAAGTAAAACACCGCCGCGAATTCGGGCCTCGTCGATGTTGCGCACCCGCCCATATCCCGAGCATTCTATGCGCTCTGTAGATTCGCCGTTAATCATTATCGGGCACGCACGCACGATTTCATCAATTTCAGCGGGAGAGGGGCGATACTGTAAATTGCCCCGATACAACCCAAATTCTTCTTTGACCCGTTCTACTTCTGGGTCTGTTGGCTGATAATGTCCAATGTTGAGTTCTCTCCGAATCATATCAGCAATCAAAACAGCAAGTGCTTGGGCTGTACCACCTGCTGCCCGAATTGGTCCTGCAAAATGCACAGAAACAAACTGAGAACCATCAATATTGTTGAGGAGACGGACTTCACTGATTCCTTCAAGTGGGGCCACGAGTACTGCTTCAGTCAACACGGCCAAGCCAACTCGTAAACCTACGTCGATGGCTGTAATGAGGTCGTGACCTTGTTCTCGAAAACCGCGGGCAACGCTTTGCGCCATCATAATCGAAGTTGTTTCTCGGTCGTGTTCGGACAATAGTTTTCTAATATCTTCTGCTACTTCGTAACCATCCAAATATTCGACAAGAAGTTTTTCTGTTCGCCCTGCAAGGTCTGCCGCCCTTGGTATCTCGACGTGTTCTTTGAGATCGTATCCAAGTTTTCTTGCTTTTTCTGCAACTATATATGCTTCATCAGCATGCTCATCGAGCCACTGGTGATAGGATTTCATTTCAGCCTCTAACCGTTCAATATCAAGGCCGAGAAGCGGGTTATGCCCTCGTTTTATACCTGATTCATCTGACGGTGGCATGTGATTCCTTTGGCTCTTGGGGGCGACCGTTTATGAGTGCCGCGTTAGAATAACATGGCTTGTGTTTCACGGCCATGAGAAGCAAAGTTCATTGATGCGGGGCAAAACCACAGTTTGATGTCCGTCCATCCGAGCGTTCGAACTCATTCAAGTTGGCCCCGACTTGTTGAACTTGTGCGAGATTTGGCTTTCATCGATGGCGGGAGCGATGATGCTTTCACCTTGGCGAGCGGGCGTAATTCTCGATGGTTTTTTGATACTAAACCTGTCATGATGCATCCCGAATCAACACACATCCTCGGTGCTCTTTTCAATCTCCGAATGGATGCTTTGGAAGTCGATTTCGTCGGAGGGTTGGAGCTTGGTGCTGTGCCTTTAACCGCAATTGCTGTTGCTACATCGCCCGCTGATACGCCACGTCTTGGATTCATGGTTCGCAAAGAAGCAAAGGGGCGCGGTGGAAGAAAAACAAACAATCCTCCTGGCATAGAAGGTTCATCGCTTGAAGGCGGCGGAACTATCGTCATTGTCGAAGATGTAACAACGACTGGTGGGTCGGCGATTAAGGCTGTTGAACGCATTCACCAAAATACCGAATGTGAAGTCGTTGCTGTCATCAGCATCGTAGACAGAGAAGAGGGGGCCAAAGAGGAGTTTGCAGCGGCGGGAATACACTTTGAGAGCATCATGACGCGAAGTGATGTAGCAGGCCAATGAGGCAGAAATATGCTTGATATTTTCAACCCCAATACAGTTGATTCGACTGGTTTGACTGAATTCGCACCTGATTCAACTGCCGCTGGAACTTTGGTATTCTATCATGCAAGTCAAGGAAAACCATTGGCCACTCCTTGGCAGGTTGCTTTAGCACGTTCAAATCTCTTAACACAACTCACTCTTCCCAAGGGATATATTCTGGATTGTGCTTGTGGAAGTGGCATTCAACTCGGCGCTCATATGGCACTCCTTCAACGCCCAGGAATAGGTGTGGAGTTAGATGTGATGCGCGCTCAAGCGAGCGCTGTAAATCTACAATCCATCGCTGAATACCGGAATGAAATGGATTCCTTGCGCATGCAAAACACCCGTATTATTGCTGGGGATGGGCGAGATGGTGAGGGCGTTTGTTCTATGATTGCTGAACATCTAAAATTAGAACAATTTCCACCAATTGCCTTACTTCACCTAGACCCTGCACGGCCCCGGAATAGTCGTACTCACGGCCTTGAAGAGATGGCCCCTCGACTTGATGAAGTGTTCAAGGGATGGGCGCCGTTTTTAGCTGAAGGTGAAAACGGTCCGGCCTTACTTCTCGATTTATCACCTAGACTCACCCACGACCAACGTCTTGGCGTCGAAAGAATGGTCGATGAGGTGTGGAATGGAATCTCTCGGACATGGGTATGGACTTCTCGGGGCAGAGGTCGCGTTGACCGTCTGGCGCTGTGGCTTGGTAGTGCTTCTACTACAGGCGTAGCACGGCGTTTTGTTCGCATCCCTCCATCTATTACCGAAGAAGCGTATGTGATTTCTGGCGGAGAAGTTCTGGCCGCAGGCAATGGTTTGCCAACACCCCTTCGCCAACCACCAAGGCGTGGAGAACGAATTAGTATTCTCGATGCGGCGCTTGTCGAGAGTGGGTTGGCCGAAGAGTGGTTGAAGAGTGTTACAAAATCTGAACAGATCACATGGGGTGTCGTTGAAGGGCGCCGCCCCCAAATACATCATCAACATCCATTGCGCCTTGAGAATGAAATGGACCGCATGCTGGTTCAGGCTACTGGGAGAGTTGTGGCATTGGCTCGAATTAATCTCGGCCTTGATACCGTCGACCAATTAGTGGAATTAATCCTAGAACATGATGTTTCAAAAATGACCGTTCGCGTTCCGCTCGCTCCCGAAATTCAACCCAAAATACAGGGTGCGATTGACCGTCAACTTGCTCGAAGGCACGGCCGGAGAGAGGCTTTTCTCGTTCAACAACCAGGAGATGAAATGCTACTCATTTGTATTGCGGAATAATTGGCATCCTTTTAGCACCACGAATCCATGGAGAAAATCGCTCTAAAATCAATGGTTTTCAGTGCTCAGTACCGCGAAGGCGTATCGCGGTCTTGATATAGGGGGGGTTGGTCGGGAACTTGCTTGACACTGCGTGTTAAGGAGAGGTGAACACAATGGCACGACCAAAGGAAGAAGATTTAGGAGACGATTTCTCTTACATCTTGCGTATGGCAGATACTGACATGGATGGACAGAAAACGCTAGCAACAGCCTTGACTGCTGTTCGGGGCGTTGGTCCACGAACCGCTATCCAGATTTGCAAGAACACCGGATTCGACCCTGCTTCACTCGCCGGCCACCTCTCGGCTGATGAACAAGAATCGCTCCGTGTTGCCATTGAAGGCTATGCAGAAACCGTCCCTCTTTGGATGCTTAACCGACAACGTGACCTTGAAACCGGTGATGAATTACACCTCACAGGCCAACAAGTAACCCTTACTCTTGAAGACGACATTAACCGTCTTCGAACCATGAAGTGCTACCGTGGTGTTCGCCACGCAAGCGGAAACAAAGTTCGTGGACAACGCGGTCGTTCAAATGGCCGTGGTGGACTTACACTTGGTGTAAGCCGAAAGAAGTGATTTGGAGGGATAATGAATGGGAGAACCAAAGTTTGCACGACCTAAGTTTGACACGCCTTCCCATCCTTGGAAGGCTGCACGTATCGAAGAAGAGCATGCGATTCAAGCTAATCACGGTTTGAAAAACATGCGAGAGATTTGGAAGGCTAAGTCTCAACTCCGACGACATCGACGTCAAGCAATGCGCTTGATTGGTATGGTTGATACTAGTGAGGCTCATGGCAAGCGAGAAATGGACGATTTGCTTCATTCGCTACACAACAAAGGATTGATTGCTTCTGACGCTAAACTTGACGATATTCTCTCTTTGAGCACTGAAGATATTCTCAACCGCCGCCTTCAAGCACAAGTCTACTACAAGGGTCTTGCAATATCAATGAAGCAAGCACGACAATTTGTCACCCACGGTAAAATTGTGATTGGAAGTCAAAAAGTTACTATCCCATCCTATCCACTTTCTCGAGATGAAGAAGAACAACTCACCTGGCATCCAAGTTGCCCGTGGATTGATAACCCAGAGCATCCAATCCGAAAAGCAATTGACGGACGAGCATCTTCTGCTGAATACGGTGTTGAAGAAGAAGAAGTAGATCCAGAAGCAAGCAAAGAATTCGCTGAAGAAGTGGTCTCTGCTGCAGAAGAAGCCCCTTCGGCAAAAGAAACTGGAGGTGACGAGTGATGACACGACGTGCAATTATCAATATTTTCAGTTCATACAACAACATTCTACTGACTGCAACGGACTTAACCGGTGCTGAAACAATCACGACCTGTTCAGGTGGACAAGTTGTCAAATCATCCAAAGACAGTGGTGGCCAATTCGCTGCAACTCGTGCTGCTGAAAAGATGGCAGACGACCTTAAGGACAAGGAATTCACACAACTTATTATCAAATACCGAGCACCTGGTGGCAACCTCTCCAACAATACTGGACCTGGCGCACAAGCTGCAATTCGTGCACTTACCCGTGCTGGAATGACAATCACTCGTATCGAAGACGTGACACCAATTGCTCACGATGGTACTAAGAAGAAGGGTGGCCGTCGTGGCCGCCGTGTTTGATTTTTGAGGTGGAAAAAATGGATGTACAAATCGTTGATGGCTGGCCAAAAGGCAATGCAATTCGAATTCTTTTGACAAACACAGATGCTGCACAAGTGAATGCTATTCGCCGTGCATTGATTGCGGATGTCCCAAAATTGGCAATCGATCGAGTCAATTTCGACCAAGGAACTCATCAAGATAACAAAGGACAAGTTTTCGAATCTGTCAACGTGTTACCTGACGAAACAATCGCTCACCGACTTGCAATGATTCCAGTCCCTACATTCCCTGAAGAAGGCATCGCATTCCCTGACGATTGCCCTACTTGCAAGGATATGGCTGAAGAATCCAAAGGTTGTATGACCTGTCAAGTTCTTTATCACGTCCGAAAAGAAGGACCTTCTGAAGATTCTGATGAAAAATACCGTACTGTTTATGCTGGTGACCTAACCACTATTTCTGACCAAATGTTTGACATTCGGGAAGAACATAAGCGCATTCCTTTGACAATTCTTTCAAAGGGCCAATACCTCGAATTCTACGCATTTGCAACCCTTGGCCGTGGCCGGGACCACGCAAAGTGGTCTCCAGTTGCCGCTGTCGGATTCCGTCAACACAATGTTGCAACTCTCAACAAGCCAAAGAAGGCTAAGGTTTTGTTTGACCTTGGCCTAACAACTTCTGACGGTAAGCCAATCGATGCGAAACTTTTCGGTAAAGACAAGAAATTAACAGATGTCAATCATCTGCTTGACCTTGAAAATGCACTTCATCAAGTTGGTCCTGGCACAAACCGTGATGGCGACTTTGATGATGCAATCACCTTGGAGCCTGTTGATGGCGCATATGTATTCAATTACGAAACTGATGGAAGTCTTACTCCAGAACAAGCTTTCAACGGTGCAATGAAGGAACTGCAAGGACGCTTTGACAA
>Ga0066849_10000448_pt1 | contig 16618 bp, 12 predicted proteins | sample ETNtaG_9_FD_65492 | JGI IMG/M metagenome (GOLD analysis project Ga0066849, IMG submission 65492) | Marine microbial and viral communities from oxygen minimum zone, Eastern Pacific Ocean - ETNP201406SV69 | ecosystem: Environmental > Aquatic > Marine > Oceanic | place: Pacific Ocean: Eastern... | reverse complement strand
ATCCCAGCCATTATGGGCAGCTTTGACCCGTGTATTGGAGAGACCGACCGTTGAGGTGATAAGATGGATGACAAGTACGATTTGGTAGGATTCTTCTTAGACAAGGAAGGGGCATTCCGTTCAAACATCATCAAACTCTTGGACGGTACGGCTGCGGAGGAAAGTGCATCAAGCATCTCTTTCGCGGCAGGAACCTTTGCAGTGGTCAATATCGTGTTTTTGATGCTGTTTTTCTCTCAATTCGCAATTCTCTGGATTGAACGAAAGGCCGTGGCCCGTATGCAAGACCGATACGGGGCAACAACTGCACTACGTTCCTTGTGGGTCGGAGAAAATGGCGTTACTGCTGGTGAATGGTGGAATATGTTGCCCTTTGGAGCAGGAAAGCCCGTGGGGGCCATCAATAAATGGCTAAACAAAAAGTTCGGAAACCGAGATGAGAACTTCGCAACAGTTGACCGTGTGAATAACCGTTCATGGATGGGGAAGACCATATTCCCAGGATTTTTCCAGAATGTCGCCGATGGAATGAAGTTCCTTGTCAAGGAACACATGGTCCCTCAGCGTGCCGATAAATTGATTTTCGAAGTTTCACCATTCCTTATTGTATCCTCTACACTCCTCATCTTGGGAATGATTCCATTATCAAGTGGCATTTACGCCACTAACCCCGATTTGTCCATCCTCTATGCTATCGCCATATTCGGAATCGCCCCAATCGGAGTATTTTTCGCAGGGTGGTCTTCAAACAACAAGTATACCTTGATTGGAGGAATTCGTTCAGCAGCACAACTTACTGCTTACGAAATCCCTCTTTTGCTCACTTTGTTATCTGTTGCCATTCTTTCTGGAACATTCAACATCATTGAAAGCATCCACTTCCAGCACTCAGCAGGTTCATGGAATATATTCCTAATGCCACTTGGTGCAGCACTGTTCCTTATCACGATGATTGCAGAAGTTGAACGTGTGCCTTTTGATATGCCTGAGGCAGAAGCCGAACTTGTTGAAGGATGGTGGACTGAGTACGGCGGTATGCGATTTGGTATGCTCTTCATGGCAGAATATATTCGCACATACGCTGCTTGTTTCCTCTTCACTCACTTCTTCCTTGGTGGATGGCACCTGCCCTTCCAAGGAACCATTGGTTCTATTGAATTCCTTGGCCTTGGTGGACTTTATCTCTTGATTCCTGGCGCCGTGATGACCCTAATCAAGTCGTGGCTTGTCTTCCTCATTGTGTTCGTTTGGGCCAGATTCTCTCTTGCAAGAATCCGAACCGACCAAATTCTAGAATTTGGATGGAGAATGCTCTTGCCTCTCGCGGTGCTTCAGGTCGTTCTTTCCCTAGTCTATCGCCTTTACTTGTTCAAACCCGATGAAATGTCTGCACAAAACGATGTAGCGGGTGGAATGGCATGGGACGCCTTTGGCATCCCGTACTTCGTACCAATCGCAACCACATTGTTCTGGCTCGGAATCTTCTGGATCTATCTCAATGATGAAGACAAATCTGTTGCACAGGAGCGTATGTTCCATGTGCATACAGTAGAGCCTGCGGGAACAGTGGTCCCGGGGCAGGAGTGAGGTGAAACCATGCCAATGCATCCACACGCACAACCGAATTTTAGAAACCTATTTTGGTATCCGTTCAAGATTACTTTGATCACCGCTCTTCGAACCTTCCCGTTTATCGGTAAGCGCTTCGGAAAGAAACTAGGCGACTACCACAACACATCCCATCCGGAATTTTTGGATGATGGAAGTCGGGCACGTGCTGCTTCTTCTGCTACCATGAACGATATATCTCGTCAGGAATTCGCCCCAGACCGTGTGACTTCGGACTTGAAGCCAACGCTTTGGAAGCCCCAAACCGTCCAATACCCCTACGAACGTCTCGAAGACATGGAGCCTTGGCTCTTCGTTCCAGGAAACTACAACGGACGGATCGGGGTTATTTGGGAAACCTGTACTGCTTGCAAGATGTGCGTTAACATCTGCCCGAACGATTGTCTTCACATGACCACAGAGTTGCGTGTTGACATAATGGACTCTGCAGAGGGAGAAGACGGCGGCTTGGGTATGGAACTTGAAGTCGGAAAATATGCCGCTGTTGAAAAGCCAGAAGTCAAGGCTGATTTGGGAGATTTCAACCTCGTAACGGCTCACGCCCCTGCTCCTGATGAGTGGAGATTTGCAGAAGTGCTTGACCTCTCCGGAGATACTGCTACAGTTCGATGGAACGATTCTGGAGAAGAAGCAATTATTTCTCAAGATGAACTTCGACCGGCTGACGACCAAATTGTTTCGGGACGTATTGACCTTGGACGTTGTATGTTCTGCGGTCTGTGCATGGAATCCTGTGGCTTCACTTCCTTCTTCATGACCAACGAATACGATGGCATGTCGGGCTTTACTCGCCAAGACCTATGGTTTGACGCTTCACGAACTCGAGTTTTGCCTGGAGTTCATCAAGAAGCAGTTGATGCAGAACTTGCCAAGCGTGCTTCAAAGGAGCGCACCAAGCGAGCAAAGAAGGCTGCCAAACAATCTGCAAAGGGGGATGCTTGAGATGGATATAGCGAGTGCTGCTGAAACTGGCGTGTTCTTCCTCTTTGCTGCAATTACGCTCGGCGGTGCGCTGGGCCTTATTTTTGCACAACGGGTTGCCCACTCAATGCTCTCGCTTATTTTCTGTTTCATGGCAGTTTCAGGGATTTTCATTCTGCTTGGAGCAGAATTCCTTGCCGCCATACAGATTCTTGTCTATCTGGCGAGTGTAGGTTTGGTGGTACTCTTTGGTATCATGCTCACACGTCGTCAAATTCTTGAGGAGGACTTTGAATGAAGTTCCTTTCCTTGTTTACCCGTCTTGGTCTTGTTGCTCTTGGTTTCATTTTGGTTGCTATTGTCAACAATGATAAGGTCTGGGAGAAAGAGGCCACTACTACGCCAACGACAAGTGACCTTGCAAGTTCAATGCTCAACGAATGGAGCTTAGCCCTAGTAGTTCTTGGTTTACTCATGGCTATGGCCATGATGGGTGCCGCTTACCTCGTTCGTGACGAGCGAATGGAAAATCTACTTTGGGAATTTGGAGGTGAAGAAGAATGATTGATCCAGCATGGGTTTCAGGTCTTTCAGCACTGTTGTTCGTCATAGGACTTGCTGGTGCTTTCACTCGCAAAAATGCCATCATCGTTCTCATGTGCATTGAATTGATGCTTAACGCTGCGAATATGCAATTTGCCGCTGCAGCCATCCATCATGGTGATGCTACCGGTTGGGTGTACACCATTTTTGCAATCGCTATTGCGGCCAGTGAAGTCGCAGTTGGGCTCGCAATTTTCTTGGCAATGTATGGGCAACATGAATCGATTACACTGGACGACATAAATGTCCTGAAGAACTGAGGTGATATGATGGGTAGTACAAGCAGTTCTGAAGTAATCATTCACAGCAGTGCGGTTGAATACGCACCTCTTATCCTCATCTTGCCGATGTTGGCCTTCCCGGTGATTCTGTTCCTTGGAAAGATTTTCAACGGCAATCCATTTTGGAAGAATACCGTCAAGGAAGGCGGTTTAATCGCCCTTGTTATCATGGGAGCCAGCCTCCTTCTATCTCTGTGGCTCATCAAGGATTTCATTGGCAGTTTTTCAGGCATGGACGAGTTCACTGATTGGACTTGGTTCACTTCAAGCATGTGGAAATCTGGTACTGAAACCGAAACGGTCGTATTTGGATTCGGAGTTCATATTGACCATATCACCGTAGTCCTCCTTTTCGTTGCCTCATTCCTGTGTTTACTCATCAACACCTTTGCCATAGGCTACATGAATACCGACCCAATTAACGACAACAGAAATCATCGCTTCTATGCTGAGTTCGTCTTGTTCTGCTCTGGTATGCTCGGTATGGTATTGGCCGACTCGTTCCTTTGGCTGTTCATCTTCTGGGAATTGATGGGTCTTTGTTCCTATCTTCTTATTGGGTTCTACTACGAGCGACCCAGTGCAGCCTATGCAGCCAAGAAGGCCTTCCTAACAACCCGCGTTGGCGATGTATTCCTTATGGTCGGCTTGGCCATGCTTTGGACGCTCTTTGACGGACATCTCGATTATGCTTACGTGTTTAATGATGAAAACATCGCAAAGGTTGACCCCTCTAGTTTGGCATGGGCTCTCGGCTTGATGTTTATTGGTGCAGTCGGTAAGTCTGCCCAATTCCCACTCCATGTTTGGCTACCTGATGCTATGGAAGGGCCAACTCCTGTTTCTGCTCTTATTCACGCAGCAACCATGGTTAACGCTGGTCTGTATCTTGTGGCTCGTATGTTCCCGTTCTTTGGCTCCGAGCACATGTTCGGTCAACTTGATGACCTTGCCTTCATCATCGCTGCTATCGGTGGAACAACCGCAGTAATGGCTGCAGCGATTGCCTTTGTGCAAACAGACCTCAAGAAAGTCCTCGCCTATTCTACCATGTCGCAATTGGCATATATCTTCACCGGACTTGGTGCTGCGCTTTACTTGGCCAACACCCTTCACTGGCACGGTGCAGGACATGAAGTTGAACATGGCATTGTGATCGTCGCCTTTGGCGCTGCCCTTTTCCACCTATTCAACCACGCCATGGCCAAAGGAATGCTCTTCATGGCAAGTGGTGCTGTGATTCACGAAGTACACCATGCACACCACCATTTGCACCATGACGACTTGAGCCCGAAAGAATTGGTTATGCTTGCACACTATCTCAAAGAAAAGGAGCAAACAGCATTTGATTTCTTCAAATCCATTGATTTGGACGGTTCAGGAGAGATTGATACCTACGAATTCAAAGAAGCCCTCAAAGGTGCTGAGATTGCAGACCTTCCACCGTGGGAAATGGAACCACTCATGAAGGCCATTGACATTGATGGAAACGGCAAAATCAACGTACCCGAACTTGATTTGACACTCAGCCGCATTCTCATTGAGGAAAAACATGGTCACGACGACCATCATGAAGAATTTGATGCACAATCCATGGAAAACATGGGAGGATTGGCTTCCAAGATGCCTATTACTGCAACGGCTATGCTCGTTGGGTCACTGTCCATTATGGGATTCCCTCTTATCGGTGGATTTTGGTCCAAGGAAGGAATCATCGCTAACACATGGCGCGTCGCTCTAGATGACCCCCGCTTCATGTATCCCGCCCTATGCGTTCTTCTAGGCGCTGGTATGACTGGATTTTACATGTCTCGAATGTGGCTCAAGACTTTTGCTGGCTCTCCAAAGGGAGAGGTTGCAGCTCATGTCGGCCCAACCAATACCTGGATTAAGACACCTCTTTTCATCCTTACATTCGTCACACTTTCAGGAATTATTCTCGCCAGTATGGGCTTCACTCACTGGGCTCCAGAGTCTAAAGGAGAACTGTTGCACGAATCCCTAATTGACGGGTTCTTACACGAAATGGAGCATGCATTTGCCAATCACGATTCTTTCTTCCTCATCCTTTCCTATGTTGCCTTATTCTTTGGTGCGATTGTAGGCCCAGGACTTGCATTGTCTTTGTACGGTGGCAAATTGGACGACGGTGAAGTTGCTAAGCCATGGTTCACGCCAGTTCTTGCCCTCAATGCCCTCATCAAGGGGCGTTACAACTGGGACAATTCGCCACTCAGTGAATCCAGCCTTGCTACAGCATTGAGCAACAGGCTCTATTTTGACCATTATTACGACCTTGCTATGCTCAAGATTGTTGCTGCATTCTCTTTCAAGGCTGCAGAGGCCGACTCCGTCGTTATCGATGGAACTATCAAGACCATTGAACGTACTTCTCAACAACTTTCAACGAAACTTCGTGCACTGACGACTGGTTCTGCTCGTGATTACATTCTAATGGCGGCGGTGGGAACGCTCGTTCTCTTTGGTCTCATCTGGGGGGTGGTTGCATGACCACAGGAATAGACTGGATCTCGATACCACTCGTTGGACTACCGCTTATCAGCAGTATCGTGTTGCTTATTTTCATAGGAAATATGTCTGCCGCTGCACGAGAGAAGTTGGGGCCGTCCATCCGTATGGTCTCCCTCATCGTGTCCTTCATCATGCTCGGCGTGACCACCATGATGTTCTTTGGTCAAATGGACAATATGACAGATTGGACCACGATGAATTTTGGCTCGTTTAATTTTGAGCACCGCTATGTGTGGATTGAATCGCTTGGGATTCACTGGAGTGTCGGTATGGACGCTCTTTCTTTCCCAATGGTTTGGCTAACAACCTTCCTCCTTCCCATTACAATTGCAGCAACATGGAACGAAAAGAATGCCTCGGTTTATTTCCCACTTATTCTAATGATGGGCGGTGCTTTGATTGGTGTCTTTGTCGCTTTGGACTTGTTCATGTTCTATGTCTTCTGGGAATTAACACTCATACCTATGTTCTTCCTCATCCTCAAGTGGGGTGGAAAAGACCGAAAGTACGCTTCTCAGAAATTCTTCATCTACACCTTCACAGCCTCTGTCGTGATGTTGCTTGGATTGATTACAATGTATTTCTTACAACCCGATTCTGCTCTGACATACTCGGGCACATGGACTGGCCGTACCTTTGACATTCCAACCCTCATCAGCCACTCCCAATCTGCAAACGCAAACGGAATGTGGTTCCTTGGCGAAAGTATGCAAAAGGTTCTCTTCGTGATGTTGATGCTAGGGTTCCTCGTCAAACTTCCATCAGTCCCCTTCCATACTTGGCTGCCCGATGCTCACGTCCAGGCACCTACGGGCGGTTCTATGCTTCTTGCTGGAGTCATGTTGAAGATGGGTGCTTACGGAATGTTCCGTCTGCCTCTAGCTATGTTCCCACATGCAGCAGAATTCTTCCAATTCTGGCTTCTTGCTTTGGGAATGGTCTCTCTAGTCTGGGGTGCAGTTGTCTGTTTGGGCCAAACCAACCTCAAGAAAATGGTAGCCTATTCTTCAGTGTCTCACATGGGTGTTATCCTCATTGGTATTGCTACCATGCAACCTCTTGGATGGGCAGCTGCTCTCTTCATGATGTTCGCTCACGGAATCATCAGCCCAATGCTCTTCGCTGTTTGTGGTGCATTCAAGCATCATTACCACAGCATGGAAATCGGTGCTATGCGTGGAATGGCCAAGCATTCGCCTTGGTTAGCAACCTCGATGATGTTCGCATGGATGGCCTCCCTTGGTCTCCCACTTCTTGCAGGATTCGTTGCAGAATTGATGATGTTCCTCGCTTTGTGGCACTTCCTTGCTGCTGAGAACTGGAGTGTCTTCTGGATGGTCGGTCCAGCCTTTGTCCTCGCCATCACTGCCGCATACTACCTTTGGTCAATGCAACGCACCATCTTTGAGGGTGGAGAAGACACACAGCCTCCAGCGAGTCTGCACGGAGAACCTGTGCCCGATATCGCGGATTCAGAAAAGATTGCAATGGTCATTATGGCAGCATTTACCATTCTTTTCGGAGTTATGCCCTGGATTGCCTTGGATATGATGAACGGATGGACGGTTGCATTCTTTGAGCAGTTATTAATTCCAATTTTGAACGGAGGTGCCTGATATGGATACTGTAATCGAGCCGTTTAGCGATGGGTTTGTTACTGCTCTCGCCCCTGAATTCGTTCTTGTCATTGGATTGTTTACGCTGATGATTGTGCCAAATCTTGGTGACGCAAAGTTCAGAATTCCTTTGACTCAGATACGGATTCCATGGCTATTCGGTGGTAAGCGAAGGACGCTTGACAGCGATCCACGCCTTCCTGGAATATTTGCCTCATTCTTCTTTGTGATGGCGTTCATCCTCGCCGTAGTCTCTTTTATCGGCGGAATGGAAACCAAAACCATCGCATCAGGAACCAATGAACTACTGAAAGTTGACGAATTCAGTCGCTTGTTTGAATTGATTTTCTATGGGGCGCTTGCGTTAGCCTCTATTGCATCTATCAACCGTCTTCCAGCAACCTCTCGCAGCGATCGTAGTTTATCTGGGCTGTACAACAACCGCCGCCAAGTGGATTTCTACATCCTGCTCATGACCTGTGGATTGGGGATGTCCGTCGTTGCCTTGGCTCAAGATATGTTCTTGCTATTCATTGGCCTTGAACTTGCATCTTTCTCAACATATGTCTTGGTAGCGTTCATGAAAGAAACCAAGGAAGGCTCTGAGGCTGGTATGAAATATTTCATCGTTGGCTCGGTTGCATCGGGAGTTGGCTTATACGGCCTCTCTCTCCTTTACCTCTGGGCAGGTTCGCTTCAGTTTACTGAATTGGCCGCACAATTTGACGCCACAGGTATGGAGCCACTACCGTTAGCCGCACTTGGTATGCTATTGGTTGGATTTGGTTTCAAGGTCAGCGCTGCTCCGTTCCACTTTGCAGCACCTGACGCTTATGCAGGAGCGCCAAGTCCAGTTGCTGGTGTTCTTGCCACAGCGAGTAAGGCGATGGGAATCGTAGGACTTCTTCGTATTCTCTTGGTCGTTGCTTCTCCCGAAGGCATGGATGATGGAACAACGGTTTGGCTCGTCGCACTCGCCGTCCTTTCCGTTGTTACGATGACATGGGGTAACCTTGCTGCACTCGGCTCTACCAATCCAAAGCGAATGCTTGCTTACTCTTCGGTTGCTCACGCAGGCTACATGATGGCCGCCATCACTGCCATTGGGGCCCTGAATTGGGAGCCTGCACATGTTCAAGACAGTAGAACCGCGGCTCTTGCAATCGTTACGGCTTTGATGTTCCATCTAGTTGTTTTAGTGTGTTTCAAACTCGGAGCATTCCTCGTTCTTTCGTTACTTGAATCCGAAAACGGCGGCCACACTCTCGAATCCTTGGGCGGTTTGGTCAAGCGCGAACCTTTCCTTGCAGTGGCTATGTTCATCTTCATGATGTCTCTTGCAGGAGTTCCACCACTCGCTGGATTCATGTCAAAACTTCTCGTGATTATGGGAATTGTCAAAGCAGCTCTCTTAGAAGCCAGTGCATCAGGAAACATTTCCTTTAATGAGATTCACTGGGTGTGGTATCTCGCTCTTATTATGGTAATTAACTCAGCAATATCTGTGTTCTACTACCTACGTGTTGGATTAGTGATGTTCTTCCACGAGCCAGAAGAAGGCCGTGAGGGTGCACTTCCACGAGGAAATTCAGTCCGCCTCGCCATCGTTGCGTGTGTGGCTTTGACCATCTATTTTGGTATTGGCGCAGACCAACTCATCGCCTTGTGCGAGTCCGCTGCCAACGCCCTCGTTGGTGCATGGTGAATCAGCCCCTCAGGCGCTCAAAACAGCATCTTGAGGTGATGACTTCAAGAGGGGTAGGCCGATAGGACATACAGGTGAGACTGATTGGGTCGTAGGCATGAGGAAAAAGTAGACGTTGAAGAACTCGCACGTCTTGAGAATCCTGAAGGCTCTAGTGACGGTAAAATCCGTGTCAAAATGCCGAACAAAAAAGTCAACGAAATGTTCGCCTTAGCTTCCCAAATTCTAGGTGGCCGCCGCGTCACAGTGCTGTGTGCCGATGGAGAAACCCGAATGGCCCGTATTCCTGGTAAAATGCGTCGCCGACAATGGGTGCGTGAAGGGGATCTCATCATCGTGTGGCCATGGGACTTCCAAGATTCAAAGGCAGATGTGAAGCACCGATATACTAAAACTCAAGCCATGTATCTATCTAGAAAAGGTGTTCTTCCAGACGATGTAGACATGTTTGGAATGAATACTCGCCATGATGATGATGATGAGCACGACGATTTGTTCAGTGCAACAGGAACCCCAGCAGTGGAAGAAGTTGAAGAGGCTGTAGTAGAAGAAGAGGAAGACGATCTTTTCGCAGACGACGATAGCGATGACCTATTTGCAGACGATGACGATGATGCGGGTGATGACTTATTTGATGACGATGATGAAATCAACGAATCGGAGGAGCAACAGGAACCTGTGGCAACCACTCCAGTTGAAGAATTTCCCGAAGAAGAAGGCGAAGACGATGGCGATGATGACGACGACGAAGACATCGATGCATTGTTTGCATAAAACAATTCAATGAGGTGCCAGAATGGCAAATGACGACGATTGGGAAGAACTTGCCCGCCGTCAATCTCGTAAACGCCGTCAGCCCAAAAAAGGGAAAAAGCAGTCCAAAGAAGAACAGTTGGATTCAGATTTTGAGCGGCACGAACAAAATGAATTTGTTCGGGATTTAGAAGAAAAATCAACCAAGTATGCTTGGATGAAAGAAGAGCGCTACAACTCAATGTTTCGTGACATTGAGGAAAAAATTCAGGGCGCTATGGGGACAGGTTCCTTTGATTGGGTTGACCGTCGTGTATTTGACCAAGTCTTTGACCGCCTGACCCTCATGGCTCTTTATAAATTGATGAAAACGGGAGTTATAGACACCTTGGACTTCCCCGTAGCACGTGGAAAAGAGGCCCATGTATTTCATGGAACAAGTCTTGCAGGAGAGCCAGTAGCGGTTAAAATATTTCACACATCTAATGCAGTATTCAAGAATCTTGTCCAATACATAGAGGGCGACCCTCGTTTCACGGGATTGAGGAGAAAACACCGAGATTTGGTAGAAGTTTGGGTTCGCAAGGAACACCGCAATTTAACTCGCTTAGCGCGGTGGGGTCTGAATGTACCTTTGCCACGAGGAATTCACAAAAACGTCCTGATTATGGATTATATCGGTACGGAATTATCTCCCTCGCCGAAACTTCGTGATGTTTTGATTGATGAGCCGCAGATAGTTTATGACGATTTAATCGAGTTTCTTGCCATCTCTTGGCAAAAAGCGAGTCTAGTTCATGGTGATTTTTCACCTTATAACATTCTTTGGCATGATGGTAGAGCAAAAGTCATAGATGTTGGACAAGGAGTTGTTGAGAGCCACCCAAGGGCTCAAGAGTTTCTTGTTAGGGATGTTACAAGGCTTGTGGAATGGGGAGTGAAAAATAATCTTGAAGTCAACCTTGCAGAGGCTATGTATGAAGTACTAAACATGGATTTGTCCCATGTTGAACAAATTGAACTTCCCGAAGCTGAGAATTAATCACTCTTCTTCCCACTGGACGTTTTCGTCTTCGGCAAGTTCCATCATGTCTAATACAGCATCTTCATCCTCAGGGTCAACCTGAGTCGCTCGCATACGGCGATGACGACGTTCAGATACTTCAGCAAGACCAGGAACAAGGCTTTCAAAGCCCGATGAGGGTCTTTGTGTGTCTTCTCGCTCTTCGAAAGCATCAAGCGATTTTGATTCAATGCGTGCTCTCTTTCGGTCGCGCTCTAAGAAACTGATGACACTACCGTGTTCAGAGCCGCCCGCTAACATTTCAATGGCGTGTCGGGCGGAATACAATCCACCCTCTTCACCGACTAATACTACAGTAGAATTGTATATACTGATTTGAGTTTGTGTGAGGCTTTCAATAAGTTTTCGAATTTTTCCTTCTCTACCGATGATTCGTGCTCGGATTCGCCGCTGCTGATTTGAGCGCTTCCCAACGAAATCCCGAAGGTCAACGAGTTCAAAGAAATGGTCATCATCAAGGAGCCTAACGGCAGCTTTCGGGGCCATTCCTCGCCCGATAGCCTTGATAACATCGGGTAATTTCATGGCTTTAACGGGGTCATAAGAGCCTGCTTCACCCCACAGAACTTCAACATCGCCACTATCGGAGTCAATGTTAAATTCCTTACAACCAGCAGCGTAACGAATGCTTTTGGCGGTTGCACCCTTGGCTCCAATGATGACCGCAATGCGGTCTTTGGGTACCCGTGGTAAGGATTGGCGCATGATTGGCCCTGCCACCCATTTCTTTTCAATCCCTTGTCTTTCGCTGAAGCAAGGATAATCCAAATCCAACAAGGATAATTAGCAATAATGACGGAGCAAAAGATGGTACTGTTCCAGGTGAATCTAAGGAAGCCCCTGTAACGACGAGATAGTTTTCATTGTTGCCCTCATCGTATTCATCGATTACATTTGCAAAATCAATGACGAGCCGTAGGTCAAATTGGCCCGAACTTGGAACAGTGTATTGCCATGTGATATTCTCCGTGCTGTTTGAGAGCACCCCCATCGGTAGGTTTCGTGTTTCCATAACCGTCCACTGTACGGTTGATGAGCGGTCTGCTGGCGCGGATTCCAAGCGAACGATGACGCTACCGGGGTAGTCTTGATTTGATTCAAGAACACTTGTGATGGTGATATTTCCATTTTGTTCACCTGGCCGAACGACTAGACGGTCAAGGTTTGTTTGACTGGCATTCCAGTACAAATCCAAGCCAGGCAAAATTTGGAAGGATGTTGCATCGGTAAGGTAAGTGTTCCCTGCATCATCTTGCAAGAAGGCTCTAAGCATAATGTGTTGACGGGATTTGGTTGCCCAACTTGAAAGTCCGATTTGGCCTTCAAGTCCGCTTACGCCTAAATTCAACCACCGACCCGAAAGGTCTGGAGTTTGGCCAACTCCATTGGAGTCAAAACCATACTGAATGTAAGAGGAAAGATTGTCCATACCCGAACCGAGGTCTTCAGCAGAAAATGAAACGTTTGCTGCACCGATACGGCTTGTTGTGAGTTCGTCAACCGTCCATCCAATTGGCACTGGGTCCGTTTCGTCAACATTGATGGTAAAGGTCTGATTCGCTCCGATATTCCCAACACGGTCAATGGCTCTCACGATGAGTTCGTGAGTTCCTTCAGCGAAGGTGAGTGTCACGGAGTTACTTGTTGTGGTTGTCCATGTTGTCCCTCCAACAACCATGTACTGAACGCTTGCGACTCCTGAGCCTTGCCCATCGTTAGCGGCAGTCATGATGTTGCTGATTGAAATATTTCCAGAGCGATGCCATGTTGATCCATCTCCAACGGTGATTGCTCCCATCGTGGGGCCACTTCGGTCAATACCAATGTGGAGCGTGGAGGTATTGGAAAGTCCCGATTGATCATAGACAGTAAGGCGTGGCGACCATGTTCCTTCAGACATATTGCCTGAAGCCCAATCCCATCCATAGGAAAGGGAGGTTGGGCCGTCCATTGCAGGAGTGCCAGGCCCAGGTACGGTTGTTAACGTTGCTTGTTTCAAGTCGTCGTCGTTTGCGCCCCATCGAAATGAAATGGTTCCTTGGGAAGCAATATTGTACCATGCACGGTCTGAAATCGAACTTCCACTCCCTACATCAGGATTTAGTGCTGTGAATATTGTAATTTCTGGGACTTGGTTGGTAATGTTAAATGAGCCAGATTGAGCAGTCGTGTTGGCTTCTGCATCGCTATCCCATCCAATGGCTCGGAGTGTGTAAGAACCGTTGGTGTAATCAGTACTGTCAAAAGGATACATCCACGGAGTTTCAGTGAGATTGAAGACCGTACTCCAGTCGGGTTGTGAAGATGAAACATCATCGTCGGTTATTTCAATCAGTAATGAATCAAGTGTTCCAGTTCCAGCGATGCTAAAGGTCAGTGTAAGTAGCCCATTCACTTCATCGTCCTGGGACGGTCCATTTGAGAAGGCAATGCTAAGACTAGATGAGCCACTTTTCATCGTTTGGGGCTGCTCTTCAAGATGAAAAGTAGTATGCTGAGAAGGGAGCGGAGCAGTCCCTGCAAGGAGAATAAGAACAAGCAAGATGCCGATCCAACTTCGCCCCATGCCTTCACGACGAGTGCGATTGTCCTTCAATCCTCCCCTCACTTTTCGCTCCACTCTATCCTTTCTGGCTTTCATGTGACCTTCCCGCGCTTTAAATCAGCCTTCAATAAACACCCATAAATGGGTCAAAGAGAGATGGGTTCAAGTGCTTTGCATGTGCAAGAGGAATCCATGCAGAGAACGCCGAAGGCCGCCATCATCGTTGCCTTATTACTGGCCAGCATGATTCCAGTCTCCGTTCAAGCGGCAGATAGCGGGGGGGTCCAATCCTCCGCAGTACAGATGTCCCTTACTCCACAAAACCCAGTTTTAGGAGGCACTGTAGACATTCAAGTTGGCCTTTACAATAGTGCCCAAACCGATGCTTTTAACGTTCAAGTGGCTTTTTACAAGAACTCAATATCTACACAAAATCGTCTTCTTCAAGATGAAATAACAATTCTTGGCGAACAACCAGCCACAGTTAGTGTCACTTGGAATGGATTGACTGAAGGGCTACAAAAGGTCTGGTTTGAATATAGTGCAAATGGTGACACTCCAGTTCAATTTAACAAAGAATTCACTGTCCAAGGCCTACCAAATCTTAGAATCCAAACACTTTCTGTTGATCAATCACAACCAGTCTATTCAGGCGATACGGTTGATGTTTCAGCATTGGTATTGAATTCAGGAACAGTTGACGCTCCACAAAGTAACCTTTCGCTTATTGTACCACAATTTGAAGAAGTTATTCTTTCAACCCCTGCATTAACTGCTGGGTCATCCGTATGGGTCAACACAACCATTACCGCACCTAGTAGCGGAACCCACACGATTGAAATGACGCCAGATATTGGCAATAATATTGCTGAAGCATCTGAAATAGGAAAGACAGAAACAACTCAATTGGTTGTCTCAAGCCGAATGGATATTTCCTTCAAGGAAGGGTTGACGGTTGAAAGCGACGAAGGAGCGCTTGAGGGTCCGTGGACGGTTTCAGGGACGCTAGTTCGTACCAACGGAACTGGAACGGCAGACATCCCTATGGTTTTAGAAATTAACAATCCACTGGGCGGCCTTGTCATGGGTGCTCCGTTTACTGTTCAAATCCTTGGAACTGGCTATGCAGAACAAGCTTTCTCAGCTGAATTGAACGTCTCTACCATCGGCTCTTTACCAGATGGAGACCATATTGTTACGGCCCGAATCAATCCTTTTAACGAGGCTGGTTTTGAACAAGAATCGACTGATAACGATGTAGCATCAGGGATGCTAACCATCTCCCCAATTCCCGATGTGAATGTTGACCCACCTCTCTGTACAGCGTGTACAGTTCAATCAGGAGATGATGTTGAATGGCGCATCACTGTTACGAATACTGGTGACATTGGAGTCAGTGGATACATTGAGTATGTCTTTGATGGTATTAATGGGCAATCTCCACCAATAAATCTTGTCAAGGGTGAAATTTTCACCTGGACAGTAAGTCTTCCTACAACACTTGGTGAACACGAGGCTTTTCTTACTGGAAATTGGGTTGCATCAACAACAAGTTGGGACGCGAACAAACAGAATTCCAAGTTTTCAACTTCTGCTCAAGTTGAATCAAAACTGAAATTGGATTGGGAATATTCATCATTGACACTTGTTGATGAAAATAATGAGCCAGCCTCCAGCCCTCTTCTTGACGGGTCAGAATACACACTTTCTATCAACATGACAAGCCAAGAAACAGGTAGTGCGAACTTCACATGCGATGACGGGCCAGCAGGAAATACTCTTTCCACGCTAGCGGTTAATGTTGATGTTCAAAGTGAGCGTGTCACATTATCCTGCACCTTCACCGCAAAAGCTGCCATGACAACCGTCCGCTTTGTCCCTGAAGAAACCAGTATCGCCGACCTCTTTTCACGCTCATTCACAACTATTGTCGCTAACGATGGTACCGATGAAGCAGGTTCATCAGGCGCGGGTACAATGACACTCTTTGGATTCGGAGCATTGGTCCTCATAGGGGTATTGGTTGCGGCCGTCATCCTCACACGTGAACGAGAGGAAGAAGTTGAACGAGATATCTTCGATTATTGTCCTGCTTGCGATGGTGAACTTGAAGGGATTGAGGACAAGTGTCCACATTGTTCATTCAACCTCAAAAAGGCAAGAAGTCAATTCCACGATTGCAATGAATGCGGTGAATCGATTCCAGATTTATTGGAAAATTGTGCTTATTGTGGAGCAGAACAGGACGTTTCCTCCTACTTTGAAAAGCGTGAACGCAAGGAGCGAAAAGAGACAGTCAAAGAGACCGTCGCGCTTCCCGAAGAAGACGAAGACAGAATTGTCACAGGAACTCAAAACTTTGCTGAAACCGTCAAGGAATTCGGCTTTGATGAAGAGCACCTTGAGGAAGAATGGGACGCTAATATTGAAGCTGCTGAGGCAGAAGTTGAAGCCGCATATGATCGCCGTCATGCCGACGAAATTGCTCTTGAAGATATGACTGACGAAGAGATTGAAACGTACAAATCTCAAGTTGTTACCACTCTCAAATCATCTCGCGATGAATCCTCAGACCACGATATTGATGCGATTTTGTCTTCCAAGGGCGAAATTCGCTCTCTTGCTAAAGAAGATGGTGAACTGAGTGCTTCTGATGCAGCAATTCGCGAACGCTTGTTCGAAATTACAGGCGAAGAAGGTGTTCTTCCTGGCGAAAAGGTCACTGTGGGTATGACACTTACCGATTCAGCACTTGCTGGCAATGAAGTCGTTGAAGCAACAGCGAACTTCACATTTGAGGACGACGATTTGCCGCTCTCTGCATCAACCAAAACAGCGGATGAACAACGTAAAGAAGAGAAATCCAGAAAACCAGTTCGTCGCCGAAGTGCCCGCCAAAGAAAGAAGGATGAAGAAGAGAAAGAGGCCTCCAAAGAAAGTGCTGATGCA
>Ga0066849_10000447_pt1 | contig 16624 bp, 6 predicted proteins | sample ETNtaG_9_FD_65492 | JGI IMG/M metagenome (GOLD analysis project Ga0066849, IMG submission 65492) | Marine microbial and viral communities from oxygen minimum zone, Eastern Pacific Ocean - ETNP201406SV69 | ecosystem: Environmental > Aquatic > Marine > Oceanic | place: Pacific Ocean: Eastern... | reverse complement strand
AAAGAGCGGGTCGCCGCTATGAATGGTGAGTTCTGCTTCTCCATTACCTAGGTTTGAGAGCCCACGAGTTGAGAAGGTGACAGCGTCATTATTTAATTCCCATTCAGGACCCAAGAGAGTCACAATAGATGTGCCGAAACTGAATACAGAGAATGTGCCACTGAGGGTTATATTATCTGAAAAACCTGTTACTAAGCGCGTGAGTTTGGTCGAGGGGAGATTTGCCCTGATATTGAGACTTGGGTGGGCGCCAGCAAGTGCCGCTAATCCGCCCAATAGGTGGTCGTGCCGCCCCCCTTCAATTCCATCAACGAGAATGTCATTCCATCCCCTCTGATGACATAAATTGAGTGCCTTTGAAAGATCACTTTCTGCTTGGCTTGAAAGATGTACAATTTCCGCCCCGTTTTCTGTTGCCCATTGCAAGTCCTCTTCGTTCGCTGAATCAAAGTCTCCAACAACCAATGTAGGTGCTTTATCTAAGGCTCGTAAATGCCGCACTCCACCGTCTACTGCTATTATGTGGGTGGCGCTATTCAAAGAGTCCTGAAAGCGCTCTTCGCTGCACGTTTCACCGGCCGCAATCAGCAGTGTCGCCCCGTTAGTCACAAACGCTGTAGCGGCTACAGATTAATTCGGTTTGCTTGCTAAATCCTCTCACCCACTGATTACTCTTTTACCGTAGCAGGTTACCACCGGCCCCATGGGGGCCGGTTGTGAGTCCATCGAGAGGAACACTTTACCCATAGTTTTGATACTCCTGATGTTATTTGCATCACTTTCCCCTCTTGTCGCCGAGGACGCTTTGGAAATATCCACATTAACTCAGGAAGGGGCCACCTCTTCTTCGGTAACTTTCACGAATGGAACTGGTGATCAGTTTGCAGGACAAACAGTTGTCATCAATGGTTCAGATTGGTTGGTTGACTCAAATAGGGGAATGGATGTTTGGCATACCACGGCCCTAAGCACTAGCCTAACTTTCGATGAAATTGACTTGACTTACGATGAACGTGGAAGAGCACGTGGATGTATGCACGAATCTACAGGTGGGATTTGGTTAGCAAAACTTGAGTTTGGTGGCGGAACAAGTTTGACACAGGTTGAATCTGGAGGCGTGGGGCTTGGTGAGAAATGTTCTATTGCGGTAGATGAAAGAGAAAAATCACATATTGCTTACACGAATGAATCAGGATTTCTTAGAGTTGGATATCAAACATGGGGAACAAATGGTGGGGCATGGGATTGGAACATTAGGACGATTGAAAATCTCACTACTGTTTTAGATATCAAAATGCTTCTTGATTCAGAGGGTGCTGAAAATATCCTATGGTTAGATATCAACAACAATCTTCACCTTTCTACATACACTACATGGTGGACTCATACCGATTTATTGGTGGGTACTAGAGTAGCTGGTGGATTTGACGCGTTTTTGGAAGATGACGGCTCACTCAACATTTTCTATAGTAATCTCGATAGCATGCAGATGATTCATGGAATATTGGATAGTGATGGAAATTGGTTGCTTTCTGCTTTGACTGCAGGATCAGATATTGGTCCTGCACTTGCTTTTGCAAAGGATCCTAGTACTGGAAATATGCAGTATGCATATGCGACATCCTCATCAACAAACTTGACAGTGGTAAGAGATCTCAGTGGCCAGGAAAATGGGAGAATTTCACCCTCAATTGAAACAATTGCAACGGGTGCAATTGCTGATGAGTACGCATCTCAAGCATTCAATAATCTTGATTTTGACTGTGACGGATTTGATGATTTAATAGTCAGTAAGCCAGAAGCAACTTCCAGTACTGGGGCAATAGAGATTTTCTGGGGTTCTTCTATGGGGCTGTCACCTGTTGCTGATTTTATCATGACGGGTACTGCAGGTGGTGATAGGTTTGGAGCTAGCATCACAAATGCAGGTGATGTCAATGGTGATGGTTGTGAAGATTTGTTGGTTGGAGCAACCGGTGCTGTAGATAATTGGGGTTATCCAACAGGTGTATCATATGTTTATCATGGTGGTAACCATTCACATTCTACTGCTAACTGGAGTGTAAATGGAGAAGATTCCGGTGATAAGTTTGGTGGGACTGTATCAACTGCAGGTGATGTAAACAACGATGGTTTCGATGATGTACTAGTTTCCTCCACTGGATTTACTCAATCTGGTGGTGAAGGCAAGGTGTACCTCTTCCTCGGCTCGGCAAGTGGCCTAGATACATCTGAATCTTGGACCACACGCGGATATTGGCAGAATGTGGTACAAGGTTGGTCACTTGCTGGAATCGGTGATATCAATGATGATGGCTTTGGAGATATTGCTGTAGGTGCTTCAGGCTCATTTTCAGAACTTACGGGTAGTGGTAGAGTAGAGGTCTATACTGGTAATGGATTAGGTTGGATGGCTCTTGATAATCATTGGACTACATCAATCACTAACACATTGCTAGGCCACTCAGTTACAGGTATAGGAGATGTCAATCAAGATGGCTATGATGACTTTGCTTTCAGCGAACCACTCTATGACAACTCGGCACTTGGTAAGGTGAGCGTCTTATTGGGCTCCTCATCAGGATTTTCAGATGATGCTGAACTAGAATTGATTGGTACTCAGTCAAGTCAAATGTTTGGTAGCGATATATCAACCATAGGTGACATCAACGATGATGGTCGCGAAGAGGTAGCGATTTCATCAATTGGTCTAGGTACATCACCAGGGGAAGTGGAATACTTCTTTGCTGACGATACAGAATATCTCAGAAGAGGGGGGAACTCACTTCTTGCTACGGGAGTATCAGGTCAGCACCTAGGTAGGACTGTTGGCGGAGGAGGTGATTTGGATGGTGACGGCCAGTTGGAGATCATCATCACATCTCTAGACAAGGATATGGCCGGTAATTCCGTAGGTGCTGTTGTCAAAATGGAGAAACTGAATACCGATATCAGTCATATTTCTATGACTACAACTACAGTTGATTTAGATCTGGATGATTTGGGTCGTTTCCACTTATTGGTTGGTGGCAATGGGCAAACTCACCATCTTGAAAGGCCTAACGCTGCTACAGATTCATCTGAGGGTTGGCAAGTCAAAACTTTCGATACGACTAATATTTCCATGGTTGTAACTAGGGCGGGTAAAGCAATTATTCTTGATGATAGTAATTCATTTACAGAACAGAATGCACATACACAACTATCTCTAGTTCATCCGACATTATCCAATGCAATAAACGATTTAGATCTTGAAATTATAGATGATCAAAGTCAGATATTTTATTCCGAAGAACACAATTCCTCTACATCTTATACAAATATTAGAGGTGAATCGGATACAGGATTTAGTACCATTTCTTTAGGCAATAATTCAACTTCTATTCTTTCATTCAATTCAACTTCTGCAATTAATGGAATTGATGTAGGCAGTTCCTGCACATTCACAAATGGGACTGTTGCATTGGTCAGCAATGTTGCTAACAATACTAGTTTGACATTTTTTGAAGGCAACAATTCATCGACATACACCCTGATGAATGATATGGCATTGTCTGTGGACACTGCATGTAGAAATTCCAATACTATGTTGGTGGCTATTCAAACATCTACCGCTTACGAATTATTGGAGTTCAATAATAGCGTCAATTCACTCGCATCTGGTCCTGCATCTGTCACATCAGCTGTAGCACTGATTGCCGATGCGTCTGCTGGTTCTGCATTATTCGCTGATGCGTCAGGTGGGCTATTACTGTGTGATAGTAGCAATTCCTGTTCATCTTTGACAGGTCTCTCAAATGGAGCAGCAGTCCAATCAGCTACTACTGGTGGCAATGGTGTTTCTTGGCTGATACATGATGGTGGAAACAATGTAGCCACACTTTCAATTCTTGATGGTACTGATGCAAGAGATGTTTGGACACACACTTCCTCTGCTACATCTCAAATGAGTCATGCAGACATGGAAGTGGATTCAGATGGCATTGTTCGAATAGTTTTGGCTGAGGCCGATGGCCAAATTTCCTACATGACAAGTTTCCGAATCCTTAACGATTGGGACAGAGATTTCGTGCCATCACCTTGGGATGAAGTCCCTTATGTTGGGGGGCAATGGCGAGATTCAGATGTTTGTACAGATCCTATGGGTAATTCGTATGACTGCCCAGATGGTTATGGAGATAATCCAGATGGCCCTGCTCATGATGATTGTTCATCATTTGGCGGCAACTCGTATCAGCATGCTAGCAAGTGGGGAATTCTAGGTTGTGCTGATACTGATTGGGATGGATGGGCAGATAACATCGATAATTGCCCTTCTATGGGTGGCAATAACAACGAAGGAGATTCATGGATTGATGCGAAAGGTTGCCCAGATCCAGATGGAGATGGTTGGAGTTCATCTCATTCAAACACCCCTGACCAAGATCAACTAAATTGGTATCAGCAGCGAGATACAGATGCAGATGGACATTTGGACAACCATGGTCCTGACTGTTGCGGAGTGGATGGTTCAATCGATATTTATCCATTGAATGGCAATCAGTGGGAAGATGAAGATGTTGATGGCTGGGGTGACAACCATGACTTTGAATATGCTAATGCTACACTTCGTACGGCTAATGGAGTAGATGTAGATAATGATGGAAGCAATGACTACTGGTATATTGATTGGAGTGGAGATCAATGTCCCGGAGATCAAGGTTTCTCGGTATTTGACCGTGGAGGTTGCTCAGATTCAGATGGTGATGGGTGGTCTGATCCGCATATCGCTGAAAATCAAAATGAGGTGACATGGCTTTACAATAGGAGTGAATGTCATGATTTACAATCAGATGGGCACAGTGGTTGTGCAGATAATTGGCCTGGTGGAGGCAATACAGGTGAGCCTTGTGACTTGAGTAATTGTTCACAGCAATGGCATGACAAAGATGGTGATGGATATGGTGACAATTCAACTATCGGCGCATGGCATCGAGATGCTTTCAATGAGGACTATACTCAATGGAATGACACGGATAACGATGGTTATGGCGATAACCCAAATGGTACAACTCCAGATGATTGCCCTGTGATGGGGGGTAATTCTACTGTAGATAGGCTAGGGTGTCCAGATTCAGATGGTGATGGATATTCTAACCCCGATGCTAATTCACAGGCTCATCCTGATGGAAATGCCGATTCAAATTCTTCTAATCCTGAACAGTGGCGCGACTCAGATGGTGATGGATTCGGGGATTTTACTGACAAGACTAACGGTGATTTTTGTCCTAATCAATATGGCTACTTGAATGGCGATGGGGGGCGTGGTTGTCCACTTCCTGCTGAAGATGCTGATGGTGACGGAATTATCGATGAAGAGGACATATGTGCTAACACTACAGTTGGAGAATCCGTTGATACTGAAGGTCCCTTGAAAGGTTGTTCTGAGAATCAGAAGGATGATGATAATGATGGCGTAATGAATGCTAATGACAACTGTGTCAATACTACTGCTAATGCAACAGTTGATGAAAATGGTTGTAGCACCGACCAACTCACATTGGATGATGACGTTGATGGGGTCCCGAATATTTCTGATGAATGTCCAGGTACTGTTCTAGGTGCAAATGTTTCAATTGATGGTTGTGCATTATACCAACTTGATGAGGACAATGATGGAATATCAAACGATGTAGATATGTGTCCAGATACTCCTGGTGGGGCTGTTGTCGATGAAGTGGGATGTCCGCGAAGTGACATGGATTCAGATGGTGATGGCTATGATGACAGCTCTGATGCATTCCCACTTGAAGCATCACAATGGGGTGATTACGATGGTGATGGTTTTGGAGACAATACCAGTGGATTCCAAGGTGACGCCTGTCCAACCATTCAGGGTAACTCATCAGGTTATCCAAATGGTGACCGTTGGGGTTGTGTTGATACTGATGGTGATGGGTTCAGTGACCCAACTTCCGGTTGGGGTGTGGCAGAAGGTGCTGATGCCTTCATCGATCAAGCAAGTCAGTGGAAGGATACAGACGGAGATGGATTTGGAGATAATCTAACTGGATATCAAGGGGACGAGTGCCCATTAACTCCAGGAGTACTCAATGGTGTATTGGGCATAGGTTGTGCTGCTGCAACTGATGGTTCAGGCAATCAAGTGAATGAATGTGACAAATGGGCGCCGTTCTATGATCCAGCATCTAATCCCGACAATTCGGTACCTGAAGAATTCCATAGTTGTTCTTGGTATGATGAATGGTATAGCGTCGCAGAAGAAGAGGAAACCCTGCCTGTAAACCTGATTGTAGGAATAGTTGGCGCCCTAGTCCTTATTCTGATAATTGCCTTTGTTTCCATACGAATCATGCGCGGTGGCGGTGATTGGGACGAAGATGACGATGAATTGTTCGAAGATGATTGGGAAGATGAAGATGCGGACATATTTTCTCCAGGTCCAGCAAGCCGTGGTGCTGCTTGGAGCGCGCCATCAGCAACTCAAGATTTCTCAGGCCGTGGTGGCGGTGCCCCCCCAAGGGGCGGCGGCGGTCCTCCAAGTCGAGGAGGCGGTGGTCCCCCAAGAGGCGGCGGCCCCCCACGCAGTGGCCCATCTGGGTCATCACGTTCTAGCGGCCCACCTGCTAAAGCAACAAGGCGCAAGGTGGTATCAGGTGCTACCCAATCAGATGCAAAACCAGCCACGCGAAAGACACGAAAAGTTGTCGGGGCTGCTACACCGAAAAATGTCAAAACCCGTTCAACTCGCAAGACACGCTCAACGAAGGGTGGAGATAAGCCGGCAAAGAAGAAGGCTGCATCTTCTACTGGCACTTGGGAAGACTTGTTCACTGCTAGAGATTCAGCAAATTATGAGAAATCACTTGGTGAGACCAGTAAAGCGATTGCCAGCGGTGAGCCAGAGAGAAATTTGTTACGTAAATTGCAGACTGAGGGCTGGAATGCTAAACAATCTCGGTATATTATCAATGAATCCTCAAATTCTTGAGTTAATTTCAATGCTGATTGAAGGCGAGCCTTCAAGTGATATGGGCGAGGGTAGCAACACAAGCACCGTTTGAGTATGTGTCTAAACAGGGGGGGATTGAATAATGAGTGAAGCCGGAATGGAAACTGAAGGCGCTTCATTACCCGAAGGAATTGCTGTTGACGAAGCCGCGGCATACTTTGGTGTTACAGATTCAGCGGACATCGTTGTCAGGCTAAATCAGACAGATCGTATCAACGGCATGGGGGAATTTTTTTCTCATGCAATTGATTTAATTTTGCAAGCCGAATTTGTATTTGAAGAAGCAGCAAATAGACTTGGCTGTGAAGGTGGAGAGATTTACTATCTTCTTTCAGGTCCGTTTGGCTTGATTACAATCTCCGATCCCCTTCGATACTATCTTGGGCAAGAGAACTCAGAAGGTGAAAGTGGCCCTCACCCGGGATTACCTGAGCACGAAATGAATGCTATCGAACCACTTACTGATGTATTTTCCTTGCTCCGTTTGTTTGGGCTTGGCCATTTAATTGGTGGGCTCCCTCTTTTGGCTCATTACGTTTCTATGTATGAGTCGTTAGTAGCATCTCCAGAGGCTAACAAAGATTCATTGTTACGTTTAGCAGTAGAATTGCATCAAGCTACAGAGCAGGCTAAATCAGGTTCAGTTACTCCCATTGCATGTCTAGGGGCTCCTGTGCTAGGAAGTATGCCGGAAGTGACTCCACCTCCTTCTCCACAACCAGTAGTTGCACCTACACCCGCTCCAGCACCTACCTATACTCAGCCAGTAGTTGCTCCAACTCCCGCTCCAGCACCTACCTATACTCAGCCAGTAGTTGCCCCTACACCCGCTCCTTTGGCGCCACAACCAGTAGTTGCCCCAACCCCTGCCCCTGCCCCTACACCGGCACCAACGCCAGTATCAGTGCCCGCACCAGAACCCGAGCCAGTAGTATTAGAGAAGATACCAAATGAACCAACTTCTATTGATTTGGAAGCAGCAAGTGATGCCTTTGCTTCCCAATTTGCTGCTGCAGAAAATATTGATAATACTCCTCTAGAAAAACAAGTAAGTCAACAATTCTCCTCTATTGATACTAATTTGGATGGTCAATTAAGCCCTGATGAAGTTTCACAGGCAGCAAATATTAGTATACGCGATGCGACTGAAATGGTAGAAACTGCAGATATTAATGATGACGGGCAAGTTTCTTTCGAAGAGTTCTCAGAAAAACCACTTGCAATTGCTCCAAAGCGAGCGCCAATTAGAGATGATGATTTTTCTCCATCTACAGGTGTTGCTCCAAAAACAGAAGTATCTGCTTTGGAATCCGTTTCTAATCTAATTTCTGATGAACACCTTAGATCTAACACTGTACACAATTTCATTCAATCGGGAAAGAATTGCCAACGTTGTGGTATTGGTGTAGAGCATGGGTGGATATATTGTCCAGTCTGCAATGCTCAACAATAATGAATCAATAGGTAACTTCACCTGCTTGTAGCAGTACCATTTCATCAAGGTGTACGGTAGGTTCTCGCATAACGCCCGTCACGTGTATTTTTGTGCGTGCCGAGCCACCGAGTGTAGAATTATCACCGATGGCAAAGTAACAAGTGCCTTTCACCTTTTCATCTTCTAGAACATTCCCTATCAATCGTGCTCTAGAATTCATCCCAAAACCAAACTCTGCCACAGTCCAGACAAGTTCCTGTTGCTTTGGACTGAGTTGTTCAGCAGCCAATTCATAGTTTTCTTTGATTTTATCTGCCATTTTCCCACCTTCGACATCGCTTACTAATCCATCTTTGACATTGAATATCAGTGGCTCGTCAAGAAGAGTTGAATCCCAAGAACCATCAATGACTATCTTTCCATTCATCGTACCTTCTTTGGGCATTGTGAAGATTTTTCCAGCGGGCAAGTTGGTAACTTGACTGGGCCTATTGCATATTCCGTTATCTTCCAGTTTCCAACGCCGATGTTCAACCTCAAATTCAAGGTCAGTCCCTGACTCACTAGTCACCTTCACTTGCCTTCTTCTTTTTAGAAGAGCACCAATCTTTGTGATTTCTTCTTTCAATCTTGAGAAGTCAGCAGTCATTCCACCTTCAGTGAAAATGTCTAGAGTGATTCCTGGCAAGGTAGCAATTCTTGCACCATCATTCCGGGCAATTCTAGTTGCTCGAGTGTGAGTTAGGGAATAACGAGTAGGAGCAATTACAATTTGTTGCTTTCGCATTAGCTCAGCAACTGCTCCAGGTGGTTCATCACCGTGTTGATGTGCAGGTGGCATCATCAAGAGCAATACTCGTTCAGAAACAAGTGATGCCTGTTCGTAAATTGCTTGCCCAACTTGTGCAGTGTGCGGGTCGGTTATTATGAGAGTATTCTCGTATGATCTCATTTGCATACATGTTCTTACAACCATGCGAGCAGAGGCTCTCAGTTTCTTTTCTAATTCATCATCATCTAACATAGGCCCGCCGTCGTCATCGCTCGACTTCGACTTCTTCTTGGCCATGTTCGTCCCAATCCCTGATTATAGCCGCCATTAATCAAGACATCTATGACATATTGATATGGTAGATTCATTCTTCTTCTAATTTTTCTGAAACTAATTCTTCTTGTTCTTCCTTATTGAATAACCCAAATTTATTGCCTAATAAATACATCATTAGAAGGACTAAGCATAGCAAAGCTCCCTGCGTTTCAGAAATTGTAAGTCCTAAGAGTGTGAAAAATATGCTAGTAGATTCTTCTATGACTAATACTTGGTCAGCATCAACATTATTCACTTTTTGAGTGATTCCAGTTGACCATAATACTTCTACTGATTTTGCTGATTCATAGTCACCTAATCCAAAATGTACAGTTGGTTCGTTACTTCCTAGGTAACCACTTCCAGCATACACGTGCTGTTGCATTTTTGTTCCATCATCTAGTGTTACTGTTACTAAGCAACCAGTACCATATTTGTTTGAATATGCTTTTTCACCTAACAAATTGAAATCAGTAACTTCATTATTCAATCCGTTCAATTTTACCTTCAGCCAATGCCTATCAGTTTCTTGGACGGCATTGTTGGAGAATAGTTGGGGTGAGTGCCCAGATTGACCCAGTAATATATCTAAATCTCCATCTCCATCATAATCAAAGATTGAAGTACCCATTGTTTTTTCAGAGCCACCAAGTCCTATTTGGCTACTAATTTCAGTAAATTCAGTAATTCCATCACCGTTTGTATCACCTTCGTTTCGGAAAAATGTATTATTATTGTATGCGGCGAATCTGTTAATTCTCCCTACTCCAAAGAAGATATCTAAATCACCATCTAAATCGTAATCAAAGAATTGGCAGGCCCAATTTACTGCAACAAAAGAAGTTCCTCCTCCGAAATCACGGAACCCCATATTATCTCCATTTTCAGTGAATGAGGTTCCATTTTCATTTTGCCATAGATAATTTGGTCCGAAATTTGAATGGCAAAGGTCCATGTCTCCATCTCTATCCCAGTCACCAGCGTGAGCCCCCATCCCAGTTCCAGGAATATCCATTTGTAATTCATCAGTTACAATACTAAAAGTCCCATCTTGTTCGTTATGATAAATAGGAGATATACCAAAATCAGATGCAACATAGAGGTCTTCCCATCCATCACCATCGTAATCAAACCAAACTCCTGCAAATGAAAGGCCTGAGCCATGATAGTCTGCAGTATCAATTTGAGCCATGGTTGAGGGGTTAGATGGGCTTGCTTGATCCATTCGGTGTAGATTTGAAATGTAGAAATTATTTGCTGAATCAGAGACCTCTGTTTGCCCACTTACTCCGGCTTCTTTAGTTACATCACTGAATTCTATTTCTCCATCGTTATCTACATCTCCATCATTACGATATAGGAAGTTAGTTTCTGTACGCGCCCAGAATTTTTCTTCATCGACAATTCCAAGATTCATCGAATATAGGTCTAAGTCACCATCATGGTCATAATCAGCCCAAATGGCAGTAGTGCTGTGGCCAAAATTTCCAACTCCACTAACAAATTCAATGATTGGGGGGTTATTGTCATCATAACCTTCTCCTCCCTCAATAATCGAAACAGAGGTAACTTTTCCATTTGTCACAACGACATCTGCTATTGCTCCAATCCCATCACCCCCTCGAATGAAAACTGCAGGCGATAATCCTCCAGTTGAAGCGTAGCCACTACCTGAATCAGTGATTTCAACAGCAGTAACTACGCCATCGACAATCACAGGTTGCCCCAGGGCACCTTGGCCTAAGCCAGTATTGGATGTGACATCTGTAAATACACAATCACCATTATTTTGGAAAAGATAATTTTTTGCTCCAGAACCAATATCGTAAACGTCAGTACGCCCAAAATTACTCAGATAAACATCTTTGTCTCCATCATTATCATAATCAGCCCAAGATGCACCGATTACTGTAGTATTTACTAATTTCAAGCCGGAATGATCTGTCATGTCCGTGAAAGTCCCATCTCCATTATTGACCATGAATTGAGTATTTCCAGTAGAGTTTTCTTGTATTGCGGCATCAATAATTGTAGAGTTTGTATTTTCATCAAAGTGCGCTTCAGTCTCGTAAGTTATGTGATCGAAGCGTGCGGTAACGATGACATCCATGTCTCCATCTCCATCACAATCATCAACTGATGTTCCAGGGCCATAACTTGACCAAACTGTTTCAGGGCCTGTATTGACAAGGCTAAACCCACTTTCGCTAGTTACTTCAGTAAATGTCACTAGTGCGTCATCATTTTCAGAATTAGAACCAAGACTAGTTGGTAAAGATGAAAGCAATAACAGAGAAATAGTCATAATGAGAGCAAAATTTCTTTTTGCACGATTCATCTAAAATCCCTTTCTCATATAGTCCCGCTACGCATGGTTAGATATGACAGTTCCGAAATGCCATTTTCTTTCTATATCCTTGTCCAAGATGTTGACAAAGATTTAACGAACGAACCTGTTCGAAGAATTAGGATTTAGATGACGTCTCATCATAATTCAGTTGAGTTTGCTAGGCGTCTTTCATCTTCGTCAATTACCAATCAACTGATAATTTTGTATTGTTGCATAATAATGACGAGCCTTTCCTTTTCAGGAACTGTAATTGGAGTGCCAGTTTCTAAAGAGGAGTCAAGTACCTTTCAATTTGATAATGAGAGTGCCCCGCAGGAATGGCGTTTTCTAAATGGTAGTGGGAATAATTTGGCTAATTCTGAGTGGGGTTCAACAGGAGATGAGGTTCCGAATCTAACAATACAGGATTTCAGCAATAATTTCTCATCTATGGCACATTCTGAATTTCCAAATCCTAGAGTGATTTCGAATGCATTGTGTGAAGAGTCACAAGTTAAGCATGATGAAAATGCTGTTTCATCAATCAATTCGTTATGGGCTGAATTTCTAAGAAATGATATTTTGCTAGCACCTCACCAAGATTCAATGCATGAAGGGGGTATGGAGGAAGCACACATTTCAATCCCTGTTGATGATGAAATCTTGAATCCATCTGGTTCTGAAACCTCTCAAATCCGGTACATTAGAACAGAATTTATCGAAGGTAGCGGTACTGATGAGAATAATCCAAGAGTATATCCCAATCAAGCCAGTGCTTGGATAGACGCTAGTTCAATTTACGGACAAAATGAGGTGACTAATTCATGGATTAGAACTCAGGAAGGTGGCCAAGTAATTATTACCGATTGGGACGGTAGTGATATGATCCCTGCATATGATTCTAATGGTTTAATTTCTAATTGGGATGACTCAAGTTCAATTGCTAATATTCAGTTTGGAGCTGCTGATAGTAGAAACATCGATAATATCGGCGTTTCAACTCTGCACTTGTTATTCTTACGAGAGCACAACAGATTAGCCGATGCAATTCAAGATAGGAATCCCGATTGGAGCGATGAGCAAATTTTCCAGTGGGCCAAAAAATTAGTAACAGCCCAAATCCAAGTAATTACTTATTCAGAATATCTACCATCAATTGGACTAAATCTACCTGAATATACTGGCTATAATTCAAGTATTAATCCACAAGTAAGTAATGAATTCTTTTTGTTGGTATCAAGCACATTTTCTAGTCAGAGAAATGATGCTTGGTTATTACTAAATGATTCCAGAGATGATATTTCAAGTAGCCCATTACAATTGCAAGAGGGTTATTGGACGATGGAACCAATCCTTGATGATGGCGTTGAATCTATAATCAGGGGTGCAGCTTATGAGGCTCAAAGAGTGAATGATTTGGCAATGGTATCTAATCTTAGAAACTTGTTATCTGGTAAATCTACATGGCCAGGTTGGATTGATGAATGTGCTATGACAATACAATTAGGGAGAGATAGAGGATTAACCGATTACAATTCTGTTCGAGAGGGATTAGGGCTTGAAAGATATTTGAATTGGAGCAACTTGACTAGTGATGAAAATGTTAGTTCACAATTATCAGAAACATTTGATGATATAGATAATATGGATGCAATAATTGGAGTTTTAGCAGAACCACGTTTAGATAATTCTACTTTTGGTGAAACACAGCATCACCTAGCATTCAATCAATACACCATGTTGAGAGATGCAGATCGTTATTGGTATGCCAATGATCCAGAACTTACCCCTTTGCTCCCTGAATTAAATAAAATTCGTTTATCAGATATAATACTGAGAAACAGTAAGATTGAATCTATACAATGTGATGTGTTTGTGGTCGAAAATAATGTTGATAATTTTGATTGTACATTATCTAATATTGAAGTTGTTGAACCCTCTGTTGAAACTGATGAATCACCTAATTATAATTATTTATTAGGAGTATTACTAATAGTCACTATTATTGCTATTGTATCAGTACGAGGTAACAGCGAAAACGACGATAACAGAGAACAAGAGGAAGAATGATGGCTCAGAAATTTTCTAATTTTGATAATTCTAGAGTCAAGACATCATTTGTTTATCTCGTGATAATTCTATTCTTTTGTTCTAGTTTAGTTACAGCAGCCCCTGTTCAAAAAGAGGCCACATCTGCTACTTATATTACTGTTAATGAGCAACCAATAGATGCCGCCTCTGAGTATTCACATAACGGTACAGGAGTTAATGAGGAGCATCCGGATTGGGGGGCGACGAACACTCCAATTTCCCGTCAGTCAGAGCGCTATGCTTCAGATGATGGAAACAACTTGACTTTCTGGGATAGGCCCGATGTACCTGGTCCGAGAGAAGTTAGTAATTCTCTTTGTCACGAATCTTCAATTCATCCCGATTCACGTAATTTGTCTGATTTTGTTTGGTTGTGGGGGCAATTTGTCACACATGAAATGGACCACACCACCACTCAAGATGGCCGCACACATGACCAATTGCAACCAGATACCGCCCATATTCAAGTCGATGAATCAGATCCTTGGATGGGTTTCCCTGGTGGCTTGTACATGCGATTTTTCCGTTCTATGATTGTAAATGGCTCAGATGACCCTGACCCATCTATTCAGAGGGAGCACCCTAACATCATCAGCGCGTGGTTAGATGGCTCAGTAGTCTATGGTAATGATGACCCCCGCGCAGATTGGCTACGTGAACATAGTGGCGGTCGAATGAAAGTAAGTGATTACCCTGAAGGTGATTTGATGCCGCAAGCAGATTATGCCAATGATCCAACAACCCCTGGTATGTCATTTGCAGGTTTCAACTTCTCCCAATCTTTTGTGGCTGGAGATGACAGAGCAAACGAACATGTTGCTTTGTTGGCAATACACGTTTTGTTTGTTAGGGAACATAATAGATTAGCTGATGAAATTGCAGAAAGAAATCCCACTTGGAACGACGAGCAAATTTATCAGTACGCTAGACACATTAATATTGGATTTATTCAAACTATTACATACAATGAATTCCTTCCTGCTGTAGGTGTAGAACTAGATTCTTATTTGGGTTATAATTCATCCATTGACCCTACAATTACCAATGAGTTTTCTGTCGTGGCATTTCGAATGGGTCACAGCCAAATAGGGAGTTTCATGCTCCGCATGGATGAAGATAGAAATGTAATTGAAGATGGTCATTTGACATTGAGAGAAGGATTCTTTGATGTCACTCCCATAATTGATGAAGGGGGTATTGGGCCAATTTTGCGAGGCTTAGCCTACAATATTGAGCCAGAAAATGACCTATACTATGTTGATGATTTACGAAATCAGATGTTTGGCCCTCCTGGTTCCGGGGGGCTTGATTTGTGTGCGGTGGATATTCAACGAGGACGCGACCATGGAATTCCAGATTACAACACAGTTCGTGAGGGCTTTGGATTACCTCGATATACTGATTGGAGTGAAATTACATCAGATGTAGAGATTCAGGGAAAATTAAATTCTACATATCCGGATATCGATAGTGTAGATGCTTTAATTGGAATGTTTGCAGAAGATCATCTAGAAAATTCAGCACTTGGGGAGACGATGCATTTCATCATCAAAGAACAATTTACAAGATTAAGAGATGGCGATCGCCTACATTTTGAATCGGAAAATTCAGATGTGTATGAATTAAGAAGTGAAATTGAGAATACAACATTGGCAGAAATTATTCTAAGAAATACAGAGGTTGAGAGTATTCAATGTAATGCATTCTATGCTGAACAAGATTTAGATCAAATGGATTGTACTCATTTGAATATGGAAATCGATAGTAGCATACCCATCGACTCAAGTAACGAGTTTCCAATTAGTGTAATTCTAGTTTTAATATTAGTTATTTCTGTGGTATTGATAGCAATACTGAAGGGCACTGAATCCGAGGATTCCATTCAAAACAACTCTGAAAATATAGAATGAGAATCCGTATAATACTCAACTATAATTAAAGGAGTTCTTCTAACATCCCTACAGATTCGTAAAGACTTGGCCCGCTTCCTAGATAGTAGACTGCGCCTCTACGACTACGAGAATCTTCGGGCTGTGAATTATTTCCAGTAGCACACTCGCCTGTGCAACCGTCTGCAAAGCCAATGTAGATTCGCCCATCTCTGTCAATGTGTAAATCATTGAAGTCGAGCAGGTTTCTGTTAGAGCCTCCAATGTCGCGGCAATCTCCACTATTCAAGCAGATGCTTCCAACTTGAACGGGGTCGTCGGAAACCCGGTATGTGTGGAATACTGGTTCAGGGTCCAAAGCATTCAGGCTGTAGGTCACATAGAGGTAGTAACTGACATTTGCAGTAGCAAAGTGTGCGTTGCCGTCCCACGGGTTACCATCTATGTCAGATTGGTTTAATTCACTGTCATTTTGACTTCCTAGGTAGGTGACTGCTATTCTCCCGGGGTCGCCCGCATCAACTTGAGGGAATACTGACGAAATTATCGCACTAGGACTGACTCGAATGCTGGTCTGCTCCCACGAATCTCCAGAATCAGTGCTTCTAGACATGTATATTCCTTCATCTGCGCCAGTCCAGAAGTGGTATGCATTGGATTCAGTGTCGGTAGCAACTTCCGAATTCTTACGTGGATAGGGGGTGCCTACATCCTCTCCCATGGTTCGGTCAAACCAACTCAAACCATTGTCATTGGAAACGATGACTGAGGGTGTTTCAAC
>Ga0066849_10000445_pt1 | contig 16660 bp, 20 predicted proteins | sample ETNtaG_9_FD_65492 | JGI IMG/M metagenome (GOLD analysis project Ga0066849, IMG submission 65492) | Marine microbial and viral communities from oxygen minimum zone, Eastern Pacific Ocean - ETNP201406SV69 | ecosystem: Environmental > Aquatic > Marine > Oceanic | place: Pacific Ocean: Eastern... | reverse complement strand
AAATCCACTCCCGCCCATATAAATAAATCAGAAGTTAAGTTTAAAATTATGGCATTAGGAAAAGGAACATCTGCCAAGTCTACAAGTGGAGCATCTATGTCAAAGTATGATGTAGAAGTTGAAGGAAGACTTAAGGCATTGGAAGCAGCAGTAGCAGCACTCCAAGCACAACCATCCGGTGGCGGTGGTGACTGTGATAAAGTTACTGAGGCACTTAAATCTACATGGCCTGGTAAGTTTTCTAATCTTTAAAGATTGGAAAGGGAAGAAAAACCATGGGGGTGGTATGGGGTTATTGATTATGGCAATAGGCATAAAGTAAAAATTATTCAGGTAAATCCTGGACAAAAATTATCTTTACAGAGACATTATCATAGATCTGAGCATTGGGTAGTTGTTGAGGGTGTTGCTTTGGTTCAAATTGAAGATAAAGAAACTTTGGTTTTTGAAAACCATAGCACTTATATTCCTACAAATTCTCTTCATAGATTATCTAATCCTGGAAAGATGCCTTTAAAGGTAATAGAAGTTCAGAGTGGATCTTATTTGGAAGAGGATGATATAGAAAGATTTGATGATAAATATGGAAGAATAGGTTGACTTTAGTTTTTTCTTAGGGTATAATTAATAATATAGATGTGATTCAATTATGAGTGAGTATAAGAAAACTGCATTGGTTCTTGGTGCAGGAGGCTTCATTGGGAGTCATATGGTTACAAGACTTCGTGAAGAGGGTTATTGGGTTCGTGGTGTAGATCTTAAGTACCCAGAATTTTCTTCTACTAAAGCACATGAATTTATTCAAGGAGACTTGAGAGATGTTGATTTTGTGCGTAGGGTTTTAGAATTTAAAGGATATGGGGGTAATTTTTATAACTCAGTTCCTTTGCAATATATTTTACCATTTAATGAGATCTATCAGTTTGCTGCTGATATGGGTGGAGCAGGGTTTGTATTCACTGGTGAGAATGATGCTGACATTATGCATAATTCAGTTTCAATTAATCTGAATGTGCTTGAAGAGCAGCGTAAGATGAATGAAAATAAAAATGTAAATGATACAAAGATATTTTATTCTGGATCTGCATGCATGTATCCAGAATATAATCAATTAGATCCTGATAATCCAGATTGTCGTGAAGATTCCGCATACCCAGCTGCACCAGATTCTGAGTATGGATGGGAGAAACTATTCTCCGAAAGATTGTACTTGGCTTACAACCGTAATCATGGTATTCCTGTTAGGATTGCCCGTTATCACAATATCTTTGGCCCCGAAGGAACTTGGGACGGTGGAAGAGAGAAGGCTCCAGCTGCAATCTGCCGCAAAGTTGCTCTCACAGAGGAGGAAGGTGGATCTATCGAGGTGTGGGGAGATGGTTTACAAACTCGTTCCTTCCTGTACATTGATGAATGCATCGAAGCAACTAGAAGATTAATGGATTCAGACTTCCTTGGACCAGTTAATATTGGTTCGGAAGAGATGGTTTCAATCAATCAGTTAGTTGATACTGCTGCTAAGGTTGCTGGTAAGACTATTGAAAAGAATCATATAGATGGACCTCTTGGTGTTCGTGGACGTAATTCTAACAATGATCTTATAAGAGAAAAACTAGGTTGGGATTATAAGCAAACTCTTGAAGAGGGTATTGCTAAAACTTATGTATGGATCAGTAATCAGATTCAGGAGATGGATTAATTATGTCAACCTTAGTATATGTGGGTGCTAATTTAGGTACAACTTTGTGGAATATCTTTGATAAATTTGATAATGTATATGTGTTTGAACCAGACCCAGAGATATTTGAAGATCTTAATAAAAGGTTTAGAGGGTTTGAATGGGTTACATTAGTTAACGCTGCTTGTTCTAATAAAGCAGGAGAGTCTGATTTTTATATAACTAAAAATCGGGTTGCTAGTAGTTTGGGTAATCCTTCTGATAAGTTTGTGGAAGGATATAAGAAACATGATTCTGGATCTACCGTTATTAATAAAATTAGAGTTAATACTATTAACATAGGAGAATATTTAAAATCTGAAGGTGTTGAATTTATTGATTTGTATTATTCTGATTGTCAAGGAAGTGATTTAAATGTTCTTAAAACTATGAAGGAACTTATAGATGAAAAGAAAATTGGTGAAATGTATATAGAAACTCATGGTGATGGAAGTCAAATTTATATTGGATTAGATAATCAGTTTAGTGGATTTAAAAAGTTGTTAGATCAAAATTATAAATTTATTCATGCAACTATGGGAACATATGGTGAAGGTAATGCAAGTCCAAGTAGAGTTAAATTAGATGGTAAAGTTGTTGGTGAAGAAAGTATTAATGATGTAAGTGATTGGGATGTTCCTAATCCAGAGTGGGACAGTTATTGGAGATTGGACGGATATCCTCAAGGTATTGGTTCATATCTTAGATCATAATACCATTCTATATACTAAAATTATTAATTAAAAATGAAAATCAAAATTATTAAAGATGAAGTAAGAAATTTAGATATTAATCATCTTCGGGATATCTCTTTAAATTCACACGATTGGCACGAATCGGGAGTGAGTGAATATCGACTTTATGCTTATCTTTCTACAAAGTTTAATGATAGTATAATTTTAGATATAGGAACTAATAGAGGTGGGTCTGCTTTATCTTTATCTTATAATGAAAGAAATAAAATTCGTAGTTATGATATTCTAGAACAAGGTGCAAGTACAATTAAAAAGGATAATATTAGTTGGCATATTGGTCAGTTTACTGAAGACTCAGAAATTGATTGGGATAATGTTTCAATAGTAATGCTTGATGTTGGTTGGCATACTGGAAAAGAAGAAAGAGAAATGATGCAGTTTTTGCGAGATAAAGGTTGGGAAGGTATAATATTACATGATGATATTGACACGCCATTTTCAAGAGAATTAAGAGCTGCTCATAATAAAGGTTGGGAAGAAATTTTATGGCCTGAGAATAACATTATGTGGAATGAGATTCCAGAAGAAAAATTTGATGTGAGTGATATTGGACATATGAGTGGAACAGGATTAGTAAATTTTGGAAATGCCCATAAAATTACTGTTATTTAAATTATTTAAATAAAGATTATGACACCAGTTGCAGGAACGGTAAAGTATGATGGTAAGAAGAGAGTTCTTATTCTAGGATCAAGTGGTCAGATAGGTGCTTATTTGACTGAATATCTTAAAGCAAAAGATTATGATGTTAGAGAGTTTGATGTTGTTAATGGCAAACATCAAGATATGACTGAGATTCCTAATCAGGAACTTCATAGAAATATTATGTGTTCTGATTTTATTTTCTTTCTATCATTTGATGTTGGTGGTTCTCATTATTTAAAGAAGTATCAACATACATTTGATTTTATTAATAACAATACAAGATTGATGGCAAATGCTTTTACACTTATTGAAAGGTATAAAATACCATTTGTTTTTGCATCATCTCAAATGAGTAATATGAGTTATTCTCCTTATGGTGTATTAAAAAGGGTAGGAGAACTTTATACAAAGTCTCTTGGTGGTAAAATTGTTAAGTTCTGGAATGTATATGGAATTGAAAGGGACATGGAGAAAGCTCATGTCATTACAGATTTCATTAGGAAAGGATTTGAAACTGGTATTATTGACATGATGACTGATGGTACTGAAGAACGTCAGTTTCTTTATGCTGAGGACTGTTGTGAAGCACTAGAGACTATCATGGATAACTATACTGACTTCAAACCAGAAGATCCTTTGCATATTACATCTTTCCATGCAACATCAATTAAGGAAGTTGCTGCAATAATCATGGGCCAGTTCAACTTAATTGGTAAAAAAGTTAGAATTAATCCTGGTCTTGCTAAGGATAGTGTGCAGATGGATAAGAGAAATGAAGCAGACACCTATATTACTGGATGGTGGATGCCTAAGACTAATATGCAGGATGGAATCAAAGAAGTTTTTAATGCAATGAAGAAAGACTATGAGTAAGTATAAATTAAATGGATTTTGTGGTGATAATCTTGAACCATCTAGTTCTGCATTGAATGAAACGAAACATGTTCAGTGGACTTATGATGGGTCTGGGGAGGCAAACATTTATGTGAGTCAACAAGCAATCAATGCTTTGAATGATACTTCAGGCAAACCAACTTATATTTGGTTATTAGAATCTAAACAGATTATTCCTCAATATTATCGATGGGTGATTGATAACTATGATTTTGTTGTTTCGCGAGTCGATGGTATTTTTAGTTGTGATAAAGAGTTGTGTGAAAAATATCCTAAAATCTCTTATGCTATAACTAATGCTGCACCTTGGGTTCAGGATCGTAAGGTTCATGAGAAGAGTAAATTGGTTTCGATGATTGCATCCAATAAGAGGATGTGTGATGGTCATATGAGACGCTTACAGTTTGTAGATAAATTCCGCGACAAACTTGATTTTTATGGTCGTGGTTTTAATGAAATTTCCTGCAAAGAAGAAGGACTAAAAGACTATATGTTCTCTGTTGGTATTGAGAATGCAGTCTATGATACTTACTTCACTGAGAAACTGACAGATTGTTTTGCTTGTGGGACTATTCCTATTTTCTATGGATGTAGAGGTGTTACTGAGTATTTTAATGAGGATGGTATTATATTTTTAGATGATGATTTTGATCTCTCTACCTTGACAGAAGACTTGTATTATTCTAAAATGGATGCAATCAAAGATAATTTTGAACGTGTAATTAATTTCCCAATTGCAGAAGACTATCTTTATCAAAATTATTTCTCATGAGTAGTCAATTTAATTATTTCCAACAGAATACTGTTGATGTGACTGGTGTCATTCATGTGGGGGCCCATAGGGGAGAGGAGATTTATGATTATGAATCTATAGGTGCCAAAGAAGTAATCTGGGTTGAACCAGTTCCAGAACTCTTTGAGGAGATGAAAACTTTTCTGACAAATTCTCAGTGTCAAGTTACCTCTTATGCATATGAGTATGCTGTAAGTAATACTGATCATGAGACAGTAGATTTCAATCTATACTTTGGTCCTGATGCAAGATATTTGGGTGGCAATAAGGGATGCTCTTCTCTATTAAAAGCAAATGGTAGATTCATCTCTTGGTCTAAAGGAACAATTCAAGTAGAGACTATCACATTAGATACACTTTTATCTGAGAATGAGTTTGATCTTTCTACATTTCAATATCTAAACATGGATGTTCAGGGTGCAGAACTTATGGTTCTGAATGGTGCAGAAAACTTACTTAATCATGTTAAGTATGTTGCAACAGAAGCAACGTGGGATAATCCTGATTATATTGACAATGCCGATTATAGTGAGTTAAAAATGTTATTGGAATCTAAGGGTTTTGTAGAAACTGAAATTTTATCTCATGCTGAAAATTGGGGTGATGTTCTATTTGTAAAGGAGAATGATGAATAGAATTGAAAATTATAGTGAATTAAAGTTCAGTATTATTAACTGGATTAAAGATTATGTTGGTAAGAATGGAATCAATTCTCTGGTCATTGGTGTATCAGGTGGCATTGATTCTGCTGTAGTTGCTACTCTTTGTGCAGAGACTGGCATTCCCACACATGTTCTGTCTATGCCTTTGAAATCAAATGATGCAAATGACAGTCTCTCTGATTCATATACCACTTATCTTGAAAATAATTATAATAATGTAATTAAGATTAGAATTGAACTTAGTGCTGTTTATCAGACATTTATTAATACTTTTGATCTTTGGACAAGTATGGGAAAATATACTGATAGTGGTCTTACTAATGCTAATACAAAGTCTCGCCTTCGTATGGTGTCTTTGTATCAAGTTGCTGGATCTACTGGTGGTATTGTTGTTGGGACTGGTAATAAAGTTGAAGATTATGGAGTTGGATTCTATACTAAGTATGGTGATGGTGGTGTAGATATTGCACCTATTGCAGATCTTTATAAGACTGAAGTATGGGAACTTGGAAAGTATCTTGGTGTGGATCAATGTATTATTGATGCACCACCCACAGATGGACTGTGGGATGATTCAAGAACTGATGAGGAACAAATCGGTGCTTCTTATGCAGACTTAGAATATGCAATGGAGAATGGCACTGGACCTGCCGTTAGAATTTTGCATGATTTTAACACCAAGAATAAGCACAAGATGGCACCTATTCCCACATTTAAACTATGACTACAACAATTGAAGATGTAAAAAAGTATTGGAATGATCGTCCCTGTAACGTAAGACATTCTTCTAAAGAAGTTGGAACAAGGGAATACTTTCATGAAGTTGCAGAAAAGAAATTTACTGTAGAACCTCATATCATTCCATTCAGTCAATTTCCTAAATGGAAGGATAAAAAGGTTTTAGAAGTTGGATGTGGGTTAGGTACTGTCGGACTTAATTTTGCAACATATGGAGCAGATTATACTGGTGTAGAATTATCTAAAGAGAGTTTGGATCTTGCTTCCAAAAGGTTTGATGTCTATAATCAATCTGGAAACTTTTACTGTGGTAATGCTGAGGAGTTATCGTCGTTTGTTCCTGTAGAAACTTACGATCTCATTTACTCCTTTGGTGTGATTCATCATAGTCCTTATCCAGAAAAAATTGTTTCTGAGATTAAAAAGTATATGAATGAGAATAGCCTTCTCAAGATCATGCTATATGCTAAGGATTCCTGGAAGAACTATATGATTGAATCTAATCTTGATCAACCAGAAGCACAATATGGATGTCCGATTGCAAATATATATACTAAGCAAGATGTGGTAGAATTACTTGATGGGTATGAAGTTCTTTCTATTGAACAGGATCACATCTTTCCATATCAAGTAGAACCTTACAAGAGGGGTGAGTATATAAAGCAACCATGGTTTGCTGAAATGCCACTTAAAATGTTTAGAACCCTAGAGAAAAATCTTGGTTGGCATTTACTTATTACTGCAAAATTAAAATGAAAATAGGATTGTTGGGAACTGGGAGGTTGGGTATTTGCTTTGGTCTTCTTTTGGAAAAGGCAGGATATGAAGTTGTTGCCTCTGATCTAAGAGAAGATTATACCAGAGATCTTCAGCGTGGTGTTATTTCTACTAATGAACCACAAGTACAAGAACTTTTAACTGAGGCAAAAAATATTACATTCAAAGTCGGTAATAGAGAAGTTATTGAAGAGTGTAGTATCATTTATACATTAGTTGCGACGCCCTCTCTTCCTGATGGTAGTTATGATGTAAGTTGCGTTAGACAAGTTATCAAAGATTTTAAGAAGTGTTCTAACGTTTCTGGTAAATCTCTTGTTGTTGGATGTACTACTAATCCTGGAGATTGTGAAGATTTTCAAAATCATCTACGACCATATGGTGTTGATGTTTATTATAATCCAGAGTTCATTGCTCAAGGATCGATTATTAAAGATCTTAGAAATGCTGATATGGTTTTGGTTGGTGGTGAGGGAGAACACCTTTATGATCTTCAAGAGATCTACTATAGGATTCAAGATACTGAACCAAAAGTGTATACGATGAGTACAACTTCTGCTGAACTTGTAAAGTTGGCAGTGAATTGTTTCCTTACAACCAAAATTAGTTATGCCAACATGGTTGGTGAAGTAATGGCACTCAGTGGAAAAGAAGATGAAATTGTAACCGTATTATCTGCTATTGGTGCTGATAGTAGAGTTGGACAAAAGTTTCTAAACTTTGGATATGGATATGGTGGTCCCTGTTTACCAAGAGATAATAGATCCTTTGCCGCATATGCAAAGAAGTTGGGTTTAGAATATAATCTTGGCACAACAACTGATAACTTTAATGAGGCACATCTAAACTTCTTAGTTGATTGGGTTGTGAAAAAGAATGTAGATGATCTACCATTTGCATTTCGCTCTATTGCATATAAGAATGGAACGGATATTCTCACAGAAAGTCAGCAGTATAAATTATGTTGTGTACTTTTAGATCTACAATATAGGGTTTATGTTGTCGATGATATTGTAAAAGATCAGAGTGATAGTAGAATAACTTGGGGTGAACCTGATGAAGATGTTTATTGGATTGACTTATGATTGGAAATGATAGAATAGGAAGTAATGGTAGATTAGGTAATCAGATGTTTCAGTATGCTTCTATGAGGGGCATTGCTGCAAAGAGAGGTTATGATTGGGTTGTTCCTCCAGAAGATTATAATCACACTGCTAACTATGATCTTTTTGAAACTTTCAATATGAGTAATGTTGAAGCAAAAAATATTGGATTTGTCGGGGGTCAACGAGTACAAGAAACGAATCATTGTTTCAATCCTTACTTCTTTGATTCTTGTCCTGATAACTGCAGTCTGGAAGGATTTTTTCAAACGGAAAAATACTTTAAACATATTTCTGATCAGATACGTGAAGATTATTCATTTAAAGATAACTATTTAAATCCTTGTTTTGAGTATATTGATTCTTTAGAAACTTCACCAATTTTTCTTCACGTCAGGAGATCAGATTCTATTGGTAGAGAAGAGTTTCATCCAATGTTGCCACTGAGTTATTATGAAGAATCTCTGAAAGAATTTTCTGAAGATACTCTCTGTTTTGTTTTTACTGATGATATTGGTTGGTGTAAAGAGCAAGAACTATTCTCAAGTGATAGATTCTTATTTAATGAGAGTAATGGAGTATATGATTATAAATCAATGGATGGTTTAGGTCAGATGCAAAACTCTTTATTACCACAAGTTGATTTGTGCTTGATGTCATTGTGCTCTGGTGCTATAATTGCAAATAGTTCTTTCTCATGGTGGGGTGCGTGGCTACAAAATAATAGAGGTAAAGTTATTGCTCCACAATCTGAGAAATGGTTTGGAACCTCAATGACACATTTAGATACTTCTGATATTATTCCAGAAGAATGGACTGTAAAACAATGGAGCAAATAAATGCTTAACTATGAAGGATGTAATTATGAAAATGATATTGGAGCAGGAGGTCTTCAGGACATCTTTGCTTTGATGGTGTTTGGAAAGGAATATCAAGGAACCTTTGTTGACATTGGATGTAGGCATCCTGTTCTTCATAGTAATAGTTTTCTATTAGAACAATATGGATGGAGAGGATATGCAGTTGACCTGGAATACTTTACCCCCGAATGGAAAAAGTATCGACCGAATAGCATTTATGAAAACCTGGATGCTTTCACTATAAATTATGAAAAGCAGTTTGCAAAGTTAAACTCAGAACCTTTGATTGATTTTCTTTCTATTGATCTAGAACTTCCTGGCGAAAGGTTTAATATTCTTAAGAGAGTATTTGAAACTGGATATGAATTCAAAGCAATTACAATCGAACATGATGCGTATTGTCAACCTATAAAATCTGAGAAGATTCCTCAGAGAGAGTTCTTGACTGAGAAAGGATATACTCTTGTAAGAAAGGATGAGATTATTGAAGACTTTTGGATTAATCCAAAGTATATTGATGAAGACCAATATCAATTATTAAAATCCCATAATACTGGTCCTGGAGGAGGAATACATCCTTGGTTATTTTTAAAACAAGAGCATAGTTATGATTGGACACATTTCTATGATAAAATTGACTTTGATAGTATTCCTGAATTTATAAACTCTAAACCTTATTGATACAATGACTATATCTTTTAATGGACTTGGTAATGAAGGTCGTCTTGGAAATCAACTTTTTCAGTATGCTTTTATGCGAGGAGTATCATCTAAATGTAATGTAGACTGGATGATTCCTGGTCCTGATGCTCCTAGGTTTGATAATTATGGTTTATTTGATTGCTTTGAATTACCTGGTTGTAATGTAGGGGAGTCAAACTTTCCTACGTTTGAGTGTAGAGATACTTTGTTTCATCCTGAGGTATTTGATAAGGCTCAGGGTAATATCAATTTCTCTGGAGTTTATCAAACTGAAAAATATTTTGAACATGCTTCTGATGAAGTTAGAAAAGATCTGACATTTAAATCAGACTATCTAGATCCTTGTAAAGAATTTGTTGATGAAATGGGTGGTAAAGAGAATTGTATTTTCCTTCATGTTCGTAGAGGCAATCCTAATATTACAGGAAGAAGGGGAGAGAAATGGTCTTATCAGATGTTACAAGAATATCATCCACTTTGCAAAGAGCAATATTATCTTGATGCACTAAAAGAGTTTCCAGAAGACAAACAAGTCATTGTCGTTTCTGATCTAATTGATTGGTGTAAACGTCAGACTTGGTTGGAAGGAGATAGATTCCATTTCTCCGATTCTTCTTATGAAACTTTTGGTGATGGTGCTTCGGTTCCTTACATTGATCTTTGTCTTATGAGTTTGTGTAGAGGTGCGATCATTGCAAATAGTTCTTTGAGTTGGTGGGGTGCTTGGTTACAAGGTGATGTTGGTAAAGTAGTTGCTCCTGATCCTTGGTATGGTCCTGCAAACTCTCATTTTGATATTCGTGATTTTATTCCTGAAAGATGGGTGAAAGTATATAACGATCCAACATCTGTGCCCCCAGAACAATGAATCTAACATTCTTAATACCTTTAAAACTTGAATCTGAAGATAGAGTAAGAAATATAACAACGGTTTTGGTTTATCTTCTATCAAAGTTTGATGTCAAAATTTTAGTGCAAGAGCACGATACTGAAAATAAGTTTGATAAACTTGTAATGCCTTATCTCAATAAGAGGTTCGGACCTATCTCACATAGGTTAAATCATTTTTTTGATGAGCAGAAAAGTCCATACTTCCACAAGACAAAGATTCTTAATGATCTGCTGCTTCGATCTGATACAGAGGTGGTATGTAATTATGATACAGATGTTCTTCTACCAGAAACAAGTTATACACTTGCCTATGAATCCATTATGAATGGAAGTTGTGATGCAGTATATCCTTATGGGTGTGGGGTATATCAAAAGGCAGTTGCATATAATGCCAATGTCTTTAAAACTTTTTTAGAATCTGATTTAAATATTTCTAATTTAGATGAAGTATCTACCATAAACAACTCTACTATTGGTTGGTGTCAGTTTGTTAGAAGAAAAAATTATATAAATTCCTATATGATGAATGAGAATTTTCATGCATGGGGACCTGAAGACTGTGAGTTTTACTATAGGTTAAATATTTTAGGGAATAAAGTTGGTCGCGTTAATGATTATGTGTATCATCTAGAACATTCTAGATCAACAGATTCTTGGTTTTCTAATCCAAAATGGCAAGAAAATACTATGTTATGGAATTGGATTAAACAACAAAATAAAGAAAAACTTTTAGAATATTTAAAAACTCAAGATTATGTTAGGAGGAGAATGTAAATATGTTATCGTTTAATCATCTTGGATGTATGGGGCAACTTGGAAATCAAATGTTCCAGTATGCAGCCCTAAGAGGCATTGCTGAAAATAAAGGATATGATTTTACAGTTCCTAACCATAAGAAAATATTTGATGATGGTCTGGGAAATAAACTGAGGATAGAAATATTTGATTGTTTTCATTTATATAATATACGGCACACTGGTATGTTACATAATGGTCATGCTCCAGTAATCCAAGAGAAACACTTTCATTTTGATAAATCTCTATTTGACTTATGCCCGGATGAAATTTCATTGTCTGGATTTTTCCAATCTGAAAAATGGTTTAAGAATATTGAAAGTAGTATCAGAGAGGATTTTACTTTCTATGATGAGATAATGATCCCATGTAAGGAGATGATGGATGATATTGACAATGCAGTATCTTTGCATGTTAGGAGAGGTGACTTTCTAGTTAATTCTGCAAATCATAATAATCTTGGACTGGATTATTATGAAGAAGCATTGTCTAAATTTGATGATGATCGGCAGGTAATTGTATTTTCTGATGACCCTGAGTGGTGTAAAGAACAAAGTCTATTTGAGAATGATAGGTTCTTGGTTGCTGAAGGTAATGTAAATTATGTTGATATGTGTTTGATGTCTTTTTGTACAGGACATATTATTGCTAACTCCTCATTCTCTTGGTGGGGTGCATGGTTAGCAAAGAGTCGGAAAGTGATTGCTCCTAAAAATTGGTTTGGTGAGAACTTAAAGAATAATGACACTAAAGATATTTACTTAGAGGATTGGGAGGTAATCTAATGAAGAGAGATTTAAAAGACTGTACGTTTATTATTCCGATTCGTATAGAGTCTGATGACAGACTTCGTAATGTTATTACTATTCTTTGTTATCTTGGTAAGAACTTTGACACTAATATTATTGTAAAAGAGGTTGATTCAAATCCAATATTTGAGAAATATGCTTTACCTCTAATTAAAGAATATTGTGGTGACGTAAGTTTTATTAAACATATCTTTGAAGAATCTAATGACCCTTTGTTTTTAAGGGAAAAAGTTTTGAATGAAATGTTAGTTCTAACAGATACTAAAGTCGTAGTCAATTATGATTGTGATGTTGTATTCTCCTTAGATGTATATGAGGAAGCATATAGAAGGATCATGTCTGGGGAGAGTGATTTTGTTTATCCGTATGGTGAAGGTCCTTGGCAATATAAAATCTTTGCTGATGATGAGATGGTGACAGAATGGTTAAATGATGATGATTATGATTTTAATATCTTAAAGAAAAAGTCTTTCAACGATAATGCTGGAGAAGGATGGGTTCAATTCATTAAGAGGGATGTATATTTTGAAGCAGGTATGGAGAATGAAAACTTCATGGGATCTGCACCAGATGATTTTGAAAGGAGATATAGATTTACTACTCTAGGATATAAGGTTGACAGGATATATGATTACATTTATCATCTAGAGCATAGTAGAGGAATGAATTCATATCCACAATCGATGACGCAGCATCCATATTGGAAACAAAATTGGGCATTGTGGGAACAGTTGAAGGAATATTCTAAAGAACAATTAATCGACTATTATTCAAAGCAGAAGTATTTGAAAAAGTATAGATGATTATTTCGTCATGCCCTTTAAGAATATCTTTGTTCGGTGGTTCAACTGACAATCCATATTTTGTTAAAAAATATGGTAGGGGTTCTGTAATTAGTTTTACTTGCAATCTCAAAACGTATGTGACTATCAGTCAAGATAAAATTGGTTTCAATAAAGAACAGCACAAGTATATTATTAACTATTCAAAAAGGGAGGAAGTTTCTAGAGTTGAAGATATACAAAATGAAGTTGTAAGAACTGTTCTACAGCATTTTCATATGCCACCAGTTCAGGTTACTCTTACTAGCGATGCCTATTCACAAGGAAGTGGATTGGCATCTTCTTCTTCATATACAATAAGTCTTATTAAGGCATGTTGTTTGTTTTTAGATATTACAATGACTGAGAGTGAGATATGTAAATTGGCATACTCACTTGAAAGAATTTATAATTCTTATTGTGGATATCAAGATCCTTATGGATGTGGGGTTGGAGGATTCAAAAGAATTAATTTTATGGGAGATAACTTCATTACATATGAATTTTTATCTACCGATATATTTAAAGAATATGACATTCATCTTGTTTTTACTGGAGTTACTAGAAACTCTAAGAATGTTTTGATGAAAGTCACTGAAAATATTCATAAGGCAAAACCATTATTGAAGACGGCCGATAGAGCATATAAGACATTGATTAGTGAGAATAATGATGAGTTTTTAGATCTTATTAATAAGAGTTGGCAGCAGAAGAAGGAAACAACCTCTGTAGTTACAGAAAATCAAGTGATTAGGGATATTGATAGCACATTAGAACATAATGAATCTGTTAAGTCTCATAGATTGTGTGGTGCTGGTAATGGTGGATTTTTCTTGACATTTTCTAAAAGAGACACCTTGAATATTCCTTATGAATCTGTTAGAATAAGTATTGAACCAAACGGTGTTTATGGAAGCATTATATGAATCCATTTAGAGAGTATATTGAAGTTCTTGAATGTGCTCATATAGGTAATGAGTTTGAGAAGTTTAAGGAAGCGTTTGAGAATCACAGTAGAATTATTATCTTAGGGAATGGTGGGAGTAGTTCTGTTGCATCTCATATCTCTCAAGATTATATGAAGTTTAATGGTAAGAGGGTGTCTATCCTTTCTGATCCATCAATGCTTACTATGCTTACAAATGATTTTGGGTATGAGAATACATATCAAAAGTTTTTGGAATATTATGTTGAGGATGAAACTCTTGTAATAATTATGAGCTCTGGTGGAGAGTCAAAAAATATGATAAACTGTATCAAATGGTGTGAACAAGAGTTTATTTCTTATGGTGTTTTAACAGGATTTAATTTTAATAATACAATAAGAAATACCGCAAAAAATGCATTATGGAATTATCATATTGACAGTGATTCATATGGTGTGGTAGAGTGTGTTCACCAGATCTTTCTTCATGGAGTTGTTTAATGGATAAAGTAAATTTTAAGACGGAACATAAATTTTCTTTACATGCTGAAGATTGTCAAATTCATATGGATAAATTTACAGATGAAAATAATTTTAAGTTAAAACCACTTGAGAATGAGACAGGTGCTGGTTGTGATTATTTTACAGACCTTCCTCTTATTAGAGAGATCATAGATCGTTTTCCTTTAGAAGAAGATGAGAAAATAAATTGGATGGATCTTGGATGTGCAGGTGGTCATTTAATTTTAGATGTTAATGATCAGAAAGAAACTGATATTTGTATTGGAGTTGATGGAAGTGTTGGTGTTTATAAGCAAGAGTCATGGTCAAGTGGAAATAATAAAGAGGTTCTTAATAATGCAGATCTTTCAAAAGATTTTTCTGTAGAATATCCTGATGGGGGTATAGTTCCATTTGATGTTATTACTTGTTGGGAAGTCATAGAACATTTTAATGAACCAGAATTAGATACTTTTTTTACTACGGTTGATAAGCATCTAACTAAAACTGGAGTTTTTTGTGGTAGTATAGCATTGTGTCCTGATATTAAAGATGAAAAAGGACATCATCCAGAACATCCAAAGTTTAATCCAAATGGTAAAGTTTATCAATTACATAAGATTCTTTGGCCTACACAAAAATGGATGGATTATCTTGGACAATATTTTAATGTTATTGATTATGATTTTGATTCACATTTTCGAGATGATGGAAGTGGATATGTTAAAACTTACTCTTACTTTTTTGCTTGTACTAAAAAACTATGAAGTATTGCTTTGATCTAGATGGGACTATTTGTGATACTCCATTAAGACCTTCTGATTTAAAACCAGGATATCTAGAATCAACCCCATATCCCTTTATGGTTGAGCAGGTTAATAGACTTTATGATGAGGGGAATAAGATTATTATAATGACTGCTAGAGGTAGAGGTTCTGGTATTGATTGGACTGATTTGACTATAGAACAATTGGATAGGTGGGGAGTTAAATATCATGAACTTGAACCTATGTTTCATAAACCAACTGCTGATCTTTTTATTGATGATAAGGGGATTAGTGTAGAGGAATGGAAGAAGACTGTACCACCTAAGAGGGGTATTGTTGGTGGTGCATTTGATGTTATTCATCCTGGATATATTAGGATGTTTAAGGATGCAAAGACCCATTGTAATCATCTTACAGTTGCTCTTCATGAAGATCCTTCTATGTCAAGACCTTCTAAGATTACTCCTTCACAATCTGTTGAAGATAGGATAGAGATTCTTAAATCTATTAAGTATGTGGATGAGGTGATAGTATATCAGGCAGAAGATACTTTCTTATCATATCTTGATGATTATGATATTAGATTTTTGGGGGATGATTATATAGATGGTAGTTATACTGGAAAAGATATTCCTATTGAGATTGTATTTTTAAATAGGAGTCATGGATATTCTACTACTAAATTAAAATGTAAAATTTATGAGCAAGTTGAAAAGCAATCAAAATATATGTGGGGAGAACATTATGCCAACTGTTATGAATGAAGATAAGTCTTTAACTTTGAGTTTGGTAACAGGTGCAGCAGGTTTTATTGGATCTAATCTTGTCGATTATCTTTTAGATAAGGGTCATCAAGTCATAGCTGTGGATGATGAAAGTGCTAACAATGATAACTTTTATTGGAATGATAAATCTATAAATGTGAAGGGTGATATAACTGATTATGCATTTATGAAGAATGTAATAAGCAGAAATGTGACTTATGTGTTTCACTTAGCAGCAGAGTCCAGACTTCAATCAGCTATTGATAATCCTATTGAGGCAGTTCGTAAGAACTCTCTAGGTACAACTGTTATGTTGCAGTGTGCTAGAGAAGCAGGTGTGAAGAGATTTATTTATTCTTCTACATCTTCTGGATATGGTAATAACCCTTGGCCAAATGATGAGACGCAACCAGATGATTGCTTAAATCCTTATTCAGCATCAAAGGTATCTGGTGAGAAGTTCTGTAAAATGTATTATGACCTCTATGGGGTGGAGACAGTATCACTTAGATACTTTAATGTCTTTGGCGAAAGATGTCCTACTAAAGGGCAGTATGCCCCTGTGATAGGTATTTTTGATAGGCAGAAGGAGGAAGGAAAATCACTTACTATAGTAGGTACTGGAGAACAGAGAAGGGATTTTGTTCATGTAAAGGACGTATCCAGAGCAAACTATTTGGCATCCATTATGCCTATTAAGAAAGGTGGTCATGATTATGGTGGTGAGGTATTCAATGTAGG
>Ga0066849_10000443_pt1 | contig 16674 bp, 16 predicted proteins | sample ETNtaG_9_FD_65492 | JGI IMG/M metagenome (GOLD analysis project Ga0066849, IMG submission 65492) | Marine microbial and viral communities from oxygen minimum zone, Eastern Pacific Ocean - ETNP201406SV69 | ecosystem: Environmental > Aquatic > Marine > Oceanic | place: Pacific Ocean: Eastern... | reverse complement strand
ATTTCAGTCTCGAAAATCCAACGCATGTATACAGATAGACTCCAAAGCCGTTGCCTTTCACGCAACACTCAAACCTAAGACCTGCTTCGTGAGGCAAGGTCCAACTATGAATCTCGATAAAAAAGAGCGCTTGCTTCGAAAAGAAGCGCTGGAATATCATGAGGCGAAACCGCGTGGTAAAATCAAGGTTGTACCTACGAAACCCCATTCAACAGCCCATGAACTGAGTCTTGCTTATTCACCGGGTGTTGCTTATCCCTGCTTAGATATCGCAGAACGGCCTGAGGATGCTTATCGCTATACCTCGAAAGGAAATTTAGTCGCAGTAATCTCAAACGGAACAGCAGTACTTGGGCTTGGAAACATCGGTGCGCTTGCCAGTAAACCGGTTATGGAAGGTAAGGGCCTTTTGCTGAAGACATTTGCCGATATCGATGTGTTTGATATTGAAGTCGATACCGAAGACCCCGAAGCATTCATTGAAACGGTCGTAAATATTTCAAAGACGTTCGGCGGAATCAATCTTGAAGACATAAAAGCTCCTGAATGTTTTGAAATCGAAAGACGAATTGCAGAAGCGACTGATATACCAGTCATGCATGACGATCAACATGGTACGGCTATAATCTCTGCTGCAGCATTACTCAATGCTGTTGAAATTCAAGAAAAAAGCCTTGATACCATCAAAGTGGTCGTCATTGGCGCTGGTGCGAGTGCTATTGCTTGTGCGAATCACTATGTCTCAATCGGTGTTACCCGTGAAAACATATCTATGGTTGACAGTAAAGGTATTGTTACAAAAGCACGTCTTGAAGCAGGTGAGTTGAATGAGTACAAAGCACCATTTGCCCATGACAGAGAAGCAGGTGATTTAGCAGATGCATTGCGGAATGCGGATGTTATGCTCGGTCTTTCAAGAGGCGGACTTGTCAATAAAGAAATGGTCGCTTCGATGGCTAAAAAGCCAATAATTTTCGCCCTTGCCAACCCAACACCCGAAATCACCCCCGAGCAAATCTTGGAAGTTCGTGATGATGCAATTATTGCTACAGGTCGTTCGGATTACCCGAACCAAGTCAACAATGTTCTAGGCTTCCCTTACATCTTCCGGGGAGCACTTGATATCCGCGCTCGTGACATTACCCAAGGAATGAAAATGGCAGCCACTCGGGCACTTGCCTTACTTGCAAAAGAACCGGTGCCAGACTATATCTCGGCTGCATATGATGGAGCAACAATGCAATATGGTCCAGAATACATTATTCCCAAACCATTTGACCGTCGTGTTTTGATTTGGGAGGCTTCTGCTGTTGCTCAAGCAGCTGTCGAAGAAGGCGTGGCTGCTGTCAAACCTGAAGAATTCTCAATTGTGGATTACCGTGAAAAATTAGAGGCTCGACTGGGTCTTTCTTATTCAATTATGAGGCACATTATCAATCAAGTTCGAGGTAGAGGAAAGCGAATTGTATTCCCCGAAGGCGATAATGAGAAAGTCTTGCGTGCAGCTGCTCAATTGGTCGACCAGAAAATCTGCTACCCGATATTATTGGGCCCAGTAAAGCGAATTGAAACTATGATTGAAGAACTCGGGTTACATTTCGAATACGAAGTTTTCGACCCCCGTAAAGACAAACGTCGTAAAGGAATTTTTGCTGAAAAGTTTATGCAAAAACGTAGCCGAAAAGGGCTGACTTATGCTGATGCCCATCGCTTACTCAAATCACGGCCTTATTTTGCCAGTCAAATGGTCGTGAATGGCGATGCTGACGGCTTTGTAGGTGGGGTCAGTAGAAATTATGGCGATGTATTGCGCCCGACACTCGAACTCATAGGTGCAGATGAAAATTCGCATTGCGTTGTTGGCTGCTACATGATGAATGTCAAAGGCCGGACAATATTTCTTGCAGATGCAACAGTAAATGTCTATCCCGACAGTAGAACCCTTGCTGAAATTGCAGTTCAAACTGCAAAAGTCGCCCGACGCTTTGGCGTAGCTCCAAGAGTTGCGATGCTATCTTTTTCGAATTTTGGTTCAAGCCGCGCTCAACGCTCTGAACGAATTGAAGACGCAATAGAATTTGCCCGCGAGCTCGACCCATCACTCGTGATTGATGGACCTATGCAAGCAGATACTGCACTCAACGGGGAAGTACAGATTGAATATCCGTTTATGGATTTCAATGGTCCGGCAAATGTTCTGGTCTTGCCAAACCTTGCTGCGGCTAATATCGCCTACAAATTACTCGAAGAACTCGGAGATGCAGAAATGACTGGTCCAATCTTGGAAGGAATGCAGAAGCCAGTGCAACTTGTAGCCCGTCAAGATGGCGTCCGGCACATCGTGAACATGGCTGCAATATGTGCTGCAGACGCGATTCGTCAAGATTCATATTGGGAGTCTTTAGTCACGCCCGCCAGTAATGACTGACTTCGCAATATCGTCAAAGAAGATTGTAGGTCGGCGGGGCCGCCAAACTGCTCCTGTGGCAAAACCAGCGCACAATCCCCCAAAGAGTAAGTTGGCCCAACCATCGGTTGCATAACTCCCCATTCCTCTGGCGATGGGAATGACAAAAGAAGGGAGTATTCCGAGGACAAACGTCCAAAACATTTCGCCACGTATATTGGCTGCCAAATCGGCATTATATGGCACACAAATTGGCTCACTTTCGCGCACTGGTGTAATGACAAGACGGATGGTAAGACCTCTCAACTCTCGGTCCATAGGTGCGCTTGAAAGTGCAGTTATGCCCTCTTGGGTTGGATGGGTTTCTATCGCAGCTCGATGTTCTGCCATTGGGCCAATTCCTGTGAAAGTACGTGGTCGTCCATCCATCATTGCTCCCCGGTAATTATTCGAAACACTATCAGCCAATACTTCGATTTTCCCGGGGGTGAGTTCGAATTGGATTTGTTCATGCGCATATCGCCATTCTCCTTCACTTGGACAACGAATTTCCCATGATTTCCCCAGGTCAAGACCATGGTCTTTCGCTTCAAAACCTTCTGACAAGCGTTTACAAATTTTTTCTATACGTTCGCCGCTCAACAGAATATTTTCACCCTCGCGTTGAAGCAGTTGTTGGAGTTGATTTTGCGATAATGCAGTTTTCATTACATAATAATCAGGACATTGAACCTCATGTCGAGGTCGTTGGCCGCCATAGATCCACCCTCCTTTTTCAGTGCCTAGAAAAACGCTTCCCGCTTGAATGGGATAGAATTCAATATCATAGTATTGAATGGCCAAGTTCTCACCTCATTGCAGGGTCGCTTGCATTCGCTGATACCATGCCATACCTTTGTCATGGTCTTCAAGTAATGAAAATTGAGGGAATGGGGAAATGGAGCGCATATAGCCAAACACAGAGAAATCAACGAGATTGGGGCCCTCGCCACCAAAAAACATCTCAGTCCCATGGGCTTCTGTAAATTCAGTCAGTAAGTCATGCCAGAGTTGCTTCGGTTTCCGTCCGTCTTTTTTGACCCGTTTTCGAGCAATAAAGCCCCACATTATTGGAAAACCCGCCCAAGCATACAACCGTTTTGAAATAAATCCAAATTTTTCGAGTTTGGAAATTCTCACTGTTGTTTTCAAGGCTGAACCAATGCTCCCGTAGAGGATTGGGATTGTTGCTTTCGACATTTTGCTATCTGCCCATTCGAGCCATTCTGTTTGACGTTCAGGGTCACCAATAGCAGCTAATTTACCACCGTTATATGCCGCATCAATGTGTTTGAGTAGAGGGGTGGAATCAACATGGAACTCACCTTTTTCATCTGTGAAAACAGGTACTTTACCCCACCCTCCAGTAAAACTCACTTCCTTCTTGATTTTCATACCATTGACACTTACATACTCAACATCAAGATTAAGATGCTCAATTAATCCACGAACCTTCCAACAAAAGGGGCATGTGTAGAGCATATGGAGAGTGGGAGTTTGACCCATAAATTGCCGGAGTTGGCACTCCTTCTTCAATCCTCGTCATCGGCCTCGGGCCTCCAACCGGGCTTCCAAAAATTAAGATTGTCAAGCCAAATCATCCATTCGGAATCTTCGCAAGTAAGTAAACGGAATGCGCGGGCCTCCAATCCACTACGATTGGTATCGCTCAAAACACCCTCGCGGGCAGCATCATTCCATTCAACTTGCATTCTCCGAATTTGTCTGCGAGCTTCCTCTGGATTGTCAAAATTCAATTCACACGCATCTCTTAATTCCGAAATCAAAATCCTATTGTCCTTTAACAAAGGGTCGTTTACGGGTGTGCGGCCATTGTTCTTTCGCCCAAACGGCCACCAACCCATGCCATTGAATCTCCGGCCCCTCCCTATGATATTTTGTACTAATGCATATGGTGGCTTCATGAAGAAGAACACTATGGCGAAACCATGGCAAGAGTCACAGTCCACCTTCATGGCGTGCCAAAGGAGAAAGCGAATCGTGAACTGATCGAGATGTATTCAAAACGTATTCATTCACGAGGTATTCGTATCGAATATCATTCTGATAAGATGAGTATTGAATCATACGCAGACTTCCTCCAACAAAGAAAAGGGACGGTCATATATCTTGATGAAAGAGGTGAAACTCTTGATTCGATTGAATTTTCAAACCGCGTTCAAGCCTGGAAAATGGCAGGTGAAGAGACACATTTGGCAATTGGCCCAGCACAGGGCTGGCCAAATACAAAGATACCACCTCAGGCTAATCGCCTTTCACTTTCGAAAATGACTTATCCGCACGAGTTAGCAAGCGTACTTTTGGTTGAGCAATTGTATCGTGCTACTGAGATACTTCGCGGAACTGCTTATCATAAGGCTTGAGCAAAGGGTCAAAAAGTGCTGTTTGGTCGAGCAACTGAGAGGGAGTTCATGTTAATCTTTGATGCGAGCACTTTGCAGTGGATTTTGGTTGGCTTTGAAGCAACAATTGGCCTACTCTTGTGCATCGGTTCGAAAAGTCAACCGTTCCCTCAACCTTCCTGGAGATTCGGTCTTTTTATTCTCGTCATTGCTTCATTGATTGCTGTAGGTCAAATGGCTCCAAACCCGGTTTCTGTTACAGGGCACTTGGTTTTGCTCACCGGAATGGGTTCGTTTGGCCTTCTTGCTGGAATACATCATTTAGTCCGCACACGGAGAGAAGTACTCATCGCACCCTTTTCTGGTTTCTTGTTCTGTGTCGGTGTTGGAGGATTAATGGTTCAAACATGGAGTGATTTGAATCAATTTGAACAATGGGCGGGATTCTTCTCATTGGTCACGCTAGGCGGTGGACAAACATGGTTAGTTTTCCGTGGTTTATTGATTGGCCGATTACCTCTTGCATGGAGTCAAGCCGGCATGGTTGCATTACAACGAGGAAATATTAATGGCGACAACGGGGCAATAGCATGTTTTGAAAAAGGCTGGGATGCTGATGAAGAACATTTGAATCCCATGGCATATCTCGCACTCCATCGAATTAATCTATTCCTTGAAGATGAGCACGCAGCCAGTGAATGGTTTGAATCCTTACACGCTTCAGGTGGTGAAGAAGCCGTAGCCTTTGAATGGATTCAAGCCATCCATGAAGCCCTTGTACAAATCGACCCTTCTGCAGTAATTAGACTTCCATCTCTGAGCCCTTCTGAACAGGAATGAGTAATTTTCCGGAAATAAAACGCCCCTTTCGGGAGGTATAGTGGGAAAAACTACTGATTTTTTATGCAAGAATACAAAGGACTTAAGGGGTATAAAAACAATATAGATACATGGGAAAAAACATTGAAACACGAGAAGAATGGAAATCGTCGACTATTTTGTGGTTTGCTGTGGTTGTTTGGTTCTCCTCCAGCCTTCTTTCTCAAGCAGCCTATATGGCGCTTTATGGAGTGCCCTATGATGCTGTTACATTTCTCAAGCAATTCGGACCGCTATATTATGTTGTGATGGTGGTTGAATTGTCCATGTGGGTTGGACTTGGGACTATTGTGTTCCTGAAGTTTGTAAGAAAGGCAACTCCGGAAAATCAATCGCCCATTTCTACGGCCTAATTTAGAGGATGCCGATTATTTCGAAACCGCCCAAAAAAGCCGAAATTCAAATTACTTCTCCGATTACTTGAAGGTCCTCCAAGTTAAGGAACGCATGTGAAAGAACATTCAGATGTACCCTTCTTTTCAGGACGACCAATGGATGTATGTTCATTGGCAGATGAAGAAGATGCATTACGCACTCTTCCTAAAGGGGCCCAAATTGTGTCTCTTGAAGATGCTCGGGAGAACTTATCTAAAGTGACTCGGTGGTTAGCCGAACTTCAAGCAATGAGCGATGAAGCGCATGACCTTACTGAAGAATTAGAAGTTTTACTCGAATCTTTGGAAGCTGAAAGCGAGCATGTGGTTGAAGTGGCTGAGCAATTAGCCCAACTTGTAGCACATTGGCAAAACGTGACTTCTAAGATAGAGGCAACAGGAACACGTATCGCTTGTTTGGAGCCAGGGAGACTTGAATGGTATGGGGTAGTCGACCAACATCTTGCTTTGTATTCATGGCGCTTTGGAGAAGAGGATATCGAATGGTATCATCCAATCGATTCAACTTTCCTTGCCCGAAAACCACTCATAGAAGCATGACATGGCATCACTTGAGGCAGAGCCATGGTACGCATAACGCGAGTCTATACAGGTATGGGAGATGGGGGCGAAACTTCACTTGTTGATGGCTCTCGTCGCTCGAAAGCAGACCCTCGATTAGAAGCAGTTGGTACATGCGATGAATTGAATGCACTTTTCGGCTTATGTCTTATGGAAATTGGACGTATGCCAAAGCATGGCGATGGCGGAAGTCGTTCTACGGTCCAAAGGATTCAATCTATTGCAAACCAAACTCTTCCTCGTATCCAGAATGAACTTTTCGATCTTGGGGCTGAACTTGCATGCCCTCCGTCTAAAATTCCTGAACAAATGGCGATTCTTAGTGAAAATCAAGCCTCGGTTTTGGTCGACGAAATGGATGCTTGGCTTGAACAACTTGAACCACTTACAAGTTTTATTCTTCCATCAGGGCAAGGTCCCGAGGCAGTTATTCATCTTGCTCGAACAGTCACTCGCCGTCTTGAACGCACTGTTCTACGTTTGATAGAATCTGAAGGCGATGACGCAGTTCGCTCAATCGTACTTGTGTATATCAACCGGCTTTCTGATTGGCTTTTTGTGTTTTGTCGATGGGTTTGTTTGAAGCTTGGGAATGATGAAGAATATTGGATGCCTCTAGGGCGGAGAGGCCCAGAAAGCGGCGCAGGGTCTTTGATTCGGAAAATGAATCAAAGCGATGATGATTTAGAACAACTTTGAATCAGTCCTTGCCGAGTTTTATCATGTGCATGTGAGCACTTTCGAGGATCTTTTTAGTTTCATCATGAGATAGTTGGTCTTTAGCTTGCTCCCAATCCAGCCACACATGCCCTTGATGTTCATTGGACAGCGTCACAGTTATCCGTTCAGTTTCTGCCAAATACCAATACACTTGCTTTGTTCGTTTCCGACCTTTGTGCCAGTATGAATATTCACTACGTTCAACAAATTCTGCAACAAACTCAATTTCATCAATTCCAGTTTCTTCCTCAAGTTCTCGGCGAGCAGTTGCATGGTGGTCATCATCCGATTCTTCGACATGCCCCTTCGGAAAATCCCAATGGCCTTGCGGATATTGAAGAAGAAGGACAGTCCCATAATTGACCAAGACTATGCCACATGAGGTCTCCATACCGCAAGCAGAGAAGCAATAGGTCAAGTCAATTGTGGCGTATTGTCCCCCGAAAACCTTCTTGGGGAGCGTGCACACGCATGTCGTTATGCCTACATCTTCATCACCATTGAAAAGAGCAGGGTTGCCCCAATTTTCTCGGATTATTGCCGACTCTGATCTAGATGGTTTGTGTGCGGCCGCGGTACTAAAAGCAGCGAATCCAGATGCAGAAGTTCATTTTGCTCATGCAGCATTGATTCGTTCTGGGGCTATTGATTCACTCATCGACCGAAATACAGCAATGGTCGATTTGCCATTCCATCCTCAATGTGGATGGTATTTAGATCATCATCAAACCAATCGCCCGAATAAGGAACAAGAGGCACGTTTTGTTGCAGACGGAGGCACATGTCATTGGGAGTCAACACCATCCGCTGCCCGCCTTGCGTATGATGTATTGAGCCCTTATCTTGACGTCTCACATTTAGAAGAAATAATGCCCGTAGTTGATGCCCTTGATTCGGGACAAATCACCCGCGAAGAATTCATTGAAGATGGACCTATTCTTCAATTGGCTCGCTCCCTTTCAATGAACGAATCTGAGCATATGCAGTATGTACTTTCTCTGCTATCTCAAGGTGCAAGTTTGAGTGAACTATTACATGACTCAAAGATATCTCCACACATCGAAAGGGCTCGACAAGAACGGCAAGCAGCACAACACGTCGTCGAACAACATACCGTTATCATTGACCGCCTTGCAATCTGCCGAATGGATGAGAAAGGAGTTCGTTCAAACGGTTATCTTGTTACGGCTTGGGCAGGCGACCGTGCAGATGCTTGCTGCATTATTCACGGCTATGCAGATGGCTCGATTGAAACCCCCAGCCGTCCAGCCCTTTCAGCGAGTTTTTACGCCAATTCCTTTCTCGAAAACGGTCAAAACCGATACGACCTTTCCCGATTGGCAACTGCTATGGACTCAACGGGCGGGGGCCATGCAAATGCTTGTGGATGTCGAATTCAAGCACCAGGTGTTGATGCAAATCTTGAGACTTGGTTAGGAATGTGGGCCAATCGGGACGAAGAACTTGCAATAAGATGATTTCACAATACGGCGAAAATATACAAGAACCCTAAGAATGCATGGAGAAATGCAAGTACGATAATGAGGTCTGCAGCACGTCCATGCTTCAAGGTATGATGAGCAAATTTTTCACCTTGATTTCGTGCATCACGTGCCCGTCGTCCCATGCGTGCAAGTATGAATAGCAAGACAAAACCAATTGGTCCCATGAAACCGTGAAGGCTTTGAGGAATCAGAGAGGTTAGAATACTTTCATTTTCTCTCCACCCAATGAAAGCTCGACTGAAAAAGGCAACACAGATGACAAAAAAGGCAGCCCAAATTAATCGGTCACCATATTTTTCATGTTGTTTGAGGGCTTTTTTCCGTAAATCCCCTTTGAGTTCATGGCTTTTTTTCCGCCATGAATATTGCCACCAAATCCATCCAAGTAGGCCCAATGCAAGTAAAGGATGGAGCAATAATACCACGATTCGAACGATGTCCATCCAAGTCCTCCATTGAACCCCAAGTGTTCTTTGTTCAAGGATGTTGGCAGACTTCTAATCAAAACGAATCGTTTTGAGTTCAAGGTGGCCATGCCGGTGGGTTGAAGGAGGGTAGGTTGAGCCAACGGGAGAGGGGGGAGAGAATTGCAAGAGACTCACATGTTAAATTGTTTAGAAGTTGCTTTCAAAACAAACTTGACAAAACCCCGTAGACAATCCTTAGTGGTGAAAACTGCTGATTGGCAACTGCTTGAGAAGTCTTGGCGGCCTATTCTTCTCCTTGCACTAGCGGAGACAGAACTGCCAGCTGCTGACGAAGAAGAATCGGATTCGACACCCCGTCGTCGTTCATCTGGTGGAAGAGGTCGAAACCGTCGGGGGGGTCGAGGTTCATCAGGACCAATGGATTCACTTCCACCCGCAATAGAAATGCTCCTACCTTCGGAGTACAGTTCTGCTTATCGGCTTGCTACGCTTATGATTCACAAACTTCTCAACAAAGAGGAGTGGGAAGAGCAATGGGAGACTACTGAAAAATCATTACGAGAAACCTGTTTGGAAAAAGGAGTGCATCCAGTTTGGCACGAACTTGCTCAACATACCGCACTTCTCGGACAATTTGCAGCCTTTCCTAAAGCGAAGGTCAGTAAGGCAAAAACAGGCAAGAAGGTCAAATTGACTTCGGCATTCATCAATCCATTGATTGCAGAAGATTTGATTATTGCCATTGATGAATTGTCACCTGCCGTAACAGATGCAGAATCCCAAGTAGCGCTCAGAAACATCGCATCTCAACTCTCTTCTGGACGGCAATTACATCCAGCCGAGATTCTTTTTCAACTCGAAGGCCAAGGCTCAGCATTGAGTGTGTTGCTTGCATTGGCATCAGGTCATGACCCTGCAGAATCCATTGAACGCCTCAAAACAGTCGATTCAGATTTAGCCGAACAATTGAATGATTTACATTGTCTTCGTCAAGGTCAAGTGCTGGATTGGAAGAAATCAAGAACCGCAAAAGGTAGCAATTCGTTGGCTGTGGCACGCCAATTATTGGCTTGGCAACATACGCCGCCAGAAGCGGCCAAACTCACTTCAAAACAACTTGCAGAAGGTCTTGAATTACTACGTGAACATACGACTAATACAGTTCAAATTGAGAAAATAATGTGGTGGCGCTTAAATGCCCTCCACAAGGAAGGGAAATCAAAAGAAACAATTGAACTTCTTACAAGCCTCAAACTCGATCATCATACAGAATTATCCACATTAGCCCCGCTTCTTTCAGAACTCTCTAGTGAATCTATCAATGAATGGCTGCTTGAACAAATTCCAATTTTGGATGATGGAGCAATTGTTGCCTTGATACAGATGAAAACATTGCCATTACACATCCGTTCAGCGGCAGCAAAAAATCTCTCTAATGATTCAAGCGAGGCTTGGGAAAGCGTATTCCCTCTTCTCATTGACATTTACACACAAAGTATGGAATTGAATCTGCTTGCCAAGATGGTCACTTCCAATGATTTAGTTCCAATGTCCAATCCTTATGAGACCTTACTTGTATCTCATTTGCTGGATGCAGGAAGTGATAATGAATTGTGGATGCAGGTTCGTGCAGCACGAAGAGCAGCCCTTTCTGAGGTTCACAGTATGGATGCACCAGATTCATTTTCATCAACTTCTGAAGCATTGTTGATGTTGTTTGAAGGAGAAAACATCGAAGATGAACGCCTTACTACGGTGCTTGATAAGCAAGGATTGTTAGCGTTCGGCCCAGTTCGTCAAGCACTTCGAGATGGGGGCAGTGGAATTGCTTCTTCGACTCACCTTTCGAATCTTGAACAAAGTGTCGCTTCAGCAGACCTCACGGTAATGGAACGTATCTTGTTCAATGCTGTAATAGCGACATTGCGCCTCAACCATGTGGCTCTAATGCTCCAACATGGCAATACAGATCCGGAACATATCGAAACTCTCAATTCCCTTATGAGCAATGATGTCATCCCAACAGGAGTCATTCGCAGTGTTCGCCATCTTGTTTTGGAGCATGATATTGGGTTGCCATCTCTTGTCCGATGGTACCAAAATAACGATGCCTTATCTCCTTGGCACACCCTTGCTCGCGCAGCGGTCTATGCATCAAAAAAAGAAGAATTGAATGCAGCAAGAGATTACCGGAAAGCAGGTGACCATGAAGAATTTGATTATGAGTACTCCCTCACATTATATCGTAAAGCCCTAATCCACTTGGCATTCGCGGAACAATGGCGAGAGGCAGTTGAACTCTTGGACGCTCAACCCGCTCTGAAGAGTGCGATTACCCAACGATTCCAATTGTATCTTCGAGTTTCTCACACAGCAAAATCCAAGGATACCAATTCTGCGACACGTTTGTTGAAGGATTTCGTTACAAGAACCAAAATGGAAGTGGAAGAAAATAAAGAAGGCGAGATGGTCGAAGTAATGCGAGTTTACTACGCTGAAGATGATTTGGACATGCTCAAAACCTATCCTCATGAACACCCTCGCCCACTCCCAACAGATCCATTCTGTGGGCGAGTCACAGCTGCAACTAATTCATTACACAAGAACCGTCGAAGACAGAAGAACACATTCGATATTCGTTTCAATCAACTAATGCAATACGGTTCACCTTCGACCGAAGAAGTTTATTCTCTCGCCAGTGAAGCCGCAAAAGTTCGTCCAGTTGATGGTTTGATGTTCCTCGAACGTGCCCAAAACAGCGCGTATTTCAACGAAAGTGAAATTCGAAGTTTGCAACAGGCTGAACTTTCTCTTTTCTCAGTAAATAAATCTCAGATTCCAAATGCATCCCGTCGTTATTTACGAAACCTTTCATTGATTCCTTTGGTAATTGTCGATACAAATATTTTGGTCGATGCTTTGATTGACCGTATCTCGTCAAAATTGCATCTAGTTGGTGAAATAAGTCTTGATATCCAAGGGCAAGGAAGTTTCCATAAAATCCTTCTCAGTAAGGCGAAGAACAAGAAATTGCATTTGTGGTTACCAAGTGTGGTTAAGCAAGAATTAATCGGCATTGCATCTGGATTGAATAATCTCAAGAGACGATTTGATGATGCCCTTGTATCGCCCGATTTACTCGATAATATCTTCAACGAAAAAACGCTTACAGCACTTGTCGATGATGTGTTGAGTGATTACAACACTTGGAGGCCTCTAGACTTGGAAATTGAATCTGAAGCAGGCTCCAGTGATATCAAAGAAGCAATTGAAAAATTCTTGCTTGAATCGACTGAAATCTATGAAGAAATCACAGCAATGAAGCGAACTCGAGGTGAACCGGTCCGCACTGTTCTAGAAGGCCGAGATATTTATCCAGAATCTCCAGATCGAACCTTGATGTGTATTGCTGCACAACTTGCCACACAATCATTGCAAGACCTTGGAACAGTGCTTATTGCAACACGCGATGGAGATTTCACACTCGTCGCACGCGCATTCGAAGAGCAATTCGGCTTTGGCATTGCTAGAAACAGCCGCTCACTAAATGCTTGGCTCAAGTGATACTCACATGTGAGTAATCATTGCATCGCCGAAGGCACTGCAAGAGAGAAGAGTTGCATCGTCCATCAAACGCTCAAAGTCATAGGTGACCGTCTTAGCAGAAATCGCTCCTTCCATTCCTTTGACGATTAAATCAGCCGCTTCAATCCAGCCCATGTGCCGAAGCATCATTTCTGCAGAAAGGATAAGAGAACCTGGATTGACTTTGTTTTGGCCAGTGTATTTTGGTGCAGTGCCGTGTGTCGCTTCAAAGATTGAAATGCCAGTGTCATAGTTAATATTCGCACCTGGGGCGATACCAATTCCACCAACTTGTGCAGCCAATGCATCGGAGATATAATCACCATTCAGATTCATTGTTGTCAATACTGAATATTCAGCAGGCCGAGTAATAATTTGCTGTAACATTGCGTCTGCAATGACGTCTTTAACAAGAATCGTGTTGCCTGTTTTTGGGTTTTGAAGAGTGCACCAAGGACCACCATCAAGTTCAACAGCACCAAATTCATCCTTGGCAATTGAATATCCCCAATCACGGAATCCGCCCTCGGTAAATTTCATGATGTTTCCTTTGTGAACAAGTGTTACACTTTCTTTATCGTTATCAATGGCATATTGGAATGCAGCTCGAACGATACGTGCAGTTCCTTCTTGCGAAATTGGTTTAATGCCAATTCCTGAAGTGTTAGGGAACCGGATTTTATCAACACCCATTTCATTTTGTAAGAAATCAATGACTTTCTTTACTTCATCACTACCTGCTTCCCATTCGATACCAGCATAGACGTCCTCGCTGTTTTCTCTAAAAATAATCATGTCTACATCACCAGGCGATTTCACTGGAGATGGTGTGCCATCATACCAACGAACGGGGCGAACACAAGCATACAAGTCGAGTTTCTGTCTCAAAGCCACATTCAAGGAACGAATCCCCCCACCTACAGGTGTAGTCAATGGCCCCTTAATCGAAACCAAACCAGTTCGCATTGCGTCTAATGTTGCTTGAGGCAACCATTCTCCAGTTGCATTGAATGCTTTTTCGCCAGCAAGAACTTCAGACCAAACAATCCCTTTTTCACCACCATAAGATTTTGAAACAGCCGCATCCACGACCTTCATCATTACCGGTGTAATATCAATACCAATCCCATCACCTTCGATGTAGTGGATAATTGGGTCATTTGGAATGTGAAGTTTACCGTTGTTCAATGTAACTGGCGTTCCTGTCATGGCAATCAAACTGACGCAGATGCATCCCCTTCAAGAATGAACCGCCCCACGGACCTCCATGCGAGGACGGGTAGATTGGACCGGCGGAAATGGGCTTTTATGCACAAATGCAAATGGGCAAAGCATTGAACTTGATTGGGAAGATGGCCCTTCACCAATGCAAATAACACTTCAAATGATAGGAGCATGCTCATTAGTAGATGTAGTCATTGGTCTAAAAGAGCGTCCGTTTACCAAGGTGTGGGTTGAACTTGACAGTACGCGTGCAGAGCAATCACCACGAGTTTTCAAAACAGTAGAAATGACATACCATGTCGAAGGTGATGTGCCAGAAAAACTATTTGAGCGAATTGTCGCTAAAAGCCATGAGAAACTTTGCAGTGTATCGAACATGTTCATCGATGTAGAGATGACATCAAAAGTCGTTATTCACCGAGATTAAACGATAACCATAGCGTCTGTATCGACCCACTGCGAGCCCCTATGTCCAGATATTCTGACTAGAGAGGGTTATGATGGAACCCTCTGCGTGAATGAAAAAAAGTTGAATACCCATTCATCCTATGTGTTACTCTGTACACTTTTTATACCCTTAAATAACAAAAAGTGAATTTCAAATAGCACTCAGGCATAGCGAGAAATATGGAATCACAGGCCTACTACCAATCGTTACTCGACCAAGGGTATACGGCCGAACAAGCACAGCAATACACAGCACAGCACTATCCAGATTTCGTGGTCGCTGCTCCATCTCCTGCGCCAGCTCCAGTTGAACCCGCATTTCCAGACCCTCAATTCAACATGCCCCCTCCATCTCATGGAGTAGAATTGTCGCAACCTGAATCCATAGTAAGTGGAACTGGAAACAGAGTCAAAATGATAGCCATCGCTTCGGTTGCTTTGTTGATTATTGGTGGTGGCACTGTTGGTATACTGTATGCTGTCGGCGTACTCGGTGCAAAAAATACAACCTTCGTTGACACCAAGTGGGTTGATGATGAGGGATACATTACGATTTACCATGAAAACGGTACATTACATCAATACGATTGGTACTTGGATGATCGAGTTGGTGCTGAAGGTCTTTGGTGGTCATTTACAACGTCATGGGAAAAATCAGGAGATGAAGTATCCACATCATATGAGCGGAGAGTTAACAGTGCAGAATTCCCTTATGATGAGAAAACAAATTTTGTCATGAATATCCAAATTGTTGACGATGTGATGTTCATGAATGCTCTAGAGGCAACCCAAACTCGTGAGTACGATGATGGCGAAGTAACAGAAGAAAATATGATGGATAATATTGATCAAACATGCCATGCTCGTGTCAGTAAGAATAGCCTTGAATTTAATGATGAGCATTGGGCCGGAGATGCCCAAGAAGAATGGTATTTAATCGTCAATTCAGTTGAAAAACCAAGTTGGTGCGAATCTGAATTCAAGAATGAGTATACATTCTCATTTACCAAAAATGATAATTTCTTTGATCTGACCCTTGAGACAAGCAAGTTCGATCGACTAAGTATTGATGAAATGAAATTCTTCATCTCAGTAAATGGTGGTTCTGAAATAGAGTGCTTTTACGATGGGTACGAAGATGCATGCTCGTACATACCTACATTTGGTAGTTCCAAAATGTATCCTGGGGGCGTCATCACATTCGGTAGGGCTCAAGCTTGGGATATCGATTGCAGTTCTGGCTGCGATTTGGATATCCGCATTGCTCAGGTTAGCGACGGTACTGATGAGGTCATTTGGGAATATGAGATTAGCAAAACGAACCTTGTGTGGGAAGAGGACGAATAAGAATGATGCAAAGGGGGCTCCACGCGCTCAAAATGAGTGAGGGGGTAGCGTTAGCAGCGACCCACTGTATCCCCTTTGTATCGGGAAATAAAATGCAGAGGGGTTTCGGAAATCTCTTGAGAGTGGTGCAAATCAACTCATAACAAGATATGCAATACAGCCACCAGCACAAAAAATACCAAGAGTCACATACGCAATGAAATTCTGCTTGACGTTTTGTGCTCCGTGTTTTTTGTACAAATCAACATAACCACAATTTCTGCAAACCTCTTCTCTTGCGTAATATAGACTCAGTGTATTAATATCTGTGCTATTACAACGAGGGCAAGCACCTAGTTCTTTCATGAAAACGACTAATTTGTGATGGTTATTGATTATTGTTATCTCAATGAGAAAAATACGAGCGTGCCCCTTCTATACCCGTCGATACGAAGGGTACCCTTTGCAAGGACGGGTGAGCAAAGGGGGCCCATTGAAAATGAGTAAATACAAGAGCGTTGAGGGGGGTTCGTGTCTGATTCTAATGATGCTTCTGAATTCGATGGAAAGTGTAAGCACTGTAAAGAAAAAATAGAGAAGCAAGAGGAACATGAATGCTTTGTGTGTGGCGCCTATCTATGCGTCGTTGGCTATAGCCATACAATGGAAGGAGAATGCATCGATTGTGAACTGTTCCATTATTGGTAGAACTATTTATGTTTTCAATGGGTCTATCCGAATACCCATTGCTCAGATATTGGCAAATCAAAGGGCTTGCAGTGGGTCTTGTCAGAC
>Ga0066849_10000442_pt1 | contig 16694 bp, 13 predicted proteins | sample ETNtaG_9_FD_65492 | JGI IMG/M metagenome (GOLD analysis project Ga0066849, IMG submission 65492) | Marine microbial and viral communities from oxygen minimum zone, Eastern Pacific Ocean - ETNP201406SV69 | ecosystem: Environmental > Aquatic > Marine > Oceanic | place: Pacific Ocean: Eastern... | reverse complement strand
ATTGACACCATTTCTCAAAATGGATCTCTATGGGACAAATTCGACTACAACATTGCCAATTACACCTACAATAACGGAAATTATGTAAAGGCTCGATTTAGAGCTGAACCTGGTGGAGCTAGTATCGTCTTTTACAACGATTTACTCATTGACGATGTATCATTTAAAGAAGCCCCAATGAACGATGTTGGAATAATTAATGGAGAGGTTCCTACCGCAACTACGGGATGTGAAATGGATAGCTCTTTAGTTGTAGCCACAATATTCAATTATGGATATGCTCCGCAAACAGGATTTAATGTAGAATACACACTCAATGGAACTCCTGTGGTTGAAACTATTTTTGACACAATCCCTGCAAGCGGCACACTTGTCCATACTTTTGCTAGCCCAGTTGACCTTTCCCAAGACGGAACTTATGATTTTAATTTCACCACTAGCTTGCCTAGTGACACAGACAACAGTAATGACGGTTTTGGGACAATAAGTTTTGAAAATTATTATACTCCTTATGCGCCTTCAACTACTGATGATACCGTTTGTGTTTCTGGAAGTGCTACGTTAACTGCAACTGGTCCAAGCGGAGTGACTATTGAATGGTTTGATAATCCTGGTGGAAATGTAATAGGTACTGGAGATACATTGGTTACGCCAACTATTTCAACTAGCACAATATATTGGGCTGCATACCAAGACATGAACCCAGGGAACATGGGTCCTGCAAATAACACCTTAGGCGCAGGTGGAGGGTATAACTTTTACAACGTAGGAGTATTATTTGACATCTATTCTCCAATAAGTTTAGATTCAGTCACTATATACCCTTCTGACACAGGTTATGTTGAGCTAATTATTGGGGATGCCATAGGATCTACTATATATATTGATTTTTATCATGTAACTGGACCTATTCCAGCCAATGGTGCTGTTAAAATCCCCATAGGAATAGATATTCAACCCGGATTTAGTTATACTATGATAGCTGGGAACAACACAACTACAACTGGACTTTATAGAAATTCAGCAGGAGCATCTTACCCTTATAATTTCGGTGCCGATGCTTCAATAACAGGTCCTAGTAACAATTTAGCAGGATTCTACTATTTCTTCTACAACTGGGATGTGTCATCTGTAAGCTGCTATAGTGACGCCCAACAAGCTACAGCTTTTGTTGATCCATGTTCAGGGATAAATGAAAATATTTCAAATCAATTCACCATTACGCCAAATCCAAATAATGGGAGATTTGAAATTTCTTTCTCTAACCAATTAAATAGTGGCACGGAAATTACAATTACAGATATAAATGGAAGACTAATTTCTAAGGAGTCCATCATTTCAACTAAAAAGCCAATTAGACTTTCAAATATTGGAAAAGGAGTTTATGTTGTAACAATAGATGACGGAATAAGTAAATCTTATAAACGAGTTATTGTACAATAATTAAAAAAATGGATTTGTTTGTTTTTCAGCTCCAATTGTAGTTTCAGGACCATGCCCACAGTAAACTACAGTGTCTTCTGGAAGTGTAAATAACTCACTTTTAACTGAGCTAATGAGCTGTTCATGATTACCTCCTGGCAGGTCTGTTCTACCAATACTTCCTTGGAATAAGCAATCTCCATTAATAACAAAATTATTTTCTTTATTAAAGAAAACTACATGACCCGGGGCATGCCCTGGAACATGTTTAATTATGAAATGATGATCTCCCAATAAATACCCATCCTGTAAATTAAAATATTTCACAGGGAATACTTCTTGACTCTTAACAGGTATTCCATACATGGCGCAAACTCTTGAAAATGAACTGTAAGTGATCTCATCTTCCTGATGGATGTATATATCTATATTATATTTAGTTGCAAGATAAGCCGTCCCAAACATGTGATCTAGATGGCTATGTGTATGCAATATTGCAATAGGTTTTAGGTCATTTGAATTTATGAAGGTATTTATTTCCTCTTCTTCTTGGGGATAATAACATCCCGGATCAATTATAATTACATTATTTAATTCATCGCTAATAAGAAATGTGTTTTCAGAAAATGGGTTAAATACGAACTTTTTTATTTTTAACATGTTGTATATCTATGAGGTGACAAAGTTAAAGCATGGCATGAAAATAGCTATCTTTGGGATACAAACTTGAAAAAGTTACTATTCATATTATCGTTATGCTGTAGCCATGCAGTTTTTTCCCAGTATTATACAGGGTCCAACACTCCTTTTGGCCAAAACAGAGTACAATACAACGATTTTTTTTGGCAATCTTACGACTTTCAAAGGTTTAAAATACATTTCACCAAAGGGGGGAAACAACACTCCATTTACGTAGCTAAAACAGCTCATTTATATTTGGAAGAATTAGAAAAGTTTTTAGACTTCAAAACAGAAGAAAAAATTCATTTTATTGTCTATAATTCTCAATCGAAATTTCGACAAAGTAACGTTGGCCTAACCAATGATATCACTTCAAATATTGGAGGCACAGCTAAAATAGACGGGGAAAAAGTATTTATTTATTTTAATGGAAACCACGATGATTTTAATCGCCAGATCAAATCCGGCATTGCTGAAGTATTAGTAAACAAAATCCTATATGGAACGGATTGGAAACAAACGGTAAAAAATTCTTCTTTCATCAATCTCCCTACTTGGTTTAAAGAAGGACTTATTGATTACCTTTCCTTGAGTTGGAACACAAAAAAAGACAATGACCTTAAAGATCTAATATTAAGCGGGAAAACTGAAAAATTTCATTCCTTAAATAAAAATGAAGCAAGATTATTTGGTCACGGTATATGGCGATATGTAGACGAAGTTTTTGGGAAAAACATGATTCCAAACCTAATGTACATGATGAAAGTAAGTAAAAGTGTAGAAAGCGGCTTCATATATGTGCTTGGTGTTACCACAAATATGGTTCAAGAAGATTTTATTAACCATTATATGCTTCAATATAAAAATGATATTTCAAACAGCATTTCTCCTCTAGAAAAAACATTGAAAATCAGAAGTAAAAAAGAAAGAGTATATAGAGAATTCAAAACCAATCAAAATGGTGATAAAATAGCTTTTGTCGAACATTACTTAGGGCAATATAAAGTTAAAATCCATGATGTATCTAAAAATAAAACCAGAACAATATTAAAGGGAGATCATAAATTAAATAGAATTCCAGACCTATCTCATCCAATAATAAACTGGCATCCAAATGGAAAGGTATTAGCAATATTTGAAGAAAAAAAAGGGAGTATTGTTTTAAACTTGTATAATACTTCAGAAAAAAGGAAAAACCCAAGGCAATTATTAGACATAGAAAAAGTACTTAGTTGCTCGTATAATGCGAAAGGAAATAAAATAGTTTTTTCTGGAGTTAGAAATAGTCAAACAGATATTTATGAATATGCTGTTTTGGGCAATAGTCAAATACAACTAACCAACGACCTCTTTGACGATCTTGATCCAAAATATATCCCAAAAAGTGATAAAATAATTTTCTCCTCTAACCGAGATAACGTAAACAGCCTAAAGCCAGATATTCCAAACACCAACACATTTGATTTATTCACTATTAACAGAAAAAGTCAAAATATAAAACAGATTACCAACACCCCTAACTTTAACGAAAAATCTCCACAACCAACAAGCTTAACCAATTACCATTATTTAAGTGATAAAAACGGCATATACAACCACTTTCAAACTGTAGTAGACAGCACTATAAGTCATATTGACACAATAATCCACTATAGATACTACGACATTGTCCAACAACTATCCAATTATAGTAGAAATGCTGTGGAAATATCTTTCTCCCCAAATTCCTCAAAATACTCCTTTTTACACAAGATTAACGGGGAATACAAGTTCCATCTTGGCGACACTAAAAATCTTTTAATTTACGAGGATAAGCTTAAAAACACGTACTTTAAAAACAGCAGAAATGAAGATGTAAATATTGAAGGAAATTCTAACGAATCAAATGACAATAAAATCAACATTTTTAATTACCAATTTGAAAGTGAAAAAAAATCCAATACGTCTCAAAATAAAATGCAAACGCATTCAAAATCAAAATCTTCCAAATTCACCCTCCCGATTAAGAAAATATATAACATCAATTTTAGTGTTGGACAATTTATCATGCAGCTGAACCCAACTTTTAACAATTTGGCTTACCAAAGATATACTGGAAATGGTTTTAAAAATGCGGGATTTGATGGCTTTACTCTAATTCAAGCTAAAGATGTATTTGAAGATTATAAAATCACAGCTGGATTTAAAGGCCCTGTGCAATTAAACAATATTGGAATATTAGGGATATACGAAGACCTAAAGCATAGAATCGATAAAAAAACACAATTCTCTAGGCAATCCTTCGAAAATTTCTTCGGAGATAATAGCATAGAAAAAACAATTATAAACGACATAAAACACCAATACTCTTACCCATTTAGTGAAGTCTCTAGCATTAGACTAACCTCTAATGTAAGGTACGATCAAATTGTTACATTAAGTAGCTCTCCAAATACTTTGATAAAACCAAACGAAAATCACGTATTAGTTGGTGGTTTATTGGAATACGTTTACGATGCAACTAGACCACTAGCAATAAACATAAATAATGGATTCAGGTTTAAAACATGGGCAGAAGGCTATAGAGAAGTAAATCAAGAAAACACAGATTTTTTTGTTCTAGGACTAGACCTTAGAAATTACCAAAAGATACACCGAAATATTGTTTTTGCTTCAAGATTAGCAGCAAGCACTTCAATAGGCTCTCAAAAATTACTTTACTACCTAGGAGGGGTGGATGGTTACCTATGGGCCCAGTTTGACCCTACTATATCTCCAGACCCTTCTCAAAATTATCAATTTCAAACCATAGCAACTCCAATAAGAGGATTTTATCAAAATGCAAGAAATGGGAATTCTTTCATTGCTCTTAATAACGAATTAAGAGTTCCTATATTTAGCTATTTATCAAAAAAACCTATAAAATCAGATTTCTTAAACAATTTCATGGTTGTTGGGTTTGGAGATATTGGGTGTGCCTGGACCGGCAAAAACCCTTATTCATCTGATAATTCTTTTAATAATTTAATCATAAATGGACATAATTACACCATAGATGTTCAGAATCAAAAAGAACCCATTATATATAGCTATGGATTTGGAATTCGCTCTAGACTATTTGGCTATTATGTGAGAATAGATTGGGGTTATGGAGTTGATGACCACATAAAAATGCCCTCAATTACTCAGGTATCTTTATCTTTGGACTTTTAAACGTATGGATATAATAACATTTATAACCTTAGCATTAATTGGACTTACCGCAGGTATTGCCAGTGGATACGTAGGTATTGGTGGAGGTATTATCATTATTCCTGCTCTAATCTACTTTCTAAATTTAGAGCAACACCAAGCACAGGGGGCATCCATTGCTCTTATGTTACCACCAATTGGAATTTTAGCTTTTTACAGCTATTACCAAAATGGAGTTTTTAATTTAGCTCCTCCAAACAAACCTGAAAATAACCAATTAATATACTATTCGTTAATAATGGCAATTTTTTTCATTAGTGGTGGGTGGCTTGGGGCTAAATGGTCACTAAAAACCCCTGTTCACATTGTTAAATTAGTTTTTGGTGGCTTCATGCTGTATGCTGCCATTAAAATGATCTGGAACGGTCTAAATCATTATATTAAATGATAGAAGAGATTAAACATATTGCTAAAGAAAATCTTTCTGAAATTATAGCGTTAAGACAAGCCTTACATCAAAACCCTGAGCTTTCATTTAAAGAATTTGAAACTTCAAAAGCAGTACAAGAATTTCTACGACAAAACAACATCTCTTTTGAAGCTGGATTTGTTAAAACAGGGATTGTTGCTAAAATAGAAGGGCTAAATCCAGGAAAAAACGAAGTTGTTTTAAGGGCTGACTTGGATGCTTTACCAATTCAAGAGGAAAATAAAACGGATTATTGCTCCACCAACTCTGGCGTCATGCATGCTTGTGGTCACGATGTACATACAGCATCTCTTTTAGGTTCTGCTATAATCTTAAATAAGCTTAAAAATAAATTTGAAGGAACCATAAAATTAATCTTTCAGCCTGGAGAAGAACAACTACCTGGTGGAGCTAAACTAATGCTTGAAGAAGGAGTTTTAAAAACCTCCCCGAAAGCTTGCATTGCACAACACGTTTTCCCTGACCTTATTGCAGGTAAAGTTGGGTTTAAATCTGGCATATACATGGCTTCTGCTGATGAACTACATGTAGAGGTTAAAGGCAAAGGTGGACATGCTGCATTGCCCCATTTATTGAGTGACCCAATTTTAATGACCGCTCAAATAATTAATAGTCTTCAACAGATAATTAGCAGAAACAATAATCCAGATAATCCCTCGGTATTATCTTTTGGATACATTAAAGCTAATGGAGCAACGAATGTTATACCAGATAAAGTAATCCTTAAAGGAACGTTTAGAACATTTGATGAAGAGTGGAGAAAAATAGCGCATGTAAAAATGAAAAACATAGCCGAGTCAATTTGCCAAAGTGCAGGGGGAGAATGTGATTTTAATATTAAAGTAGGATATCCTTTTTTAAAGAATGATGTTAATGTTACACAGCGAGCAAGAAAAGCAGCAGAAAATTACCTCGGTAAAAAAAACGTAATTGATTTAGACTTAAGAATGACCTCAGAAGATTTCTCCTATTTCAGTCAAGTTGCACCATCTTGCTTTTATCGACTAGGAACGGGAGACGGAAATAGCACAAGACGTTTACACACCTCTACATTTGACATTGATGAATCAGCACTATCGATTTCTTCTGGTCTAATGGCTTATATCGCGCTTGAAGAATTGTCAAAATAAATAATAACCGTATTTAAATTAAACATAAACGTTATCCAATTTATATTGGAAATTCATTATATTAGTGTAAATACATCATCCCAATCATCAAATGATATCCACATCTATAGATTTAAAATCTGCACTCAATAAATACTTTGGGTTTGATTCATTTAAAGGTGAACAAGAAAAGGTGATTTCTAATTTACTTGACGGTAAAAACACCTTTGTCATAATGCCTACTGGAGGAGGAAAATCGCTTTGCTATCAATTACCAGCATTAATTAGTGATGGCACCGCTATTGTAGTTTCCCCATTAATTGCCCTTATGAAAAATCAGGTGGATGCTATTAGACAGGTTAGCGATAATGATGGTGTTGCTCATTTTATGAATTCATCTTTAAACAAAGGTGAAATAAACAAAGTGAAAAGTGATGTCACTAGCGGTATTACCAAGCTATTATACGTTGCCCCTGAATCTTTAACCAAGAAAGAAAATATTGAATTTTTGACTACAATATGTATTTCTTTTTTCGCCATTGATGAAGCACATTGCATCTCCGAATGGGGACATGATTTTAGGCCTGAATACCGTAGACTAAAGCCAATGATAAATGCTATTGATGACGTACCAATCATTGCATTAACTGCAACTGCAACACCTAAAGTACAAGGTGATATTCAAAAAAACTTAGGCATGACAGATGCTAAAGTTTTCAAAGCTTCTTTTAATAGAGCAAACCTTTTTTACGAAGTAAAACCAAAAAAGAACGTCCAAAAAGAAATTATACGATTTATCAAAGGAAGAATGGGTAAATCTGGAATTATCTATTGTTTAAGTAGAAAAAAAGTAGAAGAAATTGCCCAACTCCTTCAGGTAAATGGAATCTCTTCACTTCCCTATCATGCAGGGTTAGACCCAAATACTAGAGCTAAACATCAAGACATGTTTTTAATGGAAGAATCCGATGTTATTGTTGCAACAATTGCATTTGGAATGGGGATTGACAAACCAGATGTTAGATTTGTCATTCATCATGACATCCCAAAATCATTAGAAAGTTACTACCAAGAAACTGGACGTGCTGGAAGAGATGGTGGGGAAGGACATTGCTTGGCCTTCTACAGCTACAAAGACATTGAAAAACTAGAAAACTTTTTACATGGAAAACCACTTGCTGAACAAGAAGTAGGTCAACAGCTTCTTCAAGAGGTAGTTGCTTTTTCAGAAACAAGTATTAATAGAAGAAAATTCATACTGCATTATTTCGGAGAAGAGTTTGATGAAATAAATGGCCCGGGTGCAAAAATGTGTGATAACTCACAAAACCCTAAAGAAAAAATAGAAGGACAAGATAGTGTGAAATTAGCCCTTGAATGCGTCAAGTCTATAATGGGGAAACATAAAGTAAAGTATTTTGTAAACATACTAGTAGGTAACAGAACTGCAGAAATTAAAACCTACAAAGGAGATTCTAGCCCATTCTTTAACAAAGGGATAGAATTTGACGACCATTATTGGCATGCTGTTTTCAGACAAATCATAGTAGCTGGTCTATTAAAAAAAGAAATTGAAACTTATGGTACTCTTCATGTTACTGAAAAAGGAATTGATTTCATAAATAACCCTCATTCTTTCCAATTAATCAAAGAACATGATTTTAGCGACACGGACGATAACGATATACTTCTAAATCAAAAAAGTGGAGGTGGTGCTTTAGATGAAAAGCTTTTTAGCATGCTGAAAGATTTAAGAAAAGATATTGCTGGGAAAAAGAAAATACCCCCATTCGTTATATTTCAAGATCCTTCTCTAGAAGAAATGACAATGCAATACCCTATTACGATTGACGAACTTCATAAAATCAGTGGAGTTGGTAGTGGAAAAGCACTTCGTTACGGTAAGCCCTTCATAGAACTTATTGCAAAATATGTTGAAGAAAACAACATCGACAGAATACAAGATTTTGTCATGAAAAGCGTGGTTAACAAAAGCGGACAAAAAGTAAATATTATCACAAATATTGACAGAAAATTACCCCTAGAAGATATTGCTAAAAGTCAAGGTAAAAAAATTGAAGAATTGATTCTTGAAATTGAAAATATTGTTGCTTCTGGAACAAAAATTAATATTGACTATTATCTAAATACTATTTTAGACGAGGATGCTCAAGAAGAAATTTACGATTACTTTCTTGAAGATGCGGAATCTGATGAAATCTCTGCAGCCTTTGAAGAATTTGATGGTGATTACAGCGAAGATGAGCTTCGTTTGATGAAAATCAAATTCATGAGTGAAATGGCTAATTAATAAATTTTCACGCCATACCTGTTTTCATATCCCCTTATTCCAGATAGCCCACCAGAATGCAGTGCAATAATCTTTTTAGATGGGTTTATAATTTCTTTTTTTAAAATATCAATTAATCCATAAAACATTTTTCCAGAATAAATTGGATCAGTTTTTATCCCAGTAATTTCATAAAATAATTGCATGAAAAGTACAAGTTCATGATCGTACTTTGCGTAGCCTCCAAAATGATAATCATGTATTAAATTCCATTTAGCACGAGAATATTCTCCATAAACTTCCATGTATTTATCTTCAATCTCTTTTTCTAAGTTTTCGGCTCCTTTAAGAACAACTATTCCATTTACTTTTTGGTGGGCTTTTAAAGCATTAGAAATACCCGCAAGTGTAGTTCCAGTGCCAACATCACAAAATAATTCGTCAAATTCAATTGAAATTTCTTCTACAATTGCTTTACAACCATATAAACCGTATTTATTGCCCCCTCCTTCAGGAATGAAAAAATAAGATGGATAATTTTCTTCCGAAAACTGATTTACCCAAATTTTATTGGCATAATCGGTTCTTGACAAATGATGAATAACGGCTCCGTTTGCAATACATTTTTGAATAATATCATCGTTTTTTTTAGGTTTTTCCCCTCTGATTAATAACACACATGGGATTTTTTTTTTGTAACAAACGTAAGAAAGCGCCAGTATATGCGATGAAAAAGCTCCTCCCATTGATATCACCCCCTTAAAGGGTGAAGATTCATATTTTTCAATATTAAGCTTAAGCTTTCTCCACTTATTGCCAGAGATAATTGGATGAATTAAATCGTCTCTCTTAATAAACACTTCATTCTTAATCCCATAATAACTTAAATCTAGAGGAGCAATTGGAGAAGTATTTAATTTCATAAACTAAGGACGTGCAACGTGTATGATTTCTAAAACTGTTCTAAATGCAACGCATTTAGATGCGTATTTATCTTGGTGATCTTTTTGTAAAGCTGCTGCATGTTTTTGTTGGTACAAATTATATTCTTCCCACCCCTTGAGTAAATATTGAATACTATATGTCTTCCCGCCTTCTTCCTCTGCGTGTATTCTGGCAATTTTATTTTCTAAAAACAACCCTGTAGCTAAAACATCAGGAACATGCGTTTCCCGCATCCAATTCAACCATTCATCGCAAACTTTCTCATCTACATTTACAGTAACGTTATATAATATCATTAGGAATCTTTTATAATGTCTTGATTGGTGTTTCCTGCTAATTTCCGGTAACGTTTTCTAGCTTCAACAACATACAAGCTACCTGGAAAATCAAATAATATTTTTTTATAATACTCTTTTGCTAAGTTTAGATTTCCCAATTTTTCCTCGTAAATATTCCCTAGCATAAAAATCGCATTATCAACTAAAATAGAGGTGCTAAAATTTGTCTCTATTAGTTTTAAATAAATTATGGAAGAATCATATTGATGTAACTTTAGGTTGATTTCTGCTTTTCTTAATAAGATTTCATCATTAAGAGAATGATTCTCAAAGTTTTCATAAACAGAATCGTAAAAATTCATTGCCTCCTTGTATTGGAACTGATTTTTCAACATATCTGCACGAGCAAATAATTTCATGGCAGTTTCTGAAGTATCCATGTTGTAATTATCCGTTATTAACACAGAAAGTTCTAATGCGTCATTAGCAATTAGTTTGGAAGTGGAAGCCTTTAAAACATCTAACTGAGCCTGACACCAATCAAATTCTCCTGCGTAATAATAAACTTGTGCATTTTTAAATTTTGCTTGATGACCTAAAGGATCATTTTTAAACATTTTCTCAATTTGCATATACATTAATGACGCTTCCCATATATTGTTTTCAAGCACCAAAACATCTGCCAATTGTAATTTCAACTCGGCTTTATCTTTATCTTTTATCTCGTTAATTTTCATGGCTTCATTCAGATGTTCTTTAGCTGATTTCCTATCCATTAAATAATAAGCTTCTAAATCCGATAAGTCTTTTAATAATTCATACTTCCTTTTACTTAAATCATACATGCCAGATGAGACATTTAATTTATACAAGGATTGCAAATAATTAGACTTTAATTCCAGTAATTCATTTTCTGTTATCTCCCCACCATAAATAAGTTTTTGCTTTAATGTTTTAAGCCTTTTATTCTCTGCAGAAAATTTTCTTTCAATAGACTTTGTGTTTTCTAAAACTTCGTCAAAACAAAGCAAAGCAACCTTGAAGTTGTTATTATTGAGAGAAGTCATTCCTAAATTATAAATTTCACGACCGTCTTTATTCAATTTTTTATCCAATGCCTTTATCTGAATAAACGCATTTTCGTAGTCGTTATCCAGCAAATAAAACCAAGATAGAATTTTAACGTATTTGATTTTCTTAGGGTTTAATTGAACTTTTTTAACTAAAGCTTTTCTTAAAATTTCTTTTTCTTTTAATTGAACTTGGAAGTCAATGCTATTTGCCAAGCCATTTTGAACTGAACCAATGTATTTTTCATCCTCTTCCAAAAGCTCAAGGAATGTATTAATCATCTTATCAATCTCTCCCATTTTATTATATAACAATGCTATTTTAGAATGATAAGCCATGGGGTTTTTGATATTGACCTTACTCCCCTTCAAATAAGTACTTAAAGCCCTTCCCTGATCACCAACCTTTTCAAAAGCAATTCCCAAACCAGAAACAGTGCTATAAGAGGATTTACTGCTTATCGTATTAATTGCCTTTTCAAACTGCTGTGTTTTTTTAGCTAATTTATCCTGATAACCAAAAATCATACCCAGATCAACTAAAAGTGCTAAATTTTCTGGTGATTTCTTGATCGTTGATTTGCACAACTTTTCTGCTTCCTTAAAGGCCTCTAATTCAATAAGGGATGCTCTGTAATAATCGTAAATTTCCTTGATTTTTTCCTGGTCTTGAGAGATCTTCTCAAAATAAAGGACTGCTTTTTCAAAATCTCCTTCTAAATAATAATTCTTAGCTAATTTTAAATCTAAATCGGATGTTTTCTGAGCATTAAATACGGCAACTAACCCAAATAAAAGGAATATGAATAATTTACTTTTCATTCTTCTTGCAATATTTTTCTGCAAAGGTTTTTACATAAGGATACAAACTATCGTTTGTTTCTATAATGAAATTATACAACAAGGTTAGCTCATGCAAATCACTAAATATCATATCAATATTTTTGTCTTCCAGGTTTAAATAAAGTGGTATTGAATCTGCCGGAATAAAATTATTTTGAAGATCTGTGGCTAACATTTCTAGTTGAGAAATTTCATTAGATAAGTTTTCTTTTGTAATACTATAACTATTAAAAAAATCTGGTGTTGATTTTTTCATCCCCTTGTAATTATTCATCGCCTGAGAAAACTCATTCTCTGCACTATCAACGCATTTCTTGACTAATTCAAGGTTTGAATTATAACCATTGGCTGCTTTTGTCACTAAAGAAGGTTCTATGGCTTCAAATGTATCGTTAGCTGTCGTTATTTTATTTTTTAATTGTTCTAATTTTTCAGAACCTTTATAGTTGCATGCGCTAAAGAAAATTATTAGAAAATAAATTGACGCGACCTTTCTCATCATATTATATCATTTTAAACCCTGTATAAGGGACCAAAACTTCTGGAATTAAAATCCCATCTTTTGTTTGATTTATCTCCAATAATGATGCCATAATCCTAGGGAGCGCTAATGCACTTCCATTTAAAGTATGGGCTAACTGAATGTTATTATTTTCGTTTCTATATCTTAATTTCAATCTATTGGCTTGAAATGTTTCGAAGTTGGAAACAGAACTTACTTCAAGCCACTTGTCTTGTCCCGCAGAATATGTCTCAAAATCATAAGTTAAAGCCGATGTGAATCCTAAGTCTCCCCCACATAATTTCAACTTTCTAAGAGGTAGTTTTAATTTTTTTATCAAAGTCTCTACATATTCAACCATGTTTTCTAAGGTTGAATAACTTTCAGCTGGATTTGTTATCTGTACAATTTCTACTTTATCAAATTGATGTAAACGGTTCAACCCTCTTACTTCTTTCCCATACGAACCGGCTTCTCTTCTAAAACAAGGCGTATATCCAACATGTTTTACTGGGAGATCTTTAGCTTCTAATATTATATTTCTATACACATTTGTAATAGGAACTTCCCCCGTTGGAATTAAATACAAATCTTCTTGAGTAATATGATACATTTGACCTTCCTTATCTGGAAGTTGTCCTGTCCCATAACCCGATGCCTCGTTTACTAAATGAGGAACCATCAATTCATTATAACCATTTTTGATTGCTTCATTCAAGAAAAACTGTATCAAGGCTCTTTGCAGTGTAGCTCCTTTCCCTTTATACACTGGAAAGCCAGCACCAGTAATTTTAACTCCAAGTTCAAAATCAATTAAATCGTATTTCTTACACAGTTCCCAATGGGGTAAAAAATCATCAAAATCATTTTTAGATATAGTATCTTCATAAACTATTTCATTATCAATATCCTTCGCTCCAGCAGGGACACTAGAATTAGGTACGTTAGGGATTTGGTAAAGTAATTGTCGAATTTCTTCTTCAAGTAGTATAAAGTTAGCTTTTAATGCCTTTATTTTCTCTTTGAGCTCTGTTGTCTCTAATTTAAGCTTATTAGCTTCTTCTGGATTGCCTTCTTTGAATTTTTGACCAATTTGAGCTGAAATACTATTCATTTTAGCAGATTGATCGTCTAATAGCTTTTGTGCATCTCTCTTTTCTTCGTCAAGAATAAATAATTTATTAATCGTCTCAGATAAGTCAACTTTTCTTACAACTTTCAATTGCTCAATAATTGACTCCTTATCCCTTCTTATTCTTTGTATTTCAAGCATGTTTATTCTGTGTGATTTGGATTCACAAAACTATTAAAAATTGGTGTTAGCAAAAAAAATGGTAAAAAAAAAGCGCTATATAGCGCTTTTTAAAACCATTTTAAGATTTTATTAATTTTCAAGCGGTGTTACAGAAACAAAAGATCTATTGTTTGCTTTTTTTCTGAATTCCACAATTCCATTAGTTAAAGCAAATAATGTATGATCTTTTCCGATACCTACATTTTGACCTGGATAATGTTTTGTACCTCTTTGTCTTACAATTATATTACCAGCAACAGCTAGTTGTCCACCAAAGATTTTCACACCTAATCGTTTCGATTCTGACTCTCTACCGTTCTTAGAACTTCCGACTCCTTTTTTATGTGCCATTTTAAATAATTTTTAAGATTAATATCTAACTCTCTTTTTTTGCAGCTGCCTTCTTAGGTGTAGCTGTTTTAGCTTTTGGCGTAGCACTTTTCGCAGCCGCCTTCTTAGGGGCAGCTTTCTTAGGTGCTGCAGCTTTTGTTTTTGCTGTTGCCTCTTTAGTTTCTTTAGCTGGAGCGGCTTTTTTAGGAGCAGCTTTCTTTCCAATCTCCTTAATTAGGATCTCTGTTAATCTTTGTCTATGACCATTTTTAACTTTATATCCTTTTCTTCTTTTCTTTTTAAAGACAATAACTTTATCGCCTTTAAGGTGTTGTTCTATTTTTGCAATAACCTGAACACCTTTTACAGCTGGGGCGCCTACTGATACTTTTCCGTTATCATCTAATAAAAGTACATTCTCAAAAGTAACTTTTGATCCTGGTTTTCCTTCTAATTGATGAACGTAGCATCTTTGGTCTTTTTCAACTTTAAATTGTTGCCCTGCTATCTCTACAATTGCATACATGCTCAATAAATTTTAAACTTGTTTATAAAAAATCGGGTTGCAAATGTATGTACTTTTCTTTACTTCTCACAATTTACCATTAATAATTCACCTAGAAAGATGAGTTTTAATAAGAAATTGTTTAGTACATTCAAGAAATTAAGTAGTAAATCTCCTTCAAAGTTAACCAATTATTAAAATTTACAATGTCCGGGACATCCTTTAGTCGACTTTCGAAAAAACTAGAACTCAATGAATTTAAGTTGAATTCACTACTTGAAATAACTAAAGCAATAAATAACAATTTAACCATTCAAAATATCCTTAAGATCTTTGAATATATTCTAAGAGAGCAATTAGGGATAAGTAAATTAATTTTATATGAATTTAATCAGAAAGAATGGAATTGTATACTTCATTTTGGAGCTAGAGGGCTAAATAAAAAAATAAATGTAGAAGATGAATTGATTCATATTCAAGACATCACCGTCATTGAGTCCTCGTCCATAGACACAATAAACTCATTTGACGTAATTATACCAATATTACACAAAGACAACCCGCTAGCATATCTTTTAATTGGGGACCTAGAGGAAGACGCTATCAGCATAAGTCCAGGCATTAAACACATGCCTTTTATTCAAACGCTAGCCAGTATAATTGTAGTCGCAATAGAAAACAAAAGGTTTTCAAATGAATTATTAGAACAAGAAATAAATAAACGGGAAATGGAGTTTGCAGCAGAAATGCAAAAACTATTGTTCCCTACTAAATTACCTTCCAATAAATACATTGATGTAGCTGCTAGGTACGAAGCCAAGCATTTAGTAGGGGGTGATTATTATGATTTTCTTATGCTTAATGATGAAGAATATTTCTTTTGTATTGCAGATGTTTCAGGGAAAGGCGTATCGGCTGCCTTACTCATGAGTAATTTTCAAGCTAAGTTAAGAGCAAATATAAAGTACAACCATAAAAACATGAGCTTGAACGACCTCGTTTACGAGCTAAATGAAGATGTAAATAACGCAGCCAAAGGGGAAAAATTCATCACTTTTTTTGCAGGTCATTATAATTACAAAACTAAAACACTGCAATACATTAATGCCGGACACAACCATCCGATACTTCTCGATGAAAATGAAACAAGATTTCTAAATAAAGGATGTATTGGTCTTGGAATGCTAGAAGAAATTCCGAAAATTGAAATTGAAAAAATAAAACTAAAGAAAGATGCCATCTTAATATGCTATACAGATGGTCTTGTTGAATTAGAAAACAGCAACGATGTCCCCTTTGAAACAGCTAATCTTATAAAAATTGTAAGGCAAAACTTCACACTTCCCATGAAAGAATTAGACAATAAAATATTTTCTCGACTTGAGGAATTTAAAGGAGATAAAGATTTATTAGATGATACAGCTGTCATGAGCTGTAAATTTTACACTTAATCAATTAAGCATACGAATTGCTTTTTCCAATGATTTAATAAAATAATCAACTTCTTCTTTCGTGTTATAAAATGCGAAACTAGCTCTTGCAGTTCCACTTATTCTATAAAAGTCCATTAGCGGCTGAGTGCAATGATGACCTGTTCTAATAGCAATACCCATTTGGTCTAGTATTGTCCCAATGTCAAATGGATGTGAGCCATCTGCAATGAAAGAAATAACACTAGCTTTTTTTGCTGCTTGCCCAATAATTCTAATTCCTTTAAGGTTGTTTATTTTTTCGGTGGCATAGTCCAGTAATTCTTCTTCCATT
>Ga0066849_10000440_pt1 | contig 16745 bp, 19 predicted proteins | sample ETNtaG_9_FD_65492 | JGI IMG/M metagenome (GOLD analysis project Ga0066849, IMG submission 65492) | Marine microbial and viral communities from oxygen minimum zone, Eastern Pacific Ocean - ETNP201406SV69 | ecosystem: Environmental > Aquatic > Marine > Oceanic | place: Pacific Ocean: Eastern... | reverse complement strand
CTCAACATCGTGATTCCAGAAAACAGCAATCATTTGCTCAGCCAACTGATGTTCATGTTCGAATACAATGTTCGTCATGGAACAGTTATTGGTATCGTTGGAGCCGGTGGTATTGGTTATTACATCAGTACATATCTCAAGTTTCTCCAGTACGACAAGGTGTTTGCCTTGCTGATTCTAATATTTGTTGTAGTGGTTATCATCGACCTGCTGTCTCTAATGATGCGGTCTTTTGTTAACGAAGAGGGCGATGTGAGAAAGCCGACATGGCTGGAAATGTTGATGAAGGCAAGAAAGCACAAGGGCGCCGCTGAAAAGGAATCTTAATCAATCCGCAGCAATGTGTAATGAGCCGTCCTTGTAGAATATCTGGATTCGGTCGGATGCTTTCTTACTCAGTGCAGAAATAGCTTCGTAGACTTCATCCTCTGAAACCTTGAATGTCTTCGCAGCGTCTTTTGTTGACCACGGTACGACATGGAATTCACTCTTTGACAGCCATTTCAATAACCTGGCTTCAAATTCAGAGAGTTCCTCGGACATAGTACGCTCACGAGGCTTTTACTCAAAACAGCACCGATGGACTTGGTTATCCAAGAGCAACCATACGTCTGCAACATTCTTCTGCATCAATATCTCCATCGAGCAGCGTATTGAGTGCTTTTGTAAAGGGTACATTAAGTCCGCTGTCTTCAGCCCGCTCAATAAACATCCGGGTCGCTCTTACTCCTTCAGCCACCATATGCATCTCCTCCAACGCTTGCTCAAGGTTGAGTCCAGTGCCGAGTTTTTCCCCCATGCTACGGTTTCTTCCATGAGGTGAGGTTGCTGTAACATACATGTCTCCAAGGCCAGCTGGACCGAATGCAACCTCTGCTCGCGCTCCAAGTTCGGCAAGGAGAAGGCACCCTTCTTTGAAACCAGACATGAAGATGGCCGCCTTGAGATTGTCACCGCCGAGGTCCCCTACTTGCTTCAATCCGTCTACAAGGCCACACGCAAGTGCTACTACATTCTTGTAGGCGCCCCATAATTCAGCACCCACTGGATCACTTGCTGGATGAAGAATGAAACTCGGCGTGCTGAGTGTACTTGCTAGGCGATTGGCTACAGCGTCGTCTTCACTGGCAACTAAAGCGGTGGTCATGACGCCACCAGCCGCCTCTGGAGCGATGGTGGGGCCGGTTAGGACCGCAAGAGGATTGGCTTTACCGGCTTCTTTGAGCATCCCATGAATCGCTTGAGAAATCAGCCTTTTTCCAGGCGCTAGGCCTTTAGCCAGATCAAGAAGGACATGGCCTGGCTGGAGGTGCGGCATGATGTCTTGAACAACATCAAGGATGACGGAAGAGGGAACTGCAAGGACGATAATTTCACTTCCATCAAGTGCTTCAGAAAGGTGCATGGTGGCATCCAATCCCCGAACAGGGTGGTCGGGAAGATACTTTGAGTTGATATCATCAAGGGTAATTGATTGATACACTTCTTCTTCAATGGTCCAACCTTTGACTTTGTGACCTTCAAGCAACCACAGACGTGCAATAGCAGTTCCCCAGTTTCCGAGTCCTAAAACAGCGATATGCGCCATAGCAATCGTCTGCTTCGCTACTTCTTTGGTTTATACCATTTCCCGATGAAATCAACGACTTTATGCGGTTTTTAGAAGTTGAAGGTTAACGCCATCAAAACAAGTCTTCGTCTTCTTCTTCAAAATCAAAGACATCGTCTTTGGCTTCCTTAGCTTTTGCAGGAGCCTTCTTTTTGTCTTTTGCTGGTTCCTTTTCGTCTTTCTTTTCGGGCTCGGGAACAGGCTCTTCTTTTTTGGGCTCAGTCGCTTCTTCACGAGCTTGAGCTTGCTGATTTTCACTGGTTTTCAATTCTTCTTCACTCTTTCCAGTTTGAAGAGCAAGCGCTCTCCTTCGGTCTTCTCGGGCTTTACGCTCGAGTTGCCTGTGACGAGATTTCTCAATGTTTTGCATCATGTACATCGCATCGTGCTCCAACAGAGGAGAGTCTGAAATCAAGGTGATATCCAACCATCCGCCATCTTCAACGATGAATTCAGCTAGAGGTTCAAAGTTGAGGTCGGATTTTTTGATTTGAGTGTAATGCATTGCATTTCCAGTTCGATGCTCTACTCCAGAGAAATGGCAGTAAAATTCCTTGGTTCCAATTGATTCTCGAACCATATCAAACAACTCCCCGTAGTCTTCAGAGGTACGCATACGGCCGTGGCCACGAGCATGAATATGAGCGATGTTGAGGACAGGAATAGTGCCTTCAACGTGATTGACAACTTCAAGAACTTCTTCCAAACTACCCCAGAGTTCTTGGCGCCCTGATGTTTCAACGCCAATCTTTGATGGCGTTCCATCCTTTATCCATGGGAATACAGGAAATTCATCTTCATCGTCATTCCAAATATCGTGGATGCGGTCAACAATTCCAGAAAATACATTGGCCACCTGTTCGTTTGCTTGGTGCCCTCTTCCAAATTCGCCGTAGTGACCTGCGTGGAGTGTGATGTGACGGGCATTAATCGTTCGAGCTGCTTGTAGGGTTGCTTCAATCTTAGCAAGTGAACGGCCCCGTTCAATCTTATTGCCTAGCAGTTCTGAGTAATATGGTCCGTGAATGTTCATCTCAAAATCGGTCTTGTTGGCTAGGACGCCTGCTTGCCAATATTGTTCAAAATGTTGAGGCGCAACCATGCGAACTGTTTGGACTTCCATTGTCTCAAGACCAAGTGAGATAATATCGTCCATTCCTTCAACAATTGTGCGTCCCTTGCATGACAATGGAACGCCTGCTGGACCTAGTTTGATTGGCATATTTCCCCCCCCGCGAAACCAACCCAAGGTGCACCCTATGATAACCTCTTTCTGTTGGCTGTCCGCTGTCATGGTGGCTCGGTGGTTGTTTCGATGGTAATTGCATACGACTCTTCATGAAGGTGAGGCTACAGCCACCTTCATGGACGCTCGTCTAGAAAAGGCTATCAAGGCCTTCAAAAACGGTGAGCCAGTTTGCCTTTTTGATTCTGAAAAGCGAGAAGGTGAAACTGATTTATTGTTCCCTGGCGAACATGCAACTCCAGCAACCATGCGTCAGTTGCGTCAAGACTGTGGAGGGCTTCTATTTTTGGCCATTGGAGATGACGTCGGTGAATGCTTTGGCCTTCCATTTCTTCAAGACATACATACGGAGCCAACAGCGGTTGAGCAATTTCCTGTCTTGTCCCGCTTGGTGACCAACGACCTGCGTTACGACGCACGGTCAGCGTTCACACTCTCATTGAATCATCGTGAAACCTACACAGGAATCACCGATCACGACCGAGCGCTAACAACACGCCGTTTCGCACAGTTGGCAAAGGATACGATGGAGCGTGGAGATGATTCTGAAACAGCCATGGAATCTCTCGGAGCGGAGTTCCGAACACCAGGGCATATTCCTGTTTGCCGAGAAGCAAAGGGGGGGCTGTCTCGTCGCCAAGGCCACACGGAACTGGCAGTAGGGCTTGCACGCTTGGCAGGCATGACGCCAGTAGTCATCGGCGCAGAAATGCTCCAGCCAGACGGCGACTTTGCGCTGAGCGTCAACGACGCCCGCGAATGGGCCAGTCAACGAGGTATACCTTTCCTGGAAGGGGCTGATTTGATTCAAGCATTCAGCGAAGTTGGACCGTCATCCTCATGAAGAGCGAACGCTCCGTTCCCAAAGGTGATACTGTGAAACGCATCATGGCAGTTGGAGTTTTTGACCTGCTTCACGCTGGTCATCTTCATTATCTTGAACAAGCCAAAGCACTTGGCGACCACCTTACAGTGGTAGTTGCTCACGATGATACTGTTCGCAAGCGCAAGCACGACCCAATCACTAATCAAGACCTCAGAAAGCGCATGGTTGAAGGGCTCAAACCGGTTGACAAAGTCATTGTTGGCAACCCTCCAGAAGTTCCAATCTTTGACATATTGCCAGTCATCAAGCCGAACACCATTGCTCTTGGATACGACCAAGAGCACGCCGAAGAAAACATTCGTTCAGCTCTCAAGTCCCGAGGGTTTGATTCTATAGAGGTCGTTCGCGTTGAAGGACTTACTGACGACCTTGACGGAACTCGCAAAATAATTGCCCGAATTCTGCAACGTGCGGCTCGAAAGGAGGAATGAGGATGTTTACCGGAATCGTTCAGGGTAAAGGGACCCTTCTCTCACGCCAAAAAGGTGAACGTGTTGAGACGCTCACCGTTGAATTACCCAATGCGGCTGGACTTGAGAGAGGAGCAAGTGTAGCCATCAACGGTGTTTGCTTGACAGCAACTAATATTGACGGCCAAAAAGTCGCCTTTGATGTCATTCCCGAAACACTGGAGCGAACCACCTTGGGGGCGACTACTATTGGCGAATCCGTCAATGTCGAACGTTCGCTCAAGATGGGAGATGAACTCGGAGGGCATTTGCTTTCAGGGCACATCATGGCGATGGTGAACGTTGTTCGCCTCACTCCACAAGGAGAAGGAATTGACCTCGCAATGAAAGCGCCTCAACACCTCATGAAATACATTCACGAAAAAGGATACATCGGACTAGATGGAACCTCCCTCACTATTGGTGAGGTTAAGGACGATGTATTCAATATCCATCTTATTCCCGAAACGCTGAGTTTGACCACCTTTGGAGAGACTTCAGTCGGAGACTTGGTTAATGTTGAAATTGATTCCATGACGCAAACGGTAGTGTCAACCGTAGAGAGAATGATGAAACAGGAGAACTGAGGTGGCAATACATGAGCAAAAACATCGGCATAGTCTGTGGGTCCTTCCATCGTGAAGAAGTAGAGAGGATGCTTGGATGGGCGAGTGAAGAAGCTGCTGAGAACAACATGAAGATCACTCAAGTTGTATGGGTTCCCGGTTCAATGGAAGTCCCACTTGCACTTGACCGCATCCTCGAATCTTGCGATGCAGCCGCCTGTTTAGGAATCATTGAGAAAGGTGAAACACAACACGGGCTCGCTATGGGGCAAGCTGTCATCAAAACCATCCTTGAACTACAGTTAAAACACAACAAACCCATTGGTTTGGGAATCATCGGACCAGGTGCTGAACCTCATCACATTGAACCACGCCTTGAACCTCATGCAAGAGCAGCAGTGTTGGCTCTTATTTGAGCGATGAAATATTTCTAAGGGCTTCGTCTTCGGATTTCATCTGAGAAGAAATTCATGACTTTGCTTTCAACACGCTGAATTTGCGCTGAAAGTGTAGATTTGGAAACACCCAAAAGTTCAGCAAGTGTGGTGAGGGTGATCTTTCTTTGAGGGTCGTAAAATCCCTCTCTAATCGCAATATCATAGACTTGACGTTGTCGTTCTGTCAACAACCGGCTCGAGGTGCTTCGAGTGGACACTAATCGGTGTGGAATATTTTCGTGCTTAAATTCTTCAATGAGTTTTCTCATTTTGTGTCTATCGCATTCAATCACCCAATCAACCCATCCATCACGAATTTCAAATGGGGTTCTTGGAATGACGTGCAATTGCAACAAAGGTTTGAGGAAACCCCCTCCTCCAGCATTAATAGTTACATGATAGCGATTGCTTTCAACCATTTCAAAGTCTGCTACTCCAGGGTGAGTCATGATGGTGGTCGACAAATCTTCGGTTGAAGAAATGATACCTGATCCTTGACCTTTGGCCAAGGCCATGTGTTCGTCTATTCGAATAATAGAAGAAGGATGGCTTCTGGAAACATCGCCAGCCCAATGTCCGTTGGGTAAACGTACTTCAATTCTCATTTGGTGCGTTGTTTTGTTCTCTTCTCGTGGTTGTGACTTTATCGCCATGCTAAATCTCCCAAAACCCTCAACTCAATACAGTGGAGTGACAATTGTTCAAAAACAGTCGTCATAAATAGCATTTGGGCGAACATCTCTTTACGAACATGTTCGTGCTGCTCATTAGTCATCCATTGATGAGTTCATTTGTTCCATGGTGATGATGAAAATAGCCGCAAAACCTACTCCCAAAAGGATGGTTGCGATCTCTCCTGAAGTGAATCCATCCGGTCCATCAACAATAACCGCCTTTTTTGATGTGGTTATGCTTGTCGTGTCTTTCGTCCAGTGGTCACCACTTCCAGCTATACCATCGCCATTCACAGCATTACCGTATGTTGTGAAGGTTACAACAGTACCTTTGGAAGGTGCGTTCCATTGAACCGTCCAAGTCCGCTCATCGTTTCCTTCAGAGGTATGTGTTGCCTCTCCATCAAGTATTTGCGTGAATATGTCCATTGAACCAAGGGTTCCAGTTGAAGCCCGAAGATTGAATCCTCCAGTGTTCAATCCGCTCGATTCTGGACCAGTGAGATTCACATAAACAGTGTATGATTCACCGTGAGTCCAATTGAGGGGAACGCCTTCCACTGTCAGAGCAGCCTCATCTGAAATAGCGCCATCTCCATGACATGTACATCCTGAATTAACACCATTTATTCCACTACTATAGCCGTTTGATAGGGGTGCTATGAATATCAATAGAAATGCGCAACTTACTCCAATGAGGTACCTCATGGTGGTGCCTTAACCTTCTATATCACAAAGGTTAGAACGAACATGTAAGCCCAACATCTCAGATGCCTTTTATCGCAAAAATGGGTATTGCTCAACAATTCGAATACGACTCCACCACGAACCGAGCCCCCATGTGTCTCCACAGCGCATGTTCGCCATGCCAAGGCAGAGGATGGCATAGATTAGGTGATGGTCGAAAAAAGGATTGTGTTCCTGTGGTATCGCAGATAACCAAATCATGAACAACATGAATGCACCAGAATAACCGCCAATCTGTGTACCCATTCCTGTGATGAATGCTAAGCCTACCATAAGTAGGCCAATCATGAAAAGCCATTCAACAGTAACACTGGTAGAAAGGCTTTGGAACCAATCTGCAAAAGGCCCTTGAGTGCTGTATTTGAGAAAACCTTGGGTTGGGTGACCACCGTTCACCCAGGCCTCCTCGCATCCAAATTTAGCTGATCCACCAACATTGCATGTAGAATCCCCTAGGCCAAACGTTCGGTCCAAAAATGGCCATAAAAATACACAGCCCATTGCAATTCGAATCAGTGACCAATATCGCTCTTGAAGGAAATTAAACATGGTTGTTTCCTGTTCCGATTCTGCTTGAATTGGCGACATTAGGCATCTCCATATGGCGCATATGGAGGATATGTAGAGTATCCTACGCCGAACATGTCCCACTTACATCAGTTTCGTAGACATTCTAACTACCCTCTGACATATTCCCCGCAGTTGCACCTGCCTTGGGTTGAACAGAAAAAACACCGCTCTCAGTATTGGAGGTTTTTCCACAAAAAATCGCACAGTCAACAATCACTGAACCAGCACCAGGGATGTCAATTTGACACATTCCAGTACTCGAAAAGGCATACTCTCCCGGTGCGGGTGCGGTAAAGACCACACTGCTAGGGTGAGTCAAATCAAATGAATATGAGAGATTCAAATCAGGTACAGTGAGTGAATCAGCGATGAAGTGCTGTTCGTCGTATTTCCTAAAATGGAGACGTACACATTCATCTTCCTCAAATTCAATTGATGCGGTTTCAAACGTCATGTCGTAATTGACACAACCGTCATCAATCATCGTTTGATCTTTGCACTCCTCCAAGAAGGAGCCCACCTCTTCATCACAAATGCTGGTTGACTCAGTGAACATCAGATTCGATGAAAATGATATCAGAACCATAATGGCACAAATCAAATGCCCTTTGGCAATTTTCCAATCATTCTCCATCTTCATCGTAAACGGTGGTGTTTTCCGCACCAGTCACAGAAATAATGCCTATGGCTCCTTTGTGGAAGGCACGTGTAAGGGCGTGGTCAACCAAGATGTAGTTCGCAGGAACTTCAAAGACAAGGTCAACAATAACAGCTCCACCTGGGGCAACTATAACGGTTTGAACGCTTTCCAATGGAGCACTTTCGGTGCTTGCTAGATTGTAGGCTCGGTCGAAAATCTCACCAATGACGTGGAATGATGAAATGGTATTTGGACCTCCAACTCCGAAATAAATCCTCATTGATTCTCCGACATTTGCTTTGATGGTATCATCTCCAGTGAAGGTTGCAAATTTGCCATTGAACACGACGTAGGTTGGGCGTTCGTCAAAGAGCGCATCAACATCCATTTCTTGATGACCTTCGGTGCCAGGGCGCCATTTTGTGTACAAATCGCCCTGCATGACGTAAATTTCTTTGTCGACTTCCGGCAGTGGAACTTCGGGTTCAATGTAGATCATTCCGTACATGCCTTTGCTGATGTGAGTTGGGATGTCAGGTGTCGCGCAGTGGTACACATAGAGTCCAGAATGCATGGCAAGGAAGGAGAATGATGTCGATTCTCCTGGAGCGGTCGTCGTTGCTTCAGCTCCGCCTCCTTGTCCAGTTACAGCATGGAAATCCACGTTGTGATGCATCATGCTTTCAGCACGATTGCTGAAATGAACAATTACAGTATCGTTAATTCGTGCTCGGAACATTGGCCCTGGTACGGTTGCGTTGTACGTCCAATATGTGAAGGTCGTACCAGGTTCAAGCTCTGCAGTGACCTCAACAGCCTCAAGATAGATGTGAACCGTGGTTGATGTGTTGCGCCCTGTTGGTCCAGGAATATCGTAAGGGTCCTTGGCGATATTGTCAACATCGACGGTCAATGCTGGGCCGATGTTTTCAATTAGCGTTGTACTTGACTGCCCAGAACCAACAATGAGCGTTCCGACCATTCCACCAGCACGGTGCCCTGCAATGCTACAAAAGTATGCAAATTGGCCCTGAGTATCAGCAACAAAGGTGACAGAATCTTCAGATCCAGATTCAGTCAATTGTTTTGTCGCAACATCATAACCTTCTACGGAAATATCGTGAAGATTCATTTCACCCATTTCCAAGGTTATGGTCACACGATCACCGGTTTGTACCGATAGTTCGGGGTTGACCAGGCCGTCGATGGAACCACCAACACCGATGTAGGACATTTCCTTGCCTTTGAGTGTGAATTCAACGTCATTGTACATGACTACGCATTTACCATCAACCAGCTCTGTATCCTTGCCACAGGTTGTCGTCGTTTCTTCGTCTCCCAAACAGCCAGAGAACCCAGCAGTTATCATCACAAGTATCATTATCATTACATTTATTTTTCTCATCGTAATACCACCTCTAGTGGTTGTTTCGTGGTCTGTGTTGGGTATTATAGCCCCGGCCACGAACATATTAGGCGGAGGTGTACGATTCCTCACTCGCCCTCTTGGGCGAACGGGTGACCAATAGAATGGTCAAAATTATGAGGTGGTGGAGGGGATGAAACTGTCCATTCAAGGGTTGACCCATTCCATGGGTTTGGCCCTGCGATCTCACCGTGTTTCATACTGCGCCAGAAGTTGTAAAAGAACAACAATTGCCCAGCAAAGACCACAAAACCACCAATGGTAGCAATAAGATGAGCGACTTCCCAGCCAGCTGATTCTTGATAGAAATATATTCTTCGGGGCATGTCAGTCAGACCAAACAAGGGAATCCATGTGAGGTTAATTCCAATAAATGTAATCCAGAAATGGTACATTCCCAATTTCTGGTCCATCATTCGACCGAACATCTTCGGGTACCAATAGTAAATTCCACCCAAAGTCATGACTGCAACGGCACCCAGCGTATAGTGGAAATGCGCAACTAGATAATAGGAGCCTCTCAAATTGACATCCATGGCGACACTTGAGAGGTAGACACCAGTAATACCTCCAACAAGGAAAATACCGATGGCTCCGGTCACGAAGACAAGAGGAAGTTTTTTCCAATCTGGCTTTGAGCGATAAAAAGTTGCTAGCAAGGAGAGATAAATCAAACCGAATGGAACGCTAACAAGTTCCGTTCCAATGGTTTCAATTTTCCTGAATGTAGGATTGATTCCAGTGATGAACATATGGTGTGCCCATACCAATACCGATATGATTGAGGCAACAACCAAGGAATAAATGATGATTTTTCGTCCGTAAAGTGAACGACGGACCGTGTTGGGGATAATTTCCATGGCCATTCCCAATCCTGGTAGGAGGACAATGTAGACCTCGGGATGTCCGAAGAACCAGAAAATATGCAACCACCATGTTGTTCCATCGATGCTTGGGTCAAAGAACATGGTTCCAAAGACTCGGTCACCAACAAGCATGAGCACCGCTGCCATGAGTGCAGGGAACACCGCGAGCATCAAAATGACGGTAAAAAGAATGTTCCATGTGAACATGGGCATCTTCATCAATGGCATTCCAGGTGTTTTCATTTGCAAGATTGTGACAAGGAAATTGACCGTGCTAAACGTGACAGAAAGAATCAACAAAACCAGCCCAGCACCCGCCAGACTTATTCCAGCACCAGGGCTGTATTCTATGCTCGTCAAGGGGCTATAGAACGTCCAACCAGCATCCGCAGCGCCACCAAAGAAGAATCCACTTGCGGCAACGAGGCCGCCAAAGAGAATCATCCAAAATGACATTGCATTGAGACGTGGGAAGGCCATGTCCTTGGCTCCAATTTGAAGAGGGACAATGTAATTTGCAAAAGCAAAGGACATTGGAGATACGGCGAACAGAACCATAACGGCACCGTGCATGGTGACCGCTTCGTTGAACAACCCTCCAGTCATGAAATCATTATCCGGTACGATCAATTGGATTCGGATGAGCAAAGAGAGCGCAAGTCCGATAATGGTGAACAAGAGTGTGGTCCAAAGGTAGAGCATTCCGATGTCTTTGTGATTGGTCGTTGTCAACCAATGCATGACTGTTTTTTTGTCCACTGCTGGGTTTCTGACCATAAGTACAACCACTGCTGCAACCAAGCCAAGGATGGTCAAAACAATGAGCCACCAAGCAAGATTTGTGAAATCAATGATTGGTCCGCCGTCGGAATTTAACCCTTCTACCAAGATTTCTTGGCTTGACCAAAGGTCTCCAGCAGAATTCAAACCGTCTCCGTCAACGGCGTTGCCGAATACTTTGAACGAAATGTCGTCGGTGTCATCAAGAGGAGCATTCCATTGAACTGTCCACTCTCTTACATCGTTCCCCTCAAGTGTATGAGTCATCTCAATTCCCTTATTTGGGCCATCAATCACTCGCGTGTGGTTGTCAAGCGAAACAAATTCGCCCCCATCAGCATGCAGGTTGAATCCACCAGAGTTTGCTCCGCTCGCTTCAGGACCCCCAGTGATGTTGATGGTGAGTTCGTAGCTTTCGGAGCCGTTGTAAACGTCTGGTAATCCTGTGATGGTTACTGTCACATCGTTGGATGCACTTCCTCCTCCGTGGCATGTACATCCACTGTCGACATTAGCGATTCCGTTGGAAACACCTTCCATCGTAGGGGCAAATGCAATCAAAACAAGAATTGCCATTGCGAGTAAACGCTTCATTGTGCACCACCTCCAGAATACCATTGGTCAAAATCGGATTTCTCCATAACTTCGAGTTCACCAATCATGACGGCATGGTCTGCCCCACACAATTCATAACAACGAATTGGATAAGTTCCCGTTTCTTCAGCCAAAATCCATCCTATGTTTGGACGACTTGGGAGTGCATCAACCTTAATTCGGTGTTCTGGCAAGGCGAAGGAATGAAACACATCTCCGCCAATGACTTCGAACACGACTGGGGTGTCAACCGGGATTCGTAATGGTTCATCGGTGGCACTGGTGTAATTGATTCCATTGGGGTATTCGTATTCCCAATAATACTGCCATCCCGTGACTTGCACGGTGAACGATTCCTCCTCAAGTTCTGGTGTCTCAAAAAATTTGATTGAATCGAAAGTAACTGAAGAAAGGACGAGAAGAAATACAGTAATGATTACTGTAAGGCTCCATGAAAGTTTGACATTTCCTCGTTCAATAGGCATTTGTCCCAAGAAAGGAGCATCCGAAGGTTCGACTTCCACTTCAGTCGTTACCAACCAAAGGAAGAAACCGTAGACAGTAACGGCTACAATACATCCTAATGTCCAGTAAATCAAGAAGAGGTTGTCGTATACCTTGGCGTGTTCTCCAGTTCCAGGTTCTTGGAACCATTTGATGATTGAGCCAAAGGTCAGCATAAGAATAACAATCGAGAAGAAAATGAGTCCAAATGCCCGTTTATTCTGCATCAGATAACCTCCACATATACAATCAAGAACAGCACCATCCAAACCACATCAACAAAGTGCCAATACCATACAATGGCTTGGAATGAATCCCTTCTTCCGTTGTCATAGTATCCTTTTTTGTGTAAGAAAGCGACCCCCCCTAAGGCAATGATTCCAACCAATACATGGAGTCCATGCAATCCTGTTAAGGCAAAGAAAGCGGTGCCATAAGGATGGTCTTTCCATGTGAACCCTGTATGCATATATTCATACAATTGAATAGCCAAAAAGAGAGCACCAAAAGCGATGGTAATGTACAGATTCTTTCGAGAACGAACCAGTGAACCCCGGTCATGGGCGTGAAGAGAAAGGTGGGCTATGATTCCCGAAGAAAGCAATAATGCAGTGTTGAACATCACCAGCATCATGTTGTGGTGAATCTCTGCTGGTGGCCATGAAGATGAGGCGATTGCTCCATCCCAAGAAACAGTGTGCCATTTCGCCCAAAACCAAAATGCAAAGAATCCCGCAAAAACAATGACTTCTGTGAGGATAATCCATACCATTGCCCACGAAGCATGGCCCATTTTGTGGGTTGAAATCTCACGAAATTGCCAGAGATCAACATCTTCTCTAACCCAAGAGAATATCGACCACACCAACATTGGAATTGCAAGGAAAGCGATGGGCCATATGAGTAAAGAAGCAAGTGTTAAGGTTACTGAAAGTGAAAAGATTAGAGGTACCAAACTGGAATGAACTTCTCCAGGTTCTCCGTGAGCATCCATGTTGATTTTCCAAAGCGATTCATTCGGTAAGTGTTCACCATCCATGGATATTCCAGGGGAGAGAAGAATATACATTGTAACACGAACATGTAGGGGGGACATGCCTTACCAGTGTTGGAGTTCCAAGATTCATGAGGGCTGATACTTCAATTGTACTAAGCCTCTTGATTTTAGGAGCATTTCTTTCGCTTTCCCCACTAATCTTATTTGGCGACTCAGAGCAATTGAATACGGTCACACGAGACGATTTATCCGTTGAACAAATTTCATCATTAAACAATGGGACCTTCGCTAAAAGTCTCAAAGATAATGATGCCATCATCATTACATCGGCGATTATTGTCAAAGATTCCTTGTTCATCGCAGGTGAATTTTCTGGAGAAATTACCATTGGAAATCAATCCTATCTCAGCCAAGGATCTTCGGATCTAATCATGGCAAGGCTTGCACCAAATGGAACATGGATTTGGGTTGAGGTTCTTGGGGGAGCTGGTAATGACCGTGACGTAACATTTGAGTACAAAAATGAACAATTATTCGTAAAGGGCTCAATTTTTGGTGAAATCAATACTACATCGGGTTATACGGTAGGCAGTGGAGAAAAAAATGGCCATGAAAGGATTATTGGAGAAATTTCAGTTGAAAACGGTACCTGGAAGTTGCTTACAGTTGACCCGTTTGGAGACCTAAGTGCGAACCCCTCTCTATGGTGCGGATGGCGATGATGGGCCCTTAGATGTGATCTAGAAGAGCCTCATTGTGAACGAAAGACCATCCATATGCATGGAAGTCCTTTTTGTCAATTTCTTCAATTTCGCAGCCAAGATGCGACCAAATCAATTCGATGTCGCCTCTTACTTCCATTCGATAAGAGATAATGTCCATCCATTTTTTCTTTTGTGTAGTGTCCATCAGCAATATAACCCCGAGGTCTTCGTTAATCTCTTCAAGGGTTGAATGGATTGTTTTTCCTTTGATTTTCAATCCATTCTTTGCTGGATCAACGATGAAATATTCCCAATTATCTTTCTCCAATTTTGTGATGATTGACAACCAAGAGTGGTGGTCAATGTTTGAATCGCCAAGAAGGGCAATTTGCTTCAAACTACGAGCATATTCAATGATCTCATTCGGAAGAAGGTGTTGGTGGGCCATGAGGAGCGATTCTCTTTAGGAGCCTTGTATTTTTCACGAATATGTCCGTCTTATGGGAAATTTTTGTTTTGATTCATGTGCTCAAGAACCGATTGCAATGTGACCAAGCCCAGAATATTTCCATCTTGAATTACTGGCAGGCGCTTTACATTGAATGCAGACATCTGCAAGTAGGCGTCATCAATCGTACACAGAGGCCCAATATGATGCAACGCTCTCAGATTAAATGAATACAAGGGTCGTTTCCAAAAAGCCTTGATTTGAACCTCACGTTCTTCTTGTAAACGAAGCATTTCTGTTGAAGTGATTATGCTCCACGGACGATTATCTTGGTCCAAAATTACAAGAGTGCAAGTTCCAAGCTTGCCGATATAATCAGCGGCATCCAAGAAACATACATCAGATGTGATTAGAGGGGGGGAGCATGACATAAACTCCCCAACCGTCAATTTATTGCTCAACCTTGGCATGGCGTGTGAAATTAAACCTAAGATATAGACTTGAAAGCGAACATGTCCAACTTACAAGGCTTGTTCTCTTGAGAATTAGTTCAATTGACATAATTGACAAGCGGAGAGCGACGGGCGAACCTTCAAACACCCCCTCCCCCCAAACTCTAGATGGAGAATAGCATGTCTAAAGTTCGTAATGTCATCATCATTGGCTCGGGCCCTGCAGGATACACCGCAGGATTGTACACTGGTCGGGCCATGCTTAACCCTCTTATGTTTGCAGGATATATGTCAGGTGGACAATTGATGCTCACTAGCGACATCGAAAATTTCCCTGGCTATCCTAAGGGCATTGGTGGGCCAGAGATGATGTCGGAACTTCGGGAACAGGCCGAACGTTTTGGTTTGGAAGTCCAAGATCGCAATGTTGATTCTGTGGACACCTCTCAGCGCCCTTTCAAGGTTGAAGTTGAAGGTGAGACATTCCTTACTCACTCTATCATTGTCTGCACTGGAGCAGAATCCATTTGGCTCAATGCTCCAGGTGAAGAGGCACAAAAAGGCCGCGGCATTTCCACTTGTGCCACCTGCGATGGTGCCTTTTTCAGAGATGAAGAGGTAATGGTGATTGGTGGAGGCGACTCCGCTTGTGAGGAAGCGACCTTCCTTACCCGATTTGCAAGCAAAGTCACGCTTATTCATCGACGTGATGTATTCAAAGCGTCGACGATTATGTATGATAGGGCAGCAAACCATGAGAAAATTGAGATTCGTACCTTCCGTCAAGTCAAAGAGTGGCTCTCCGATGAAAAAGGCCTTACGGGGGCTGTTTTGGAGAATACTCAAGATGGTTCAACAGAGACCATTAACGTTACAGGAGCATTCATTGCTATTGGTCACAAACCGATTACGGGATTCTTGGCAGGCCAAGTTGAGACCGATGAAGATGGCTATATTGTCAACAAGGAGCACACCATGACTTCAGTACCTGGTATTTTTGCAGCTGGAGATGTAGTTGATACGCGCTATAAGCAAGCCATTACCGCTGCAGGAATGGGTTGTTCGGCTGCTATTGATGTTGAAAAATGGCTTGAAGAGAACGTCCATTGAGGGCGGTGGATTCATCAAAGTGGCACCGTTGGAGGGTTCATGGTTGACCTTGAACGGCATGCTCGCCATCTTTCCTTACCGAATGTAGGGATTGAAGGTCAGAAGAAGTTGGATGCTGCCCGTGTGTTAATCATCGGTGCAGGGGGTTTGGGCTCCCCTGCGGCACTTTATCTCGCCGCCGCGGGAGTTGGACACATTGGTTTGGTAGACAATGACATTGTTGACCTGTCCAATCTTCAGCGTCAAATTTTGCATACGACAAAAAGTGTTGGAACACCTAAAGTTGAATCAGCAAAGGATAGAATTTTAGCACTTGATTCAGGAATCAAAGTGTCAACTTTCAATACTCGATTTAATCCAAAAAATGCAATGGAATTGTTGGAAATGGGTTGGGATTTAGTCATTGACGGAACCGATAATATTCCTACACGATACCTTCTTGATGATGTCTGCAACTTGAATGAAACTCCTTGGGTCTATGGTTCTGTGTTCCAATTTGAGGGACAAGTAACAGTGTTTGGTTATCAAGGAGGCCCATCTTATCGGGATTTGTTCCCCGAACCTCCACCATCCAATGCTGTTCCAAGTTGTGAGGAAGCAGGAGTATTTGGTGTACTTCCTGGTGTTATTGGTTTACTTCAAGCAACTGAAGCCATCAAACTGTTGTTAAGGCTTGAAGTAGCACTTTCAGGACGTTTGCTCATTTACGATGCAACAAAGATGTCGTTCACCTTTCTGTCCTTTGAAATTGACCCTGAGCGTCCAAAGGTAACCGATTTGTCACATTCTGCCCCAATGTTTGATTCTTCCGAATGGTGCTCCCTTGACAACGATTCAAATGATGGTGACATTGAAAAAGAGGAAGCCCACGATTCAACAAATATGTTCAATCACATTTCAATTGCTGAAGTTTTGAAACGAAGGTCAAGTGGATGGAAACCTTTCGTCATTGATGTGCGTTCAGACGCCGAATATCAAGAAGAGCATGCTTCGTCGTGTGACCTTCAAGTTCCTCACGACCAAGTCGTGGCTGCTATTGA